>ENA-ORXM01004172-ORXM01004172.1-marine-metagenome-genome-assembly--contig:-NODE-4172-length-13092-cov-4.517480_pt1 | contig 13092 bp, 14 predicted proteins | sample MGYA00237867_ERZ511480 | MGnify/ENA primary metagenome ERZ511480 (study PRJEB26309, sample SAMN06266103) | marine metagenome | isolation source: Algal blade | place: United Kingdom:Sidmouth, United... | reverse complement strand
AACAATAACATCCCTGTGGACTTTTTTTGTTTCAATAGAATTTATAAATATTAATTCTCAATTTTGCACAGAAGAGGAATACACTTTAATATTTGTGAAGCTGTACTATATCAATCCTAAAACAAAACCTTAATTTTAGATAAACCCTAACATCTTACCAGCTTCCTATTAAATGCAACTTCCATCACAATCGACTCAAACAACTGATACGCAAATCGATTCATATTTGAAGACGCATGCATTTTCTTAAGTTCAGTACGCCAATCTATCATCTTTAAAAAGCGAGAAACTTCAGACAATTCATTTCCAACTAAAATATAATTTTTAATTGCTCTAGCTAGCTGTTTATCTAAAATTCTTTGCATGATTGCTATGTCGTCCTCACCTAGTAGATCAACTACCATTTTGGTTCCTTGGCCAGTTAATGTTCCAGCTATCATACTTCCAGCTATTCCGCCTCCCCATGTACCAATTGGCCCCAATCCACTACCAAGACAAGCCCCTAGCCAAAAGCCCATGCTTCCACCAAAAACACTTCCTCCAGTGACACATATATTCTTGAAACATTGAAGCCCTGATATCTCACTCCTTGAGAAGTGGTAAATATCTTTTGAAGAAAGCACAACTGTTGTTACCGCAGACATGATCGCCTTAGACCTTAATGCTTTTGATACTGTAGAAATTGAAGCGATTGAATTAGGCATAACTTTGGGATTGATGACATTAGCCATATTATTTCTTAATCCTTTAGGTAGTATTATTGCAATAGATGTAGCTCCACTGGAAATAGATTTATTTAGAACTGTTCTTGATAATTGTTGAGTTAAGACATGGGAAACGAGTGAAATACAAAACACTTTACTCGCAGTTGAAAGTGATAGTTTTATACATTGAGAATTAGATTTTCCGGACCATCTACCTTGAGCAAAAGAAATTAATGCGCTCAGGCCAAAAGCATAGCTACAAAAGACAACTCCTGACTGTATATCAAAAGTTAAAGATTCTATCGTTCCCACCTTAGCTATATTTACAGCTTGTTCATAAGTGATATGTCCCTTTCTAATTAACTTTTCGGCCATCTCAGGATCAGAGGTACCAGGAACTTTACCATCTCGAATTTTCTCCTCCATGATTGATAATGCTTTTTTGTACTGATCCTTTGGGACCTCAGTAACCATTAGTTCTTTATTAGAATCAAAATAGCGATACTCTCCCTTCTCAAATAAAGCCGATATAGTTTCAGATGCAGTCTTACAATACTTAGTTTGAATCTCTACCTTATCGACCAGTCGATCCGGCCCATTTTTTCGATTATTCCCTCCAACTATTGATGCGTTCTTAGAAAGGAAATTATCTATAAGATTATTTGCTTTCTCTGCTGCAAAACCATGACCTTTCGAACTATTTAGTATTTGATTTTCAGTAAAAACAATTGCCGAACCAAACTGGCTCAATGAGTGTCCTGACATAGATGCTAAATCTTTTTTAGTTTTCATAATGTTTTGTTTAAGGTAATAATTTTCTATTCCTCACTCCTTTAGAATATTCAATACCACAAAATTAAAGTTATTTTTCTAGAGCTAGTAAAAATGTAAAGATTACATTGAATTTTAGCGTCAAAAATTTACACATATGTAAATTTAGTTGCATTTTAATAAACTTAGTATAAAGTTGAAAATATGAATGGAGCACCAGAATACTTAAAATTAATAATGAAACTATTGGATTGTGCACCTAATAAACCAGAAGCAAAGAAGTACTTGTTTAAAACGGTTACAAGCCCCGCTATTCTCAGTGGTTACTTAAAGCAAAAGAGAACTATTTCGTTTAAAGCAGGACTAGAGCTTGTAACTGCTCTATCTACCTATTTGAATAGGTCCGAAGATCTAAGAATTCCCAAAATGTTTAGTTGTACCTTTAAAATTCAGTATTTAGATAAGAACAAGATTTTGATTACTAAGATTCAAATTTTATTTTCGCAGTTGTATTTAAAGACAACTTATGAGGAAATCATTAAAAATAATACAAAAAAAGCTGAGCCGAATAAATCTCTAGCTGGTGGTAACAAGTTATTTAATCCTGGAGGACTAGCTGATTTAGAAGTTCCAGAGATTTAAAAATTAGCAATGAGGAAATAGATGCGTACAATTAAATCATTAATTACAAAATATGAAAACCGATATGGGGAAGATAGAACATTTGAAGTTCTAGAAGATATGCTGAATATACTCGACCTAGAGTTTGAAGATGATATAGATCTAGGTATTAAGGAATTATCTTCTATAGTCTTAGAAGAATTACAGAGTGCTGCTGGGCACTCAATAATAAATTTGTATAGAAAGATTAAAAATGAAAAAGGAATTACGTATCGAGAAATTTTATGTAATTTAGCAGAGAACCTAAGCATTGAGTTACCAAAAAGTAATCGAAAAAAACTCACTCTTGCACCTGTTAAAATTGAGAAAAAGATTCTTGAAAAACAATTTGAGAAAATTTGGAGTAAAATGTCGCTGGATGAGAAAGACCAATTTATCCAAGACTTAAAAGATAGTGGCAAATTTTCAAAGAAACTATTATCAGACCTAGCAACTGCAACAGGTCCTGCAGCCGCAATTTTATTAGCTCAAAGTGGTGGTTTTGCTACCTATAGCGCTGCTACTGCTACTCTTTATGCTGTATCTTCTGCTCTTGGACTGTCTCTTTCTTTTGGAGTTTATACGACTCTGACTCAAAGTATTTCAGTATTAATTGGGCCTGTTGGTTGGGCAATAGCTGGGACTTTGTTTGCATTTAAGGCAGGTACGCCTAATTATAAAAAGAAGATTTTACCGATGGTACTTTTGATATCGAAGATTAGGTCTGAGGTGAATCTTAAGTGAAAAAATGTTAGTACTAAGAAAAGATTATCAAATACTTACATAAACTTTTTGAAGTTCTTTATCAGTTTTAAATAGGACTATCTCATAACTAAAACATCCGGAAGGGCAACTTTCGGGGCAACTCTCTACTCTCCTATCAAGAAAAACTATAATAACAGGTACTTAAAGAGGTTTTCGGTAGACGCCACCCCACCACTTGATGAACTCCCTTAGGTTTGCAAGCTTTTTGTAACGTCTATCTTATGGAGTATTTCTTCTGTCTAGCAATGAATGCCTCTCGGCCTCCTTCTAATATCTCACAAACATGTTCCTTTACTCCGAGCTTATTCAGAGTTGATAGCTCTTTTTCACCAGAAAATGAATATTCTAATGGTCCAGTTAAGTATTCGAATCGGTAGACTTGCTTGTCCTCCTTATTATCCTGACCCTTTTGATTTGATACGACTACATTTTCAGAATCGGTAGAAACAACTAAGTTTGGGTTATGTGATACTAAAATAATCTGTCTTGATTCTTTTTTAGACTTAATGAACTTACTTAATTCGTTAAAAATTGTCCTGTTGTCGAGGTTGTCTTCAGGTTGATCGATTAATATCGGATGGGTGGAATTGCTTAAATGGACTATTAGTTGGAGAACGACAAGCCCCTTTTTTCCTGGAGACATTTTTTGAAGATCATCCCCCTTGTACTGAATATTAAAATCTAAATTAGAATAGTCATCTAAAAGTTTATCGATAACATTTTCTTCACTAAACCCTGATTTTACCTTTATTTCACCTTTCATGATTTGTGAAAAGAAAAACTGTAAATTTTCAATTTTGAAAAAATTTTGAATATCACTAATTGAGAAGTCATCAAAATCCTTAGATGCTTTACGTAATGTCCTTCCATCGATACAACGACTAAACGACTTCTTAAACGAATCCCAATTATATTTAAACTGAGCGTCTAATTTTATTTCTGGTGTTATATCAGTGAGTTCTAACTCAACGAGCTTTTGAATTAGTTCATGATGAAGGTTTGTAATTTTTCCTTTTGATACCCACAAGCTTTCATAGTTTTTTTCTAGTGCTGAATCTTGAGAATTTATTTGCTTTGTAAGCTCTTTGATTTTTTCAATATTTGCAAGCAGAACAGTCTTTTTCTTAGACAACTCATTTAATTCATCTTGGTTTTTTATTTTGTTTGAATATTTTTTTAACTCTTCTTTTTTTAATTTAATAGACTTATTAGATACTCCTAAAAATTTATTATTATTTAGAATTTCATTGTCAATTTGCTTTGCTGAAATGGGTATGTTTTCTGTAATCGCTTTACTTAGTCCATCAATGATAATGAGAGCATCACTAATGTGACTTTCAAGATGGCCTCGTTTGTTTAGCTCTTCTTTTTTATCTATAAAAATATCAGAGATTTGGGATGGCAGATCCATTTCAACAAATTGCTTAATATTGGTAAACAGGCTGATTTTTGAATTTACTTTATTTATCTTATTTGTTAATGATTCTATTTCTGTCTGAAGTTTATCGTAATCTTTGCGTTCTTTTTTGGTAAGTTGTGAATTATTACTAAGATTATCACAATGCTTGTTGGTTTTTTGCAATTCAGCCTTGAGTGTTTCCAAATCCCCTATTTTATTTAATTCATTCTTAAGAACTGTTTGTTTTCCTTTGCATGCAAATAGAACTGACAGTCCCCCATGGATTTCAATTTTGATCCTTGCGATTTTTTCTTGATAATCTTGATGAAAAATCTTATAGGTCTCATTTTGATTTAATACATCCTGAACAGCCTGGTTTAAAAAAGAGTCTTCTTGACCGTCAACTATCTTGTTAATGTAAAGTTGTGGTATATAGGTTATCTTTCTTGTTCGGTGATCCTTATTTCCTGACAATTTAGAAGTATGCCCATCCTTCCACTCAATTTCAAAGTTGAAGTCACCAACTTTTTCAAAGTCATAGGTTAACTCTTTTGATGTACCTACGACTTTTGTAGTTTCATCTGGATTGGCTGTTTTTGCTAAATAGTATAAAAAGAGTGATTTCCCCGAAGATTTTCCACCAATAATTGTATTCAAATTTGAATTGATATTTATCCAGTTTGGACTGAATTCTTTATTTGTACTACCAGGAATAAATCTTGCCCTAGAAATAACATTATAGTCATGCTTTGCTTCAGGGTTATTGCCTTGTATTTTCACACGAGATTCAGGTTCGTACGTGATTTGTAAAAGTCCATTGAATGAAGGAGATGCTTTGATCCAAGTATGTCTCTCTTGGTCGGGCTTAAAGAGTTTATCAAAATCATGAGCATCAGAGCCTCCTAGACATGATTTTAAACTTTCAAACTCTTTAATATGGTCTTGCTTATTCGATAGTTCTCCTAAAGCCCATTTTCTTGTTTTATTATTTTTTGAAAATAAAAAGTGCGATAGTTTAATTAATATTTTTCGGACTAAATGATCTTGAGATCTCCAGTCAATGTTACTTAGATCTTCATCTGCTTCAACTCCTATTAAGTACTTTTTATCGAATAAATCAAACTGGCTTTTTAAAACATCACTTATAGACTCGTGATTAATAAAGGCATTTTTCATGCCTACGAAAACATCTGAGTCTTTTTTAAATTCTTCTTGTTCTTGCTTTAACTTTGATCCGAGAATTTCAAGATTTCTCTTGGTTAAGCTCCTTGTCGATATACCATTGATAGAAGAAGCATCATATTGAAATTCTATTTTATTTAAAAAATTCTCTTCTATATCTTCAATTTCTAATTCATCAGAAAAAACAACATGGAAATTTACTTTATTAGCGTCTTTTCCAACAAATGTTTTGAGTCTAAACTCAACGTTTGGAAATAGCTTTATTTTCTTTATTAGATTGATTTCTTCGGTACTAAAAAGATTTTTTAGTTTGTTATCGTTTTGAATGTACTCTCTAACTATTTTTTTGTAACCATCTATTAAGAAATAATCAGTGATGCCAATTACTTGGATTTTTTCTTGAATGGCTCTTTTGAAAAGCTGCTTAACATACTCATCCCAATCGCTGCCAAAGCCATTATTTAGTGCGGAGTATGGTGTATGAACATGCAGATCCCATTTAGCCCAAGTTGAGCCTGAAGTATTTTTCATAGATAAGCCTAGGTGCAGTTTTAGTTTGCTTATCTTATCGTAAATGTAAAATTAAGGCCAAGATGTACCGCCCGTAGCCACTTTGCGTTAGTTAAAATCTTACATCAATTTTCGTCATTTTCCAGTTTTTCATTTGTTTTTAGTTTAGTTCTATAAGATTCACCTTTCACATCTACAATGTGTGCACAGGCAGTTAATCGATCAATAATCGCTTCTGCTATCAGATGGTTCCTTCTTAGCCTGTTAACATAGGAAGGGGAAGCTCTTCATCATTTATTCGTTATTATGTAGTTCATAATGAATATTTAAAACGGCTTATACCTATTTCTTATTCTTTTTTTACTTTGATTTAATAAAAAAGGAATAACTCTATCTCTTGTAATTTTATCCAAAAAAGAAAAAAACCAAACTACTACTTGCCGATACTATTATTGAAGGGACTTACTAACTTTCGTCTGGGGCTATAGTGACAGTGCTTATCTCTGCCGGCGGAGCGTTTCCGCTAGAGGTTTCTGGCCTTCACGATTTAAACTCTAGTGCCCGTTAACATTTTTGTATACGTATCGATCCTTGATCACGATGGCCCCGGAGTCTCTCGACTCTCACTTCTAAGCTTGAAGCTGCTTCACCCTCAAATTATCGGCTTCAGTTTTTGACGGTCTCCTAGAGTTTTTATATCAATGGTTTACCAAAAAAGAAAAAATTATAATAGATGAACGTGTAGAAACTCTACTCTTTGATTCTTATTATCTAAATTACAAGAGATAGATATATTCCTAATAGCTAAAGAGCTGTAGTTACTTCGCCAATAACTCATAGAGTTTCTTGTTTAAATAATAGTTCTCTTTTCCAATTTTATGTTTAAAAAGTAATCCAATAGCAACTAAAGCTTCTAGATACTTACTAGCTGTATTTCTATGGACATTTAACTCTTGGATGACAAATTCATTCTTAGTGTAAGGATGCTTAAATAAATTATTTATCAATTCATGACTATATATTTTAGGAAGTTCTTTCTTGATTACGAACTTAAACTCTTTCATTAACTCAATTACTCCACGTAATGTGCTGGACGTTTCACGTGCTGTTTCCTCAAGGGCTTGCATCATATAAATCAACCAGGTCTCCCAAGATCCTGTATCTCTCACCTCTTGAAGTAATCTATAATACTCACTTTTATTTTTATTAATAAACCTAGATAAGTATAATATTGGTGAGCTTAAAATATTAGATTTTGTTAAGTAAAGAATGTTTAAAACACGACCGGTCCTTCCATTTCCATCATAGAAAGGATGAATACTTTCAAACTGATGATGTATCAATGCCATTTTCACCAATACATCATAATCAGAAAGCTCACTGTTATTAATAAATTGTTCCAATTCACTCATCAAATGAATGACCTCTTCACCTGTTTGAGGTGGAGTGTAAACCACGTCACCAGTCTGATTATTTATAAGTGTTGTTCCTGCTTGTGTCCTAAAGCCTGCAGTATTATTTTCTATAATTCTTTGTATCTCTAAAATGGTACTATTTACCAAAAGATTTGAATCTTGAACGATGTTGAAACCAACCTCCAGAGCTTTTGCATAATCATGAACTTCTTTTGCAGCAGTTGAACTAAAAATTTGAGATTGATAATTACTTTGGTAAAGGTCATCATGAGTTGTAATAATATTCTCAATCTCAGAGCTATCTTTTGCTTCTTGGAGCGAAAGTGTTGCAAGCAAGATATTTTGATTTGGAATTGTTAGGGCCAACCCCTTCAATTCACCAAGTTCCTTGTGTGCTCTAAGGCTTGCTTTTAAAACGGCTTTAGTTTCTATATCACCTAATGCTTGCAAAGGGATAATTTTATAATTACTCATATTTTGGTTACCTTATGTATACCCTCACACATGCACACTTTTACCATAAATTTGGGCATGTGCCAATTTCATTTACAATTTCTGCCTGTTTTTGTGCATTTGAGTAAAACTTGTAGCCGTACTAAACCCGAATACATTTAGTCTTTTCCGGCAATGAATATTCCTACTCCCCTGTGATTTCTTATACTTATATTCAAATTATTGAAACTCGTAACGACTCAGAAGATTTCAGCCACTAGTATACATTTTTGCAAAAAGAAAAAAAGAGTCCACTACTTCTGCCCTACACAAACTAAGCAGCCTTAGACGACTCTTTTTCTGTATCCCATGAAGGAAAAAGAATAACAGCAGGATGAACTTTAAGAAACCTTGCAAAGACTTTGGCCCTTTGCACCCCTAACTTAATACGATCATTTTCAATTCCTGAAATAGTAGATTGTGGAATGTCTGTTTTTTCAGCAAGGTCACTTTGACTTAACTCATGAAGCTCTCTCAACATCTTTAAAGTCTCACCGACTGAAAGTGAGATATTTCTTTTAGACGTAGAGAAGTTTCCCTTGAGGGATTTCTTAAGATTTTTTCCTATACTCATGTGCATTTACCTCCAAAACTAATATTTCAATAAAGTCTTTATTTATATAATAAATGACTCTCCATTGATCATTTAAATACGATGATCTTGCCCCTTTCCAGTCTCCTTTAAGAGCATGATCTTTAAATCCTTTACAATTTTTTATTTAACCCATTTCTTTTACGCAGACGCGTTTTCTGATAAACTTCGATTGCCTTCTTTGAGCTATACCAGTTTCGTCCTTCCTTATGTGCTCTTATTGCTCCTGTTCGTGCTAATAGATTTAAATATTTTGCTGAATATGAAGTTGTCTTAGCAAGTTCTGAAAGAAGAATATTATTACTCTTTGGAGTACTTTTAGATATTGATTTTAGATATATATTGAGTGTTCTTTCTACTGCGTGTGTAACGATTAGGACAATTCCTTTTAACTTTCCTTGATCAGCATCATCTAGTGCATTGTAATACTTAGTTCGGTCATTTTTTAAAATGATAGAAATTGGATAACCTCTTCTCATTAAAAGCAGGTTCATTAGTAGCCGACCGGTACGCCCATTTCCGTCTTCAAATGGATGTATTGCGACAAATTGATGATGAGCAATTGCAGCAAACTCTATACAATGGTATTTTTTTTCATTCTTGCTAAGCCATTTTATTAAGTCATTCATTTTCTCTTTAACAAGGTACCCTGGAGGAGGTCTGTGTTTAGAGCCCAGAATTTGTACGTCAGTATCTCGGTATTTTCCAGCGATAGAAGTTTCAGTTTCTTTGACAATGAGCTGATGGAGCTGCCGAATTAAAGTATGAGATAAAGTTAATCTTTTTTTTGAGTCGACGATTTCAAATAGAAAATTTAATGCTTCTTCATGATTTTTTACTTCTAAATGTTCTTGAAGATTTTTCCCTTTAATCGTTACACCTTCTCGGAGTATCATCATTGTCTCATTTAGTGTTAGACGATTACCTTCAATTGCATTTGAATGATAAGTCATCTCTACGCTTAGGTCAGTTCTAAGTTTTTTAAGAGTTGATTGCCTTAGTGGGCGTTGATCACTAAGTTCCTTAAGTGAGTTGTCTATTCGTTCTAAAATTCTCAAATCTATTAAATGTGCCATATATTGCTATTATGGCATACATCAGCTTTACTGTCCAAGCCATATTAAGGAAGCCATATAGAATGCAAAGTGATCAGCATTGAGCTGGCTACTTTTGGCCCACGGATGACTGACTTGAAACTTAGCACTTTTTTCTTCAGGCTTTATAAATATCTATTACTTAGAGAGTTTCTAGTGATCTGTTTTTTAACATTAAGCTGAGATCTTCTCAGGAAGATCTATTTTAGAGTTTTCTATTTTCCAAATCTCATTACCAAAGTGAAGCTTCATCCAAAAATCAGGAGTGGTTCCTAAAGCTGAAGAAATTTTCATGGCCATTAAAGGAGTAAGGGAAACTTTATTATTTATCAGCCTGTTAACAGCCTTAATTTCCACTCCTATATGATCTGCAAATTCTCTCTGAGTTAAACCGAGAGGTACTAAAAATTCTTCTTTTAGCATTTCCCCTACACTAGTTGGTTGTCTTTTTCTTTTCATAAAAACCTCACTATTTGTGATAATCAATTAACTCTACATCTTCTAATTGATTAATTTCGTTTATTTTTAAAATTATTCTCCACTGATCATCAATCCTTATCGATGCAAATCCATTTAAGTCTCCCTTCAACCATTCAAACTTATTTTGGGCCGAGACTTTGAAATCTTGAATTTTTTCACCATAAATTAATATATCTAGTTTTCTTCTACACTTACAACCTTTTGCAAGGACTCCCTTTAAATCGAATTTTTCAGTAATCTTGCAAAAGTTCATACTTCGTTTTGTCTATTTTTTGAAGCATCTTCAGAGAGAAGATTAACAAAGTCCTCTTCATTGAGATTATTCAATAAATCATCTAATTCTTTAGCAGTTGGATATCCCATTACTTAATCCTTTTATCTCTATAGAGAGTAATAACACCAGAGTTTAATTCATAAACATTGTGTCTTATCTGGTTCGAAATTTCGAATTCGATCTAAAAATCAACTGCTCTCTCCCTAAGAAGCTTTCTTTAAAGTCTTCTTGTATTCAGGATGATTCTTTAACCCCTCAGGAATCAGTATCTTTTCTAAGGTAATTGGAAGAACTGCACATAACTTGATTGCTACATTTAATCCAATTTCACGCTTACCATTCTCTATAGCTGATATATTATTCTGATTTGTGCCAATAAGTTCTGCAAGTCTTTGCTGAGAAAGTTCAAAACTCTCACGATACCTCTTCAAAATCTCTCCCGCAGTTTCTTTTTTAAGTTTTCTTTTAATGACATCTCTTGCATTTTTCATATATTTCCTTAATTAGCTACAATCATGATTGTGGGTAATTCTTATTAAAACTATTTAAATTCTTGTTTTTCAAAAACTTCAACTAGAAGCCGTTAGTCTCTTTAGCTGGCAAGACCTAAATTATTTCTAGCTTCCCACAAGTCTAACGAGGATTGTAAATTTAGCCACATTTTTGGATTTGTACCAAGTAACTCTGAGATTAATAATGCAAACTCTGCACTAATTGCCCGCTTCCCTTTAACAACTTCACTTAACTTTGTTTTCATTGTACTAACTTTAATTTTTCCATTTGTTAATTCAGAAAGGCCTCTAGCAAATTCTATCTGTGTCGTTCCATTAGGTATTAGAAATAACTCATTCAAAACCTCTCCTGGCAAAGAAGGCTTCCTATTTATTTTTTTTCTCTTAATATTCTTCATAACACTTACTCCAAATTAATGATAATTCTCTACACAGACCTGAATAAAGTCTCCATCTTTATACTCAAAAGTAATTCTCCACCCAGAACTCTTATTAATATCAATAGCATGCCTATTTTTCATCTTTCCTTTTAACTTATGTAGCCTTATATCAGGAGGAAAAGACTTAACTCTCAAATCCTTTAAACTCTCTACATTATCCATTAAGTCCAAAAGAAAAATACTCCTTCTTAAAAGATCATTTGGCAGCTTCTTGCATTTGCTTTCTTCAAATATTTTTTGAGCTTCAGTATTTCCATATGATCTAATCACAAACTACATTACCGTAAAGCAGTAACAATGTCAATGTATCAAATTTGAATAACTAAACTTCATACTAATCCCATATTCTCAATTGGCCAAAATTGGCCGGCCTCAACGAAAACACTGAGATTTGATGATAAATGATGAATTCGATTTGAGATAAGTCCTTAAAATCATTAGTAAGTCATTGGAATCTGGACGCGAATATAAAACTCGCCACCTCCACCAAATGATGAACACATTCAGGGCAAATTCAAAAAACACATTAACATAATAATTTTAACTAGTTAGACATGAGAACTTCATTTAGTTCAATTCTTAATTTCACATCAAATCAGGTCTTATCACACCGCTGGTAACAATTTGTAACAGTCGGGTGTAATAAGCAGTCTTGGATTATTACAAAACTCAGAGGTTTCGCAATGAATCCCGTAAACTAAGGAATTAAAGTTTCATCTCAAAATTCCGATAATATTAGCATGTTTATTTTACTTTTATTCTTAAGTCTTAATTTTGAACTATCTTATGCTAGCGAACCATTAGATGTATGCATCAAGCAGGATTATCACAAGACTAAATGTAACTATATAGAAGATGATCGATATACTCCTCAAGAAAGTGGATTATTCATTAATACAGTCTATGATATCTACGACTACTTCACTTCTCTCAAGGTTCCCCTAGCTCAAAGAAATAGCTTGGGACAAAAAATCCGAACTAAGATGAAAGATGGACTAACAAAACACATTCAAAAAAGAAGTTACTCAGATTGCCAGAAAGTTTGTTTAGTCAAATGTATATCCAGTCAATACATAGAAGGATGTAGTAGAGATGCAGATCAAGACTCACTAAAGGCTAAGAATGGTAGCATTGTAGATATTTACGAAATTGGAAAAGGAGAATGCACTGAGTTTTCTTTATTTGCAGATGATCTTCTACAAGCAATAGGGATTGAATCTAGGACACATATAAATCACAGCTCAGCTACTCACGAAGACATTATGTCTTTTTCGGCCATGAATATTCGTTTTTCCCTGTAATTTTAAGCATTTAAAATATACTAATTTATTATTGTAATAAATATCTTATTCCGATAGGTACTGAACATGAAAAAAACATATAACTCATATGACCATCGATTAAAAATCTTAGCTATAGATTGTGACAATCTTGAAACACTTGAAAAACGTGGAATTCCTAAAACAACCTTGGACACCTGGCAACGAAAAGGAATCAAAAGAGTTTTCACTCTTGAAGAATTTGATATGGATAAAATTGAACTGATTAATGCCCTATTAACTGCTGATGATAAAGTGGATCTATTGGAGCAACAAATTGAAGTTCTAAATGAATCAAGAAAGATCTTTAATATCCTGCCAAACTGGAAAAGATTTAAAAGTGCAGAAATTAAAGAACAAATCTTAAACCTATTTGATAAAGTAAAACTAAAAATCAATACTGAGCCCTTTTGTAAGCTTATCGACATATCTAACTCAAGACTAAAGGCATGGCAAAATAAATTTTTAACATGTGAACTTGAA
>ENA-ORXM01004169-ORXM01004169.1-marine-metagenome-genome-assembly--contig:-NODE-4169-length-13104-cov-3.668918_pt1 | contig 13104 bp, 10 predicted proteins | sample MGYA00237867_ERZ511480 | MGnify/ENA primary metagenome ERZ511480 (study PRJEB26309, sample SAMN06266103) | marine metagenome | isolation source: Algal blade | place: United Kingdom:Sidmouth, United... | reverse complement strand
CGGCGACCACCGAGATCTACACTCTTTCCCTACACGACGCTCTTCCGATCTGATCAACCTGAGCCTCGGCGCCCCGGTCGGCTCCGAGATCGAGCGCGACGCGATCCTCGACGCGCTCGAGCGCGGCACGCTCTGCGTCTGCGCGGCCGGCAACGGCAACGGCCCGGTCGGCTTCCCGGCCGCCTTCGAGGAGACCGTGGCGGTGGCGGCGCTCGGGCTCGAGGGCTGGGGGCCGCCGGGATCGCTCGCGGCGGGACGCCTGCCCGAACGCCCCTCGCGCTTCGGCGTCGACAACCTGTACCTGGCGAACTTCAGCGACTTCGGACCCGAGATCACCTGCGCCGCCCCGGGTGTCGGCATCGTCTCGACGGTGCCCGTGCGCGACGGCGTGACGTCGGAGACCCCCTACGCGGCGCTCGACGGCACCTCGATGGCGAGCCCCCTCGCCTGCGGCACGCTCGCCGCGCGACTCGCCGATTCCGACGACTACCGCGCTCTGCCGCGGGACGAGAGCCGGGCGGCTCTCGCCCGCCGTCTGCTGCTCACGAGCTGCCGCGATATCGGGCTCGACGACGCGCTCCAGGGCCGCGGCGTGCCGACGCTCGGCACCGGGCCGGTGCCCGCCTGAAACGGCACGCTCTCGCCCACCCCCGGCATTCGTGCCTTTGCCGAACAGGACCTGGGCGTTATAGTCGGGGTTCGCAGAGGCTGGAGCGAAGACGAGGATGGAGCGAAGACGACGATCCATGCGTGATCTACCGAACGGTCGAAGGCCCACCTTCGTTCTCGTCGCCGGCATGCTCGGCGCTCTGGCGAGCGGCGGGGCCACCGCCGACTCGATTCGCTTCTGGACGACCGAGGAGCAGCCCGAGCGTCTGGCCAAGCAGCAGGAGCTCGCGGCCGCCTTCGAGGAGCAGAGCGGCACGGCCGTCGAGGTCATCCCCATCACCGAGTCCGATCTCGGCACGCGCGCGACGGCGGCCTTCGCCGCGGCCGACCTGCCGGACGTGATCTACCACCCCCTGCAGTACGCCCTGCCCTGGATCGAGGCCGGCATCCTCGACGGGGAAGCGGCGACCGAGGCCATCGAGACGCTCGGTATCGAGACGTTCTCCGGCGGCGTGCTCGAGCTCGCCGCGCTCGAGGAGGGCGGCTGGGCGGCGGTGCCCGTCGATGGCTGGACGCAGATGATCATCTACCGGGCGGACTTGTTCGAGGAGGCCGGGCTCGAGCCGCCGAACTCCTACGAGAACGTCACCGCCGCGCTCGAGGCGCTGCACGACCCGCCCGAGATGTACGGCTTCGTCGCCGCCACCAAGGTCGACGAGAGCTTCATGTCCCAGGTGCTCGAGCATGTCTTTCTCGCCAACGGCGTCTCGCCGGTCGGCGAAGGCGGCGCCGTCGAGCTCGACGAGCAGGCCACGACCGAGGTGCTCGACTTCTACAAGGCGCTGGTCGAGGCCTCGCCCTCCGGCGAGCTCTTCTGGGAGCAGTCGCGCGAGCTCTATTTCGCCGGCAAGGCGGCGATGATCATCTGGTCGCCGTTCATCCTCGACGAGCTGGCGGGGCTTCGCGACGACGCGCCGCCGACGATCAACGACGACCCGACCTCGAGCGAGCTGGCCTCGAGGACCGGCGTCGTCACGAGCTTCTCCGGCCCCTCCAACCCCGAAGGTGCCGCCTGGGCCGACGTCCGCTATTTCGGCATCACCGCCGACGGGGACATCGGGGCGGCGCTGGAGTTCGTGGAGTATTCGATGAGCGAGGGCTATACCCAGACCCTGTCGATCGCCCCGGAGGGGAAGTTCCCGGTACGCCAGGGCGACGGCGACGACGCGGAGGCCTTCGTCGAGGCCTGGGCGGGGCTGCCGGTCGGGGTCGATCGGCAGGCGGCACTGAGCGATCTCTATCCGCAGGAGATGATCGATCGCATCGTCGGCGGGCTCGATGTCGCCGAGCGCTGGGGCGTCAAGGACGGGCAGCTGGCGCTCGCCTCGAAGATGGTCAACAGCCAGGTGGTCAACCGCCTCGTGCGCGAGTACGTCGACGGTCGCCGCGACGCGGCGGAGACGGTCGCCGCGATGAACGAGGAGCTGGCCAAGATCGAGTAGGCACGCTCCGGGCGGTCCGCATCGATGCGAACGGACGGACCGTGCCGATGAACGAGCTGTCGAGAACGAGCGGGTCGTCACGAGCGGACGATCGTGCGCCCGCCGCGGGGGGTCCGCGATGAGCACCACCGATCCGAGGGCATCGACCGCACCGGGGGCGGCTCCGGTGCTCGACCCGAGCGGCGCCCGCCCCCGAGCCGACGCCACGCCGCCGCGCGGCGCGGGTCCGCTCGCGCGACGCGAGGCGCGGCTCGCCTGGGGGCTCTTGCTCCCGACGATCGTCAGCGTCGCCACCGTCGTGGTGATCCCGCTGCTCGCGATCTTCTGGATCAGCGTCAAGCCGATCGGCCTGGCGGATCTTCGCGCCCCGGCCCCGATCGTGCGGGAGACGCTGCGCGGGCGTCCCGAGGCCGCCGGCGACGAGGCCGAGATCGAGTACCGCCTCAGGAACTCCTCGCGCGAGAAGCCGATCCTCGGCGTGACGCTCGCCGACGAGCTCCCCGAGGGGCTCGAGCTCGGCGCGGCCCCCGAGCCCTGCACCCTCGACGGCCGCCGTCTCGCGTGCGACTTCGGCGACTGGGAGGCCGGTCACCGCGAGAGCGTGCGCATCCCGGTGACGGTCACCGCCGCCTTTCTCGAGGCTGACCCCGATCTCGACGACACGACACCCGAGCTCGGCGGGACGGGCGATTCGGAGCTGACCAACCTGAACTTCACGCTCGACAACTTCCGCCGTGTCTTCGACGGCGAGGAGTTCCGGAACGTGCTCTTCGTGACGCTGTTCTACACCGTCTTCGGCACCATCGGCGCGCTCGTCGTCGGGCTGATGGCGGCGCTTCTGCTGAACAAGAGCTTCCGTGGCCAGGGCCTCCTGCGCGGGCTCTACCTCTTTCCCTACGTCGCCCCGGTCATCGCCGTGGCGTTCACCTGGGTCACGTTGTTCGACCCGTTCTCGGGCTCGGCGAACGCGCTCCTCGTGCAGATGGGGGTGACGGACACGCCGATCAACTTCTTCGGCGAGCGCCCGCTCGCGCTGATCATGGTCACCGTGTTCGAGATCTGGCGCTACTTTCCGCTCTCCTTCCTGTTCATCCTCGCGCGCATGCAGTCGATCGACGCCGACATGTACGAGGCGGCGGACATGGACGGTGCCTCCCCCTTCCAGCAGTTCTGGTACCTCTCGATGCCGCAGCTGCTCGGCATTCTCTCGGTGCTGTTCCTGCTGCGCTTCATCTGGACGTTCAACAAGTTCGACGACATCTTCCTGCTGACCGGCGGCAATGCCGGTACCCGCACGCTGACCGTCAACGTCTACGAGCAGGCCTTCGCGGTATCGAACATCGGCGCGGGCGCCGCCGTCGCGGTCGTCATCTTCGGCTGTCTGCTGTTGTTCTCGCTGCTCTTCTTCCGTTTCATGAGCCGGGAGGAAGGACTGTGAGGGCGCTGCGCTTCGGGGAGGTCACCGCCCCGCTCGTCGGCGCCCTCTGGAGCGTCGTCAGCGCCGTCACCGTGGCCGTCGCGATGTCCTTCGCCACCGGCGAGCCGTACCGTCCGGGCCTGCTCGGCGCGCTCGTGTTCGGCGCGCTGGCCGGTGGTGTCGTGCTCTGGCGCGTGAGCTCGCACCGGGCCGCCGGGGGCGGGCCCTCGCCGGACGCGTCGCCCGCCGAAGGCGCCCCACCGACAGCCTCGCCCTCGACCCTGCCCCCGGCCTCCGACGCGGTCTCGGCGGCGGCGCACGCTCAGGCGGCGGTGTCGCCGGCCCCGCCCCGCGCCGCCCCGTCGCCCGCCACCGCGCCTCCCCCGAAACGCGCCTCGCTGCGCGTCGACGTGATCGCGACGGCGCTCGTGGCGTCGCTGGCGCTCCTCTGCGCCACCGCCGGCATCGGCCCGCTGCTGTTCGGGGAGGGGGTCGGTCTCGGCCGCCGGCTCGTCGCCGGCGCGCTCTTCGGCCTCGCGACGGCCCTGCCGCTGGTCGCCATGCTCGGCGATCTCCGGCGCGGCGCACTGACGCGGCACGAGTTCGAGGAGGCGGTCATTCGTTTCCTGACCGGGTTCGGCTACGTCTTCTTCACCGCCGCCGTCGCGATCCCGTTCTACGTCATGGTCATGACGTCGCTGAAGTCGCAGCAGGCGCTGCTCGCCAACCCGCTCGACTTCGGCATCGATCTCTCGCGCGGGCGGGATCTGTTCCGGAGCTACGCCGAGCTGTTCGCCCAGTTCGGCTTCGGGCGCTATCTCTGGACGAGCTTCTACGTCTCGGTGCTGACCGTCGCGATCACGCTGCTCTTCAGCGTGCCGGGGGCCTACGCCGTGGCGCGCCTGCGCTTTCGCGGGCGAGCGGCGTTCTCGCGCTCGATCCTGCTGATCTACATGGTGCCGATGATCGTTCTCGCGCTGCCGATCTACATCGCCTTCTCGATGGCGGGGCTGAGGAACTCGATCCTCGGTATCGTGCTGATCTACCCCGTCACGACGATCCCGGTCGCGCTGTACATGCTGCAGGGCTATTTCAGGGGCCTGCCCGGCGAGGTCGAGGAGGCGGGGCTCATGGACGGGCTGTCGCGGCTGAAGGTCATCTGGAAGATCACGCTGCCGCTGTCGCTGCCGGCGCTCGCCTCGGTCTCGCTCTACGTCTTCATGATCGCCTGGAACGAGTTCCTGCTCGCCTTCATGCTGCTCGACGATCCATCCAAGTTCACGCTGACGCGAGGGGTGACGATGCTGAACTCCTCCGAGATCCCGCGTCAGCACCTGATGGCAGGCGCCGTCGTCGCGACCTTGCCGATCATGATCATCTTCCTCGGGCTCGAGCGCTTCATGACGAAGGGGCTGACGGCCGGTTCGGTCAAGGGCTAGTGATGACCCCATGAGCGACGACGACGGCTGGATCGGCGCGGACGACATCGCCGCGCTCGACCGACGCGCCCGCGAGATCCTCGGCGAGAACGACCGCGGTGGCTACACGGTGCCGACCGCGGGCCTCTATCCCTTCCAGTGGAACTGGGACTCGGCGTTCGCCGCGCTCGGCTTCGCGACCTTCGACCTGCCGCGCGCCTGGACCGAGCTCGAGACGCTGCTCGGTGGGCGGTGGCCGAACGGCATGGTGCCGCACATCGTCTTCCACCGCCCCGACGAGGGCTACTTCCCCGGACCCGATGTCTGGGGCACGAACCGGACACCGCCCACCTCGGGCATCACCCAGCCCCCGGTCGCGGCGAGCGCCGTGCGCGAGCTGCTCGCCCGCGACGGCCCGGCGGGCGAGTCGCGGGCGGCCGCCCTCTACCGGCCCCTGCTCGACTGGCACCGCTGGTTCATGCGCTGGCGGCTCGAGGACGGCGTCCTCTGCATCACCCACCCGTGGGAGTCCGGACGCGACAACGCGCCGGACTGGGACGCGGCGATGGCAAGCGTCGACGGCTCCGCTATCGCGCCCTACACCCGTCGCGACACCGGCCATGTCGACCCCTCGATGCGACCGACCGAGGCGGACTACGATCGCTACGTGGCGCTGGTCGAGTTCGGGCGCGAGCACGCCTGGGACGAGACCGTCATCCGTGCCGAGGGTCCGCTGCGCGTCGCCGACCCGACGATGACCTTCGTGCTGCTGCGCGCGCACCGCGACCTCGCCGCCGTCGGCCGCGTGCTCGGCGAGGACACCGCCGAGATCGACTCCTGGATCCGAACCCTCGAGGCCGGCGTGCCGACGCTCTGGAACGAGACGACGGCCGCCTTCGACGCACGCGACGTGCGCACCGGCGAGCTCGCCGGCAGCCTCTCGAACGCCTCCTTCCTCGCCTGGTGGGGCGGCGTCGACGAGCCGCGCCTGCTCGCCACGCTCGATCGGGTGCTCGCGGCGACCCCGCACGCCGTCCCGAGCCATCCGCCGTGGTCGGCGCGCTTCGACCGGACGCGCTACTGGCGCGGTCCGGTCTGGGCCGTCATGAACCGTCTGATCGCCACCGGCCTCGCCGAGCACGGTCACCGTGCGCAGGCGCGAGCGATCCGCAGGAGCACCCGCGAGCTGATCCGCGAGCACGGCTTCGCCGAGTACTTCGATCCCGTCGACGGCACTCCCGCCGGTGGGGATGCGTTCACGTGGACCGCGGCGGTGTGGCTCGAGTGGGCCTCACCGACGGCCTCGTCCGGCGAACGAGATTCGGAACCGGCACGGGAGGGACGCTGAGATGGGCGCGATACGACTCGAGGCGGTCGAGAAGTGGTTCGACGAGCTGCAGGTGATCAAGGGCATCGATCTCGACATCGCCAGCGGCGAGTTCGTCGTCTTCGTCGGCCCCTCCGGCTGCGGCAAGTCGACGCTCTTGCGCATGATCGCGGGGCTCGAGGAGACCAGTCGCGGGCGCATCGTCGTCGACGGGCAGGACGTGACCGATCAGCCACCCTCGCGCCGCGGGCTCGCGATGGTGTTCCAGTCCTACGCGCTCTATCCGCACATGTCGGTGCGCGAGAACATGGGGTTCAGCCTCAAGACCTCGGGGGCCTCCAAGGACGAGACCGCGCGCAAGGTGGACGAGGCGGCCCGCGCGCTCCGGCTCGAGGAGCTGCTCGAACGCCGCCCCAAGGCGCTCTCGGGCGGACAGCGTCAGCGCGTGGCGATCGGCCGCTCGATCGTGCGCGACCCGACCGCCTTTCTCTTCGACGAGCCGTTGTCGAACCTCGACGCGGCACTGCGCGTCGAGATGCGCTACGAGATCGCCAAGCTCCACCAGACGCTCGACACGACGATGATCTACGTCACCCACGACCAGGTCGAGGCGATGACCCTCGCCGACCGCATCGTCGTGCTGCAAGGCGGATGGATCGAGCAGGTCGGGTCACCGCGCGAGCTCTACGAGCGTCCGGCGAACCGTTTCGTCGCGCAGTTCATCGGTAGCCCCAAGATGAACGTCGTCCCCTGCGTGGCGGGCGACGGCCGCTACCGGATCGAGGGCGCGGAGGAGCGCTCGGGTGGTCCCGAGGCGAGCGCGGTGGAGCTCGGCATACGCCCCGAGGCGATCGAGCTCGTCGCACCCGGGGCGGGCACCGTCGACGGGGTCGTGGATGTCGTGGAGTATCTCGGGGCGGACAGCTTCCTGATCGTCGACGTGGGCTCGGCCGGCAAGCTCGTGGTCAGGACCGGTGGGGATGCGCGGCTCGAGCCGGGGGTGCGGGTAGGGCTCGCCTTCGACCCGGAGCGGGTGCTGTTCTTCGACCAGCGGCAGCAGGCGGTGACGGCGGGCGAGCCGCGCCCGTGACGACGCGCCCGCCGGATGCTCGAACGGTCCCGGACACGGACGCCGCCGGGCCTCTCGCGAGCGACCGGCCGCCGCCATGCCGCTCGACGCCGGCGCCCGACGATCGCGGCTATGATGGGTGCGCGAGCGAAGCGAGGAGTGAGGAGATGGCGCTCTACGTCGTGGCCGTCAAGCGCGAGCGTCGCGCGGACATCCCGCCCGACTGGCACGACACCCTCGGCGATACGCCGGGCGTCGAGGTGACCGGTTCGAGCGAGGCACGGCGCGTCATCGTTCTCGTCACCGGGAACGGGCTCGACGAGCTGCGCGCGCGGGTCGGCGCGTACTGCCACATCGAACCGCTGATCTCCCACGACACCAGCGCGCCCTGACGCGGGCCCGACCGCTCGCGACACACGGCGCATGGTTCCCGACTTCGACGGCAAGCGCTTCGGTTTCCCCGGCGGCGACCCGGTCGCCTCGCCGTTCGACGTGCTGCGCTGGGCCGTGACCCGGCGGCCCACGAAGTGGCCGCGACACCTGCCGAACCCCGTACCCGACCCGATCGAGCCGCGTGTCGCCGGCGAGCGTCTTCGCGTCACCTTCGTCAACCACGCGAGCGTCCTGATCCAGGGCGCGGGGCTGAACATCCTGACCGATCCGGTCTGGTCGCGACGCGTCAGTCCGACCCGCTTCGCGGGACCGGCCCGTCATCGCCCGCCGGGCATCCCCTTCGACGCGCTGCCGCCGATCGATGCCGTGCTGATCAGTCACAGCCACTACGATCACATGGATCTCGCCACGATCGCCCGTCTTCGCGAGCGCGACGACCCTCGAGTGGTCGTCCCCTTGGCCAACGCGACGCACCTCGCGCAGGCGCCGACACGAGGCGGCGGCGAAGGGGAGCGCTCGCCCGTCGTCGAGCTCGGCTGGTGGCAAGAGCAGGCGCTGTCGGCCGAGGCCTCCGTGACGCTGGTGCCGGCCCGCCACTGGTCGTCGCGCCGTATCGGCGACCACAACCGCTCGCTCTGGGGCGGTTTCGTGCTGAACCTCCCCGGTGGCGTCGTCTACTTCGCCGGAGACACCGGTTACGGCGACGGGGAGCATTTTCGCGAAGCGCGACGGCGGCTCGGCCCGTTCCGGCTCGCGCTCCTGCCGATCGGCGCCTACGAGCCGCGCTGGTTCATGAAGCCTCAGCACATGAACCCCGCCGAAGCCGTGCAGGCGTTCGCCGACCTCGACGCCGCGCACGCGCTCGCGATCCACTTCGGCACCTTCCAGCTCACCGACGAGGCACACGACGCCCCGACACGCGCGCTCGCCGTCGCGCTCGAGACGGCGGGCGTGGACGCCGCGCGCTTTCGGGCGCTCGGCAACGGTGCGGCCTGGGATCTGCCGTGAATCGCTCTGTCGTGCCCCGCACCGGCGCCGTCGCGCGCAGCCGTCGACAACTCGGCGCGCGATCTCGTTGCCGGCACCGATCACGCCGTGCGATGACACGGTCATCGCGCTCGCACCGTACACCTCGGTGCTCGCCCGAGACGGTGCCGAGGGTCGACGCCGCCATGACCGTCAGTCGCGGCAGCTAGCACGCCTGTTCGACGAGGTGGCACGCGCCGTGGCGGCTCACGGGTGTGGCCGACTCACGGGCTCGGTGAATCGGGTGTCGTCTCCGCCAGCACGTCGGCGAGCTCGATCTGCCCCTCCGGCAGCGGGGCCGCATCGTCCGGCGTCGCCCGCCGGATCCAGATCGCCCCGATGCGCTCCGGGTAGCGCCGACGGATGCTCTCGTAGATCTCCGGATCACGCTCCCCGTCGTCACCCACCAGCACGAACGTCACGTCCGGCAATCGCTCGAGGATGTCGACGAGGCGAGCCGTCTTGTAGTCGAAGGCGTCGAGCTGTCGGTAGCCGACGGCGTCGAGCGTCAGGCGACGCGTGATCAGCACGCCCCGGGGGAAGTCGTTGCGGGCGAGGAAGCTCGCGAGGTAGCCGTGCAGCTCGCGGGGCGAGGAGGAGAGGTAGAACAGCGGTGATGCGTCGGGGCGCGGGTTCAGCGCGAGCGTGCGAGCGTAGAGCGCGGCCATGCCGGGAACGGCCTCTCGCTGCAGTGGGTTCTTCAAGAAGGTGTTGCCGAGCATGCGGAAGCGGTCGCCGACCTCGGTGACGAGGACGGTATCGTCGATGTCCGAGACGATGCCGAGGCGGTTGCCCGACGGCACGACGAGCACCTCTCCCGCCCCCTCCGCATCCCCGCTCGTCGCGACGAGCGGTTGCCAACCCTCGGACAGCGATTCTCCGTCCGGGGCGAGCTCGGCTCGAAAGAAGCCCTCGTCATCGGTCGTCGTGGCGATCGGCGGGGCGCCGGCGAGGGCGAGCGTCACCGGACACTCCTCGCACTCGTCGGCCGTGAACAGTGCGGCGTTGCGGCGGAAGTTCGTGCGCGAATCGTCCTGCGCGCTCGTCTCCCCCGCTACCTCGCTCTCCACGACGCGCCCCTCGAGGACGGCCTCGCGCGCGTCGCCGAACGCCGCGTGCAGCAGCACCGCCTCCCGCTCCTCCGGCGCCGCGCAGCCGCAGAGCACGAGCGCGAAGAGCATCGGCATCGAGCGTACGGCCTGACGCGAAGAGGAAGGTGGGACAAGCATGCGGGCTGCTCCGACAAGGGTGCCGAACGACTCGCCGGCCGAGCACACGATCACCCGTATCCGCCTCACCGGATACCGTGCCTGTCGTATCTTCACTCCCCGAGCACGAAGGGCACGCTCGCCGAGCCGAAGCTCGGCGAACCGACCGCGTGCGCTCAGAAGAGGTTGGTCAGCGCGACGCCGAGTCCGAACCGCCGCTGATAGTGGTCGTAGTCGATCAGCGAGTCGCCGTAGCCGTCGAAGTAGCGCACGAAACCGCGAAACCTGCCCGTGAGCGGGAAGGTCAGCCCGACGATGACGGCGCCCTTGGAGGTCTCCGGATCGCCGCGCACGCGCAGGGCGTACTCGTAGCGCGAGTCGCGCCACGCGAAGGCGAGCTCGCCGTGCCCCATGAAGTCGAGGATGTCGGGGTTGTCGTCGCCTTCGGGGTCGTCCGGAGAATCCTTCGCCTCCTCGGGCAGGCGGTACCAGGGGCGGACGAAGGCGGCGAAGTTGCCGCGCTCGTAGCCGAGGGAGGCGTACAGACGGTTCCAACTGCGCGAGAGGCCCTGAACCTGCCCGTTGGACTGGTGCTCGAGCCCGAAGCTGACGACCGTCGCTCCGCCGAACGGCCCCCAGAGCAGCGGCACCTGGTAGAAGATCTCCGGCATGTAGTTCGTCTCGCGGAACGGGCTCGAGAGATCGGTCGAGTAGAGCTGCCACCACGCCTCGAGGGTGAGACCGAACGACAGCGAATCGTTCTCGAACAACAGATCGCGCTCGTTCAGGCGGGTCTTGAGGCTGACCTGGAACTTCACCTCGACCGGCACCAGACCCTCGCGCAGCGGAACGTCGTTGGCGCGGTAGACCGCCTCGTTCAGCGCCGAGGTGTGGGAGAACGGCAGGAAGTAGTTGTGGCGGTGCGCGGTGATCACGTACGGGTTGAACGCGAGGGGCCGCTCCTGGCGCACCCGCTCGCTCAGGACGCCGGGCGAGCCGTCGGCCGCGGCGCCGTTCTCGTCGGCCCCGTCCGTTCCGCTATCGCCCTCGGCGACCCCCTCCGCACCACGCGTCCTCCCGGCACCGATCTCCTCCGACCTGCCGCCGACCATCCCCTCCGCCATCGGCTCCGAACGCGCGACATCGCGAGCGCTCGGCGGAGCGAGCAACTCGCCGGACGCATCGTGTCGCTCGGCGAGCGGTGCACAGCCGCCGAGCGCGAGAAGGACGAGGAGCGGAGCACCGGAGAGCGCGATCGATTCGGCGGCGGCACGGACACGGCGGCACGAAGGCGGCATGGACGGATGGCAGGCGATTGCGGAGGCGAGAGGGTAGTCCGTCGGGGCGTCCGGCGCACCCGACCGTCGCCCCCTCGTCTCCTCTCGTCACAGGCACGGGCGCGCTTGTGTACAGTGGCCTTCGTCCTCGACGATCAGTCTGCGCGTCCCATGGCCCCTCCTGACCTCCCGCCCCTGTCCGGCCTCCGCGGCCTCGAGCATGTCGGCCTGACCGTCCCCGACATGACACAGGCGCTCGACTTCCTCACCGACGTGCTCGGCGCGGAGGTGCTCTACGAGCTCGGTCCGGTGCGCGCCGAGGACAACTGGATGGCCGTCAACCTCGGCGTGGCGGCCGATGCCGTGATCACGCGTCTGGTCATGGTGCGCATCGGCCGACACGGCCCCGCGCTCGAGCTGTTCGAGTACGAGCATCCCGAAGAGGATCGTCACCCGCCGCCGCAGAACGCGGCCGGCGGTCAGCACCTGGCGTTCTATGTCGAGGACATCGACGCCGGTGTCGAGGATTTGCGCCGCCACGGGATCATCGCCCTTGGCGAGCCCAAGCGGATCACCGAGGGTCCCTCGGCGGGGCTCGCCTGGGTGCACTTTCTCGCCCCCTGGGGGCAGCAGCTCGAGCTCGTCAGCTATCCGAGCGGAATCGCCGCCTACGCCGATCGCGAGCCCTCGGTCTGGACGCCGGGGGACGAGCTCCGTCCCGTGTCCGACGGCACCGCCTCGGAAGTGGACGCCGAACCCGATCGCCTGCTCGACACCGACGGCGAACCGGAGAGCGCGCCGGCCTGAGGCGAAGGCCGACCCTGTCGCGGCCGCCGGTCTCGTTTCGACCCCGCGGAGGAAGCGGCGCTCGCCTCGCCGATCGCGTCGAAGGAGATCCGTGAGGTCGCGCGCGATCGAAAACCCGGGTGCCGCTCGCGCATGGTGCCTCGGATGCCCTTGCGCACCTGCCTCTTTTGTCCTTGTGCCGTCGTGCCGTCGTGCCGTCGCGATCACTATCGCCGAGGATGTCGGTTTGTTCATGCGACGGGTTTCATCCTGAAATTCCTCGGAAATCGCGCCGCCCTCGGTTTACGTGATTCGATCGTCATCGAACACGTCATCAACCTTTCCGTCCCTCGGTGCTACTAATCGGGCGTCGTTTCGACTCGTCCGTTTCCGGTGTTTCGACATCTCCGGTTCGGCATCTCCGGCGTTATCGAACCGGCACGACGTACCCGGCGGGGTGAAAACCCTCGCGAATCAAGCGAACGGATACCGCGATGAGCGACACGGACGGCACCGCCGCACACGGCACCGGCACGGGTACCGACGAGAGAGGCGCGGCCAATCCGTTCGACATCGGCGACGAGCCCCGCCGAACCGATTCGGATACCGCACGCCCGTCCACGTCGGCTCCGCAGGAACGCGAACGTGCGGGGCGCGCCGCTCTCGCCGCCGATGCCGTCTCCCCGGAGGCCGCTTCGCGGTTCCTCGGTCAGGCCGCCTTCGGCGGTACCGACGAGCTGATCGAGGAGGTGCGGCGCCTCGGCTACGCAGGCTGGCTCGACGCGGAGATGGCGCGCGATCAGTCCTGGTCGCGCGCCGCATGGCTGCGCTCGAAGGGCTATCTCGAGCCCTCGAACCGGTCCTCGTTGAAAGGGTTCGAACCCTGCGTCTGGCGCAAGCTGATCCGAGCACCCGACGTGCTGCGCCAGCGCGTGACGCTCGCGCTCTCGGAGATCTTCGTCATCAACCCCAAGTCGTTGACGAAGGCCGGCGGCTTCAAGCATTTCGCCGGGGCGTCCTACCTCGACATGCTCGATCGACACGCCTTCGGTAACTACCGCGAGCTCCTGGG
>ENA-ORXM01004164-ORXM01004164.1-marine-metagenome-genome-assembly--contig:-NODE-4164-length-13130-cov-3.228913_pt1 | contig 13130 bp, 8 predicted proteins | sample MGYA00237867_ERZ511480 | MGnify/ENA primary metagenome ERZ511480 (study PRJEB26309, sample SAMN06266103) | marine metagenome | isolation source: Algal blade | place: United Kingdom:Sidmouth, United... | reverse complement strand
AAAAGTTTAACAAAAAAAATCCTTTTGGAGGCTAAATTGGACACTTTGTTTTTTTTTATACAAAAATAAACTGCTTAGATGAATCTACTTATTCTGAGAATATCGACAAGATCTCTTTATTTTTAGATTTACTTTTCGCCATAATCATAATTCTTTCTTACTTTTGCTACTTTGGTCAAGTATTTTCTCTACGAACTTTTGAAATAAAGAATTTTGAAAAAATCACATTATACAATAGCACTTGCTTTATTTATCTTAATTTTGGATCAAGTACTAAAAATTTGGGTAAAACTAAATATGCCTTTGGGCGATTATTTTGAAGTCTTGGGATTAAATTGGTTTCACATTCATTTTATAGAAAATCCAGGGATGGCTTTTGGAATTGAGTGGGGCGGAGAATATGGAAAGCTCGCTTTAAGTTTATTCCGAATTGTAGCCATTTCATTTATTGGCTACATGCTTTATAAACTGGTCAAACAAAACGCTTCGTTTATTGTATTAACTAGTATTACATTAATCTTTGCAGGAGCGGTTGGTAATATCTTAGACTCTGTGTTTTATGGTCTTGTATTTTCAGAAAGTACAGCCATTGATGTTGCTACGTTTATGCCACCCGAAGGTGGATATACTGGCTTTTTACATGGAAAAGTAGTCGATATGTTTTACTTTCCTCTAATTGATTCTCATTTCCCAGAATGGTTTCCAATTTGGGGAGGAAAACCACTTCAATTTTTTGAATTTATTTTTAACATTGCTGATGCCTCTGTTTTTATTGGAACAGCAATTATTTTTGTTTTTTACAAACACTTTTTCAATAAAGAAGAGGAAGAAGGTACTATAGTCAACAATAATAATGAATCTATTAATGAAGATAATTTATCCGTAAGTGACTCGTAAATAGATTAATTTTTAAAAAAAATCATACTAATTTGAAACGCTCACACTTTGTTTTAGGTCTTATTTTTTTAATTTTATTAATTGACCAAGTACTCAAAATTTGGGTTAAACTAAATATGCCTTTAGGCGATTCTTTTAAAGTATTGGGTTTGGATTGGTTCCGAATACACTTTACAGAGAACAAGGGAATGGCTTTTGGGATTGAATTTGGTGGTGATTATGGCAAGTTATTTTTAAGCTTGTTTAGAATTGTAGTCGTTGGATTTATTGCCTACTTCTTGAATAAATTGATTCAGAAAAAAGCAAGTTTTTTAGTGTTAACTTGTATCTCTTTGATCTTTGCAGGGGCATTAGGAAATATTTTGGATTCTATCTTTTATGGCGTTTACTTTTCAGATAGTGGCACCTTTCATAGTCCTCGTTTAGCTACCTTCATGCCTTCAGAAGGTGGATATGCTGGAGTCTTTTATGGAAAAGTAGTGGATATGCTTTATTTTCCTATGATAGAAGGATTCTGGCCCAAATGGATGCCTTTTGTTGGTGGGAAATATTTTATGTTTTTTCAGCCTATTTTTAATATTGCAGATAGTGCTATTAGTTTGGGTGTTTTTATTGCCATTATATTCTATCGCCGTTTTCAAAAAGAATTTGATGCCCAGATCAATGAGAAGGATTTAGTCATTGCAACCGATGAAGCAATAAGGACTACTGATTCTAGTCTTTCCTCTCCAATAGACAACTCCACTGAAACTCTTAAAACAGGCTTTGATGCATCAGTTCAAGAAAAAAATAAAGACCAAGAGTAAGGAGGCTATAGTTAGATAATCTATCAGCTTATAAACTTAAAGATTCCACAAGTTACTCGTTCTTAAGAACAATACGAATCCATTCTATATAATTAAAAATATGAAGCATATAATTATGCTCATGTTCCTTTAATTCTACTAAGGCATTTTTATACAATTCTTTTTGCTTTTTTCGACTATCCGCGTTACAGATAAGACGACGGAGAAAAGAAAGTAACCACATTTCTAAGGAAAATAACTTATTATTTTTATTTAAAAAACTCCTTAAAGACCTAAGCTTAGCTTCTACGAGCCAACTTAAGTCATTCTCTATCAAAACAATACATTCTAAAAATCGAATATTTATGTAATAGTCCTGTCGCAAAGTACCTTTTTTCTCATTTAGTATTTTGTTAATCCAATCTAAAGCCTTTTTATTGTTTTGTGCAAATAAGCAAGTCGCAATAATGTTATTGCCTATAATATTAAAAAAAGAGCTTTTTTTTCCAGCCATTTCTTGATAGATCGGTAATTTTTTTTCAATATCAACAAGCAACTTCATTGACTTTTTGTATTCTCCTTGTTTATTGAGATAAAACAATTGTATATCCCAATAAGAAGGAAGGTACTTTCTTTGCAAAGAAGATGAACAAGACTGTAAAAACAGTTCCAATTTATCTAAGTAAATTGAGGATTCTTCCAATAAGTTATTATCATTACCACTATTTATAACATTGAATAATAACATTATATGCCTATCAGAATCGATCTTAATAAAATGCATATACTCATAGCCAATCTCTACTAGACATTTTTCACACAAATAAGCATTGTGTATATCTCCTATAAGATAGAAATAAATCGAACGGATATACTCATATTGTGAACTAAATCTGTAGCCTTTATACTTCAAAGGTGGCAGCTCTTCTAAAGCCTTTTTATAAGCAATAATTTCTTTAGGATTCTTGCTAATTCCATTTTCTCTTATTGTGGTTACTAATTCTCCGATTAATTGCTCGTATTCAAATAGCTTTTGTTGTCGAACTAAGGCCTCGTTAATTTCTGCATTAGATTCAGAACGTTTTTCAATTCGTTTGTTTGGTTGTTCTGCTTGGCAGATAATCTCTCTTTGAACTAACAAAGCATCTAATAAATGATTGTATAATTCATAAAATTGAGCTTTTTTTTTGGCTTTTATAATTTGTTTCCAAGCCTGTTTGTACAAGTCCTTTTTTAGTAAAATTTTTGCAATTCTTATTTGCTTATAAACTTTAGCTTCAATTAAATTTTCTTCGTGATAACTCGCCAAAAAATCTAATAACCGATCATACAAATCTTTTTTTATTCTAGGTAATTTCTTCAGTAACTTTTCATTCTTGATTTTACACTCCAATAAATGAATATTTTCTTTCAGTTTACATAGATGGTCAAAAAGTATAAAGACCAAGGATTCATTCTTCTGGTAAACCGCACTCAACTTAAAGGCTCTTTTTTCTGTTTTTGATAAATTTTGTACCAATTCAAAAAGGTCTAATCCCTTCATAAAAAATGTTTATTTAAGTAAAACAAAATACTAAATATCAATACTTTAAATACAATAAAAATAGATTAAAAATAGCAAATCTCACTATTTTGTGTTCCATTTTCATAAAAAACATTTGCATTATTGCTATTGTTATTTTTAATTTCTAATTAAAATAGGTTATCAAATACTTTGGGAAAAATTGTAGCATAGCTTCACTTGTAGGCTTATTATGATTTAGATGTCCTAAATATGTATAAACATTTTACATATTGTTTTCATTTTTCTTTTAATAACAAATACTGAGTTACAAAAACATCTATTCAATAATTTATTTAAAATTATCTAATAACTTTGAAAATTTAATAAAAATGAAAAATAATTTATTATTAACAGTATTGTTTTTATTGTTAAGCATCATCGTCTATTCTCAAACAAAGTTACAAATCATTCAAAATCACTCTGGTCTCGTTGGCTTTTGGGACTTTGAAAAAAAAGATCCTTCAACAGGCTTTTATACAGCTTATTCGAATATAGTTCCAACATCAGGTATCAATAATTTGTATCCTATGGCTTTGGCACAAATAGGTGATCCTTCGAGGTATACAGAAACCACTTGGCCTTATACAAATTCTTCTGATGAATTGATCTTTGATAATACAGGACCGTTTGGTAGAGCCATAAAATTCAACAAAGGGCATATTTTAGGGCTTATAGAACGAGCAGATTTTCAAGGAAAGCCACTTGACATTTCAGGAAACCAGCCATTTACCCTTATTGTATGGATGAAAACTTATGGGACAAAAAATAATCATTTCATTGCAGGTATATGGGATGAAGGCAACACTTCAGGCTCTTGGTCAAAATATTCAGGCAGAAGACAGTTTGCTCTATTTGGTGGATTAAGTGCAAATAAACATGCAATGGGTCACATATCAACAACTGGTGCTGCTTCTTTTCCACAAGGGAGTAATCCTTATGCTCAAATGCGTTCCGTTGATGGAAATACTTTTACAACACAAGGAGATGCAGGGCATCGATGGCATATGGTGGCAATGACATTTGATCCTGTAACTAAGCATGTAAAAAGCTATCTTGATGGAGCTTCACAATCTTATTACAATTCTAGTGTTGTTTCAGCAGAAGATAACATATACAAATATTTCCAAAACAACAATTATCCAAACTTGAATCCTCGAGTATTTGATTGGCCAGTATATGATACTAGAGATTTTACATTAAAATTTGATGGCTATAATATTAACAATGGTCATGAAATATATGAGCATTTTATTAGAGTAGATCTTAAGTCTTCCACTAAGACCATAACCTATGGAAACAGAGTCAGAAATGCAAGTATTGCAAATAGCCAAAATTATAGAGTAACCTATGAATTTAAACGGAATGGCATAACAATACCTAGCAGTAGTGGTAGTTTTAATATTACCAATGGGACAGGTTCTGCTACTTTAAGTCCATCCTTACAAATTCAAAATGGAGATAAGATTGTAACTTCTTTACATCACATTAACCCCATCAATGGTTCCAGTACACTTATAAGCAATAATGTCTCTCGTTCCATTAATGAAGGAGCACCATTTACAGTTGGCAGAGCCATTGGGTTAAATTCTTCAAATAAAGGATCTGGAAGCCAATTTATAATAGATGGCGTTGCTGTTTACAATCGTGTATTAAGTGCAACGGAGTTAATGACTTTATCTACGTTCCAAAGTCAACCTTGTCCAGATGTAACAGGTGTATCTACCTCGCAAATTACAAGTTCTTCAGCTTTGATAACTTGGAATTCCGCCCCTAGTGCATCCTCTTATACTTTAAAATACAAAACTCAAGCAAGTGGATTATGGACGGAAATTAATTCTATTACAGGTACATCAATACCCCTTAGTCAGTTACTTGCTAATACAGTATATATGGCAAAGGTGCAAAGTGTCTGTTCAAACGGAGCTACTTCTGTTGACAACCCTAATAATGTATCTACATTTACGACAGCCAATGCATCAACCAACAACTGCACTTCTAGTAATATAATCGACAGCCAAAACAAACCTGTAGTAGCTTCGTCGGTAGAGAATTTATCTAACAGAGAAGCATATCGTGCCTTTGACAATGACATAACAACACGTTGGGCAGCAGGTATTGGTAATAACGAATGGATTTATGTGGATTTAGGGAATGACTATGATGTGAATAGAATAGATATAGATTGGGCAAAAGCCTATGGGAAACAATATAGGCTTGAGATTTTATCATCTACAGAAAATCCTTTAACATCAAACAACTGGCAACTTTTAACAGATACTTCCAACATTCCTTGTGGCAGTTATAACCATTGTATGATAAGACATGATTTCGCTCCTCAAACGGGTAGATATGTACGTTTTTATGGTCTAGAACAAGGCAAGTACTGGGGATATTCTTTCTTTGAAATGGATATATATCATTGCGTCACAAATCAAAACTCTAGTAGTAATTTTAGAAATGGTGATTTTGACAAGGCTAAAAACCCTAGTGAGCTGATTGAAAAAGAAGATGGGCTGTCCATATATCCTAATCCTGCAAATAAGACTATTCATATAAGGTTCAATAGATCCGTTTCCATTCAAGATGTTTCTCCCATTAGTACCATCTTTATTACTGACCTTAGTGGTAAAATAGTATATCGCAAGGAAGTGTCTACCTATACTAGAAATATTACTTTAAATATTGAACAAATTCCTAATGGAGTATATTTTATTAGTTCAAATCATTTTGCCTATAAAGAACCTAAAAAAATTATTATCAATCATTAATTTGGGGGCGGTGTATCAATTTTACTCATAACCGTAGGATGTAAATTTAATGCTATAAAAAAGAAATATGCTATTAGGCATTTTTGGGGGTGTCTAATAGCATATTTAGCTTACGAAATAAAACAAATTATATATAGAGTAATACTCTGTTGATTTTTTAGTTTTTCTATAAAAAACATAAAAAAAGCATCTTGCATTAGTTTGATTATCAAATTTTTAGCACTTTGACTAATAAAAATACATCATGCTAATAATCAACTGCGTAGCACTCATGCAATAAACTAATACGATTTTTCAACGGAGTATTGATAGAGGGTTTACTTATTTAATCATCAAAAAACAATTGCAACATAGGCAAAATAATTTTTACCCGTTCAGTATCCAACGTAGTATCAATTGTAGGGCGTTGAGTCAATTGACCATCCCGAACTAACTGGAGCATTTTTTGACGTTCAGCAGGAGCAAAAGCAGCAAAAGTACGTCGCAATGCAGGTAACATTTGTTGAAATTGGTCGTCATTCAGACCACTTACCCAATCATCCACAATTTCCCACAAAGCAGGATTATGAATTAATAACAAACCACTTCCGTATAAAAAGCCATTCAACCAACTGCTTGCTGTTCCAATATCAACACTTTTAGACAATGCATAACCTAAAATACCAACAGCTTGCTCTACCTTCAATGTTTCATTATCTAACAAAATACGAGTAGCGGCACCTCTGATCTTACCATCAATTTGTTGGTTATCCAAAAGACGCTCTAAGGTTTCTTGCCAAATTGTTAAATACATTGCTTCATTTAATAATAACAAAGAACGATTTACAGACAAAACCTGATCAAACATTTCGTCGCTAGCCGATTCATCTAAGGACGTACAAGCATTCGGTAAAGAAATACAAATTCGAGGGACCATTTTTTGCAACAAAGCATCCACCATTCCTATTTCTGTATTCCGAACATCACCATAGCGATAAATACGAACCAAAGGAGGCAAGGCTCCCATAAGATGATTGACATCTTTTGTGATCGCTGCCAAATTTCGCAACTCTTGTACCAGCTCATTAATAGCCTCGGGCAAATTAGCATGAATTACTTTTTCTAATAATTGCGTCAACTCAACCAATGTTTTGGCATGAGAAGCCTGATGAATCACAAAATTAACAGTAGCTTGTTGTATTGTATTGCCCCACATTCCAGCTTCAATAATTTGCAAAGCAAATTCTGGTCGCCATTCCATTTTCCAATATTCATTTTTAGTACTCAACTCTCTTCCTGTAGCTACATCTGGCGTTCCCCATTGAATAGACAAGAGATTTAATCGGTGCAAAAATTGACTTTGTTTCAAATCATGTTCCTGCCTTAAATCCAAACCACCTTTAGGTTTATTAGCGGTTGCTTTAATCCAAACTACCTCAGCTTTTTTATATTTTTTAAGTTTTAAAGCTTTTATATTTACTTCTAAATCCTGTTGCAATGGAATAATTGGAATTGTTTCTGGTACATCTCCCATCTTGTCTCCAACCACCAATTTATGACGAATTAAGTCCAATTGACTTTGATAACCGCCAGAGAAAATAGTCATGACTGCTTCTGACAACTCCCCTATTCCAGGCACCTCCAAGCCTCTAAGAGCTGCTAGTGTTTCCGCTAAACGCACTCCTTCAATGGCGTGTGCAGAACTTGTTTCCAAATCTTCTGCTTTGAACAATTGAGAGACTTTTGCCATCCAATTGATCGTCGCATTATCTCTATTATAAAACAACAACTCATACCATGCAGGTGATACAACACCAGCACCATAACCGCTAGACGTTGCAATTCGATCATAAGTCCAAGGAATCCAAGTTGCCTTCGTTTTTACCTTAGGAATTCCTTTGAGCAAAGCATTATCTTCCTTTACCTTATAAGCACTCAAATCTTCTAAAACAGGGGCATGCCAAGCCCCACAAACAACAGCAATACGCTCATAACCATCTTTCACTGCTTTGCGCATGATCTTACGCATATATGCTTCTCGAATTAAATTATGTGCTTGTCCCTTGTTTCCAACCTCTCCTCTAAGTGTTTTCATCAAATCTAGAATCACTTCAAACACTTCTTCGTTTCCCTCTCCTTGCTCGAACATCGCTTCCCACCAACGTTCGCTATCTGTATACCCTGCCAAGGCAGCCATGTATCCCAAAGGATCTTTTACAATCCCTTCAACAGTTATTTCTGTTTCATTTTCTAAGGCTTGCAAAGCAGCAATCTTCTCTGGAACCTCATCTAAGCCTAATCTTAAAGACTGCGACAAATCCATTTGAACAACAGGAATAGCATTTTTCTGAGCAAATAAAAAAGTTTGCCACTCAGGAGAAAAAACTGTAAATGGATAATAAACAGCTTGCTGTAAATTCTTTGGATTATAAATCAAAGCAGCCACAGGAGGCACCAAACCTTCCTCTGCCACATAAGGCAATAAAGCTGTTAGTTCCTCCGCTCCCTCTATCAAAATCACGTCAGGTTGATAGGTATTTAATGCCTTTATCAAGCTTTTAGAAGAACCTGGTCCATGATGTCTTATTCCAAATAATTTTGTCTCCATTGTTTTTATAATAATCTATCGTATTTATTGGATGTCTTTCTTGTTGGTTTTTACATTCAAATTTGCTAATAACTCCCCTCTTTGACTAAGTACTCTGTAAAAATGAAAGTTATTTACTTTACAGTGTACTAAGTTTTATTCCTGTTAAACCAAAACCGTAGTAGGCTCCTGTATCAATATTCCAGGAATTAGATTTTTCATTAAATGAAGGAGTATTTTTTTCAAGGGAGTATGACCATGGATTTGAACTTTGCCTACGTTTTTCAATTCATTTCTGTTCCACAAAACCCCATCTCGATTATCTTCTTCATAAGAGTTCTTTTTTAAAGAGTTTTATTCTAATAGACCACTATATCCAACGATATGAAATTTATCAATTTTAGGATCGTACTTAATTCTCAATCCAATTTTAGAATGATTAGTAATATAATACATTGTATGTGTAACTCCACGATCTTCATTAAAAAAGTCACCTTCTTTAATTTCAATTCTAATACTATCGATAGGAGATTTTCTAGTTGTAATGATTTCGAATAAGCTAGGACCAACCCGAACAATATCTTCAACAGGATTATATGGTTTAGTCTCTGGAGTAAGTTTTAATAATTCCTTTCCAGCAATATAAAGCCTTTCAATTTTTAATTTTTCTGCTTTTAAAAAATTCACAGACTGGCACCCAATAATGGTAAGTAGGAAGAAGATGTACTTTAGTTTCATGAGGATTATTTTGTATTCGTAGGTTTTGCTTGTGTCTAACGTCGGTGTCTAGCCGTGCGAAAGCTCAAAGATAGGAATAGTAAGCACCTGCTGAGAGCAAAATCGCAGATTTTACTCAGAAATTTGTTCTTCAAGTCGGAGTAAAATCTGCGATTTTGCGTTTTAAAGCTAAAGCTCTTTCAATAGCCCTAAACTCGGATGGACATAAACACTTTGTTTTCTCTCGTTGTTTTTCTACAAATTGTCTATTTCTTTTTTTAATAAGCCAGTAGCTTTATTTATAATCTCCGTGGAGATTCCTTGTCTTTTTAGATTTTTAGCAACTTCAATAATCCCTTCAATTTTTCCTTCTTCTTTTGAAGAATCAACAACATTTTTTAAATCACGATAATATTTCAAACTTTCTTCATATTGTTCTTTCTCTTTCGGAGTAAATTTAGCAATTTCAGCAATTTCGAATAGTTTTTCAAAAATTCTTTCTTGTAAAATAGCAGGACGATTTTGGAGGTTCGCTAAATGTCTAAAAACGTACATCCACTTGTCAAATCTTGTTTGAAGTTCTGTATCAGATTTGGTGAATTTAGGCAATTCTAAATAGATATAAGTAAGTTTATTGTAAAAGACATTTCCATTCTGGTCTTTCAGTTTTACAGTATGTAAAATTTCGCTCTGGTCTTTATGGTCGTCAAAAACAAAATCTAAAATGCCAATAGTATAAACTGCTGATAATTCAAAATCCCAATCTCCTTTTTTGGCTTGCTCTTGAATAGGATAAGTAGAATAATAAACACTCCTATCTTTGAAAAAATTTTGTTTAGCTTTTTGAACTTCTACAATAAATTTTTCCCCAGATTGACTTTCACAGTATAAATCAAAAATTGCTTTTCTTTCATATTCGCTACCTCCAAGATGTTCATTTTTAGTATAAGTAAGGTCCTTAATTTGATGAACAGCAGGTAATAACTGATTTAAAAAATCAATTAACAGTTCTTTATTTGGCTCAACTCCAAAGAGCTTTTTAAAACCAAAATCAGTAAGAGGATTTATATATTTGTCTTTTAAATTCATCTTTGAGTATTTATTTATGATATACAAATATACGTTTTTTAGAGTATGAAGTTTCTATTATTGGATAGTTTTTAAAAATGAGAGCTAACGTCGGTGTCTATGCCGTGCGAAAGCTAAAGGTAAGAAGAATAAGCACCTAACGAGAGCAAAATCGCAGATTTTACTCTGAAATTTTATTCTTCGGGTCAGAGTAAAATCTGCGATTTTGCGTTTTAAGGCACAAGACGAGGCTCTTTCTTCAGCCCTAAACTCGGATGGACATAAACACTTTGTTATGCGGTAGTTATTTTCTAATAAAGTTTGGCTCTTATCATTCGCTCTTTGTGGCATTCTCTAATTATTATAATTTTAGTATACTCGGGAGGTGCTTCATTCGAAGTATATCTTTCATAAGTTTCAGAGTAATTCGAGAAGTAATTTACTAAAGTTTCCTTATAGTGATTTTCTCCTAGATATTTAATCGCAGTTTCTTCTATGAGAGACCAAGTACCATCGTCTTTTTGAAAATGTTTTCTTGATTTTTCTTTTCCTTTAAATGTGAAATAATGAATAAATTTAGTGTTATATCCTTCGTAGATAGTTTTTCTTAATTTTCCACTTATATGGTATTTATATTTTGTTAGAGTTGACTCAAGAGGACTATTTTTGAAATACTTTGTTGAATACATAATAAAAGGTTTTCTTCTTCTTCTTAAAATTGAATCAAGACGATTTAAATTATCTTTTTCATGAAAGAATTTTCTTAATTCATAATTTTTAGTTTCTATTATTTCTTTATACCAATGATAATTATCCTCGTATGTAATAAAGTATGTTTTTTTTGACTTAGATGAGTCAATCATAGTTCTTGAACATTCTTTTAAAGCTTTTCCATTAGTACCAAGTCCAACAAAGTTGTAAGTAGATTTTAAAGTGTCATTTGTAAATGTGCATTCTTTATAGTTGTTGTTTTCTAAATATACCAAAGTATCACACTTGTTTTTTTCGCAAGTATCGCAATTTATTTCAGTAACTAGCCATACTGAACTAACTTGAGAAAAGCTTATTTTAGATAAAATTAACAAAATAAAAAGTATAGATTTCATTGGTTGAGTTTATTAATTACCGCTAACGTTCGTTATATACACAATCCCCTACCCCTTACTACAAATCAAATTCCAAAGGAACCTTCAAAGTCACTACAAAATTTCTCCCTTGTTCAGGGATTTCCAAAATGCGATAACGGCTCAGATGATTTAAATAAGAAGCATTCAACAAATTTTGTACTTGTACACCAATTTGGACAATTTGCTGCTTGATGCGAACTTTAAAACCAATACCTATATCCAACAAATGATACGCAGGCGTACTAGGCTCATTGCGATCCGTTCTAGTTTGAGCAAAGGCGTAACGATGAGAGATTTGAGCATAAATATCCTCTAAGACACTTAGCTTTTTCCATTCATAACGAACTTCAGATAGGATGCTTGCTGGTGGTGTGAAGGGCAAGCCAATCTGCGTTTGTAAATTGATATTCCAAACATACTCATAACCTTGTTTTAAAGTTAAATTTCGAATGGGCTGCCAAGACCAGTCGAATTCTCCGCCTGCATAAATGGCATTGGTTTGCACGTATTGATAGAGTTGTCCTGCTTCTGGCAAAATTGAGAATTTGCCTGTTGGACGCAAGTAAATATAGTCTTGAAAATAATTGCCAAATCCTGTTAAATTGGCTTTGAATTTCTTCCAAGCAATCTTGGTTGCCAATTCTAATTGATAACCATGTTCTGCTTTTAAATTTGGAGTTCCCATTTCGTGGCGAAACGTACCGTGATGAATCCCGTTGGCAGCAGTCTCTGAAGGATAGGGCACTCGATAACTTTTTCCTAGATTGACTTGCAACCATAAAAGTTGGTCTAACAACTCATAATGCATTCCTAAAGAAGCTGCGTAGTTAAAAAAGTGCTGTTGGTTCGCAGCCACTTTTGGTAGGTATTCTATATTTTGATTCTCGCCATAAACGGCTTGTTGATAATCTTCATTATTATTATAAGCATAATCTAAACGAAGTCCTGCACTCAACAACAAACGTTTATTAGGTCTAAATTTACTTAGCCAATACAGTCCAGAACGTAAAGTTTGAAAATTGGGCAATAAAAACTCAAAACCTGCTCGTCGATTGTGCTGATATTGGACATTTAGACCATAAGTTTGTTCCCATTTAGAACTTATCTTTTGAGTAAAAATAAGGTCTCCACTCAAGGTCTGTAAATTCAACTGTAAAGCAACACCAGAACTATCCGTTGGTGGCAATTGATGAAAATGTGGAAAAGAAAATTCTTTACGCAAGTTATTTTGATAACCTATATTGACTTGTAAACGATGCTTTTTAATATAAAAATCATTGCTCCAGACCAAGCTCAAATGATTGACTTGTTGGCTTGGCTGATCTATATCCCTATCATTACCATCCAAATCCAAAGCATAGGATCGAGGAATGCCAACTGCTCCCGAAAAAATACCTGCATTTAAGTAATAATGACTAAAAGTCAATCGACTAATGCCCCATTTTTTTATCAAGCCCATACTAGCCTTGATATTTCGCTCTTTGCCTGCAGTATTCTTAAGTTGGTTATTATGAATTGGCAAAACAAATTCATTGTACACAAATTCATTGGTTGGCACTCGATAGTCTCCAAAATCTTGATAACTAACTCTTGCATCAAAGAAAAAATCTTCCACTCTTCCTCCCACATAAGCAGAAA
>ENA-ORXM01004163-ORXM01004163.1-marine-metagenome-genome-assembly--contig:-NODE-4163-length-13134-cov-3.903730_pt1 | contig 13134 bp, 21 predicted proteins | sample MGYA00237867_ERZ511480 | MGnify/ENA primary metagenome ERZ511480 (study PRJEB26309, sample SAMN06266103) | marine metagenome | isolation source: Algal blade | place: United Kingdom:Sidmouth, United... | reverse complement strand
TATAACGATCGACTTCAGTCGGTCGAAGGTTAAAATGAGTTACGAAGCGTCCACAAGTTACAACGATCGACTTCACTCGGTCGAAGTTTTCAAAATCTCACTGTCCCAAAATCCCCACATCTCAAAATCATACAGCCCCAATGCAAATTACGAATTCTCCTTTTGGGGGGTTCTCTGTAAAGTGTGTGATTAGCTGTGCTGGCGTGCCACGAACAGTTTCTTCAAATTTTTTACTGAGTTCGCGGCTTACGCTTAGTTGTCTTTTTCCAAGGTAAATCTGAATATCGGTTAGGGTTTTTAAAAGGCGGTAGGGCGATTCATAAATAATAACGGTTGCGTTAATCTTCTCAATTTGCTCAAACTTTGTTTTTCTGCCTTTTTTTCGGGGCAAAAAGCCCACGAAGAAAAATTCATCGGTAGGCAAGCCTGACACCGCAAGCGCTGGCACGAAGGCCGTGGCGCCAGGCAAGCATTCAACGGTAATGTCATTAACAACACATTCTCGCACTAATAAAAACCCGGGGTCACTAATTCCCGGTGTGCCGGCATCAGTCACCATACCGATGTGTTTCCCAGCCAATAACTCCTCAATAATTACAGACACTTTTTGGTGTTCGTTGTGGGCATGAAAGGGGGTCATGCGTTTTTCTATTTGCAGATGATGAAGCAGCTTGCCTGTTACACGTGTGTCTTCCACTAAAAGTAAATCAACAGACCGCAGTAAGTTGATGGCTCGCAATGTAATATCTTCAAGGTTGCCTATAGGTGTAGGAATGAGGCTAAGCATAGCGTAAAGGTAGAGTTCTCTTTAGTACAAAAATCCAAAAATCCAAAGTGGCAATAAATTTCTTGTTCGGTGTTCTAATTGGTCTTTTACTAACCAAGCGTTTCCTAAATCTTCGATCTGCTTGCCTTGGATATTTAAACCACCGATTTCAAAAACAAACTTATGATTAACTAGAAAGTCACCCGCTATTGTATAATTAACATGATTAGCCTGTGACAATTGAATTAGAAAAACTTTCACTTCTTATCTCTTTCACTCTTCTACTTAAATCACCTTCTTGCTTAGTAATTTCTAAAACTGATGAACCAGTAAAAATAATTTGTAAATCATCATATCTATCATATAGATTTTTTATTCCCCTCGACCAATGATGATATTTATGCACCTCATCAAGAACCAATATTTTGCCTCCTGATTTATAGAATTGACTAGCAACATCAAGCAAGCTGTTCTCTGAAAAATATAATTTTTTGTAATTTGGAATTGAAACTTCTTTTAAATATTGTAAAAGCAAGGTTGTTTTGCCCCTACCTCTTGCCCCTTTTACACCAATTAACCTGTCATTCCAGTCAATCTGATCAAGTAAATAGCGTTTACATTTCTTATTTATGTTCCGATGAAGCTGCTAAGTCGTCAAACATCGTATTTACAAAAGTGCATATCAAAATATGCACTTTTCACATTAAACTGCACATTTACATGTGCAACGTCTTCTAAAAAATATACTAACCTGTCAACTAAGTAATCCAGTTAAAAAACAGAGAACTTTATTCCAAATTGTGTAAGTGAAAACAAAGCGTTTAGATTTTTACATGACGTGAGGAAAATAGTAGGGGTGTTACTACACCACAACACTCAAAAAAATTATTCAGTAACTGTTATTTTAAAGGTGATAAAGTGTTGTGCGGGTGATTCAATGATTCCTTCATAGAATAGTATGAATTCATCGCTACCTATAAACTCATCTTCAGGGGTGTAATAATAATTTACTAAACCAGTTTGTTCATCATAGCTCACTTCACTTTGACTGTGATTGGTTGGTGGTTGAAGAATTTCAATGACAGTGTTATCTGTGTATTGGCCAATAATAAAGCGATACGTTTCACCAGCTTGTATTCTCACCCGCTCGGTGCCCCTCACATCAGTAAATCCATCATCATCATTGCAAGAAAATGTTAAAACAGACAGTAATAATAGAAAAATGAATTGTTTCATATAATTATTGTAAAGTGTTATTATAAAGTTATTGCTTTTCCGCAAATTGATAAGCCAAACTTGCAGTTAAGTAGGTAGTTTCATAGGTGCCAGTAGAAGCGAGGTAAAACCCGCTTAGGTGCAATCCGCCAACAAATCGCGTGTCCAATTGCTTTTCGTAATCAATGCCCGCTAGAAAACCTCCTTCAGCTAATCTATTATTCGGTAAATCACGTTCGTCAAGCAATACGCTTACATGTTCAGAGCCTTCCCTTATATCTATTTCTTGTTGTTCGGGATGTATGACAAACACTCCGACATGATAATTGAATGTTTTATTGATATGTCGTTTATGTGAACCAAAAAACATATTATTGTTATGCCGAATACTCCAATTCTTTATTAGAACTAAATTTCGACTCGTAGATGGGCTGAGATAATCTCGTTCGCTTTGATGGCTATCCCGTGCGTATCCAACCGAAATTGATGTCTCATTTTTAAATTCATAATTCACTTGAATTTTGCTAACAGTACCTAAAAAATCTTTATCAGCTAAATAAATAAAACCCTCAGGAATAAATCCTTCTCCTTGTTCCGTATAAGAATTTACAAAATGATTTCCAGCGAGGCCGTAATTTATTTCTAGTGAAAACTTGGGGGTTTGATTGAAGCCCATAAACGAAAAGCTGAAAAAGGCTACTATTGTGAGAATCATAATTTTCATTACGCTTGTTTTTTTGAGAGGATCAAAATATGTCCCTCTCAAGTGATTAATCTACATAGTCGTGCGGCAACACGTAAGTGGCATCTGTACCGCAATCATTTACTGAAAAGTGAACTCCACCATATTCGGGCATAAGTCTAGTTGGCGGTTCACATCCTCTAGATAGTTGATTTGATTGAAAAAAAGATTCGGCATTAATCACCCATTGCGTAATCAACTCATCTTTTGATGTAAAATCCGTGGAGAAGCCTACCGTTCTAGTCTGTTCAACACTGCCACCACCCGCTATTGGCAATGAGATCTTGGTTGTCATGTTTCCGCTTAGAGTAACTGTTCCTTCAGTATCTTCCTCATAAATGGCAAACGTTTGTTCTAAATTGTCACATTCCCAGTTATCATCCCAAACTGCATTCACATTCACCCATTGTTCATTTCGAATCCATCTTCTTTTAAAACTTCTACCATAAACTCGAGGCACCAAGTGTTCTAAAAAATCCCCATCTTCAGCAACCTCCAAATATCCATCTATACGAACAAATCTTATTTCTGACTCACCTCCATTACCAGTCAAACTGATTAAGGGATCATATTGCTCGTGCAAAATCATGTGACCTGTATGTACACGTCGAATTAAATTATCGCATATAAAGTCGTAGTTGTCCCCAACACTTGGGATGTTTATTCCTGGAAGAACATCTTCAGGCCCATTAATAACTCCCTGAATATCGTGAATGGGTAAGTTATCATCATTATAGCCGCCAATGTCGTTTGAGCCACCACTTCCATAACCACCCCCTCCATTGTTTTCTCCATTGCTGTCAGAACCTTCTTCATCCTCAAAATGAGGTGGGAAATTAGCTGTAATTATATATGAAGTGTTTTCAGATGCATAGTCATCGTCAACCATCACACCAACTAAAGTTCCATCTTCTAAAAGTTTGTTGCCTGGTGCTTCATCAGCTTCATCAACGGTAGTAGGCACTATTGTAGGCTCAACATTTTCTGTATCCAGACAATAAGGGCAGTAATAGTAAAGTTCCATCTCTTCATCTTCACCTTGAGAATTCATAACTGTATGGTCAACAGAAGTGGTGAGATTGTCAACATATTTAATTAAGTTAACCATTTCAGGATGTTCTTGTAATTTCTGATAAAATGAATCTCTGTAAGCACCAATTATTGAGACTGGCAAATTTGCTTTATTGTATAATTCAGACTCACTTGGTAGTAACAGATCATCCAAACCGATATAATAATCTGCATAATGATCAACTCTACCAAGTTGAAATAATTCTTCTGCAATTATTGGACTCCTTAACAAATCTTCAGATAGAATTTGAAGATCAATAATAGCTTCTTTGAGTAATGGCAAACCTGAATCTTGAACAACAGCGTTCGATTCAAATGTTAACGGCTCAAAATATTCAAAATCTGTTGGCGGCTCAAATTCTTCAACATAAACATCTTCTGTACATGCAATAAACAGTAGCATCGTCATAAATAATAATAGTTGTTTTTTCATCATAAAAATTTAGGTGATTAATTAATACAATCCACATGTTGATGAAAAGCCGTAAATTTGCAGCCTTAATTTCGCGATTAAGTAAGGCTCATAGAATCTCATATAGTGAGTGACTGTGGGCTTTTCTATTTCAAGTAGTAGATAATTTCATCTAAAATAGGATGAATACTTATACCTTGCAAACTTTTTTCAATAAAAATTCTGAAATGGAAAATGAGAATCTGTTTTGCATTTTAAACTGTACTGTTTTACAGCCCTTCAAGGAAAACGAAAAAATAAGTTTTTTCATCGTAGAATAAATCAGAATAAAAAGAGGAATTTTTAACGAATTAATAGTACATTTGCACTCCAATTTTTGGCTCAGGGTGTTAAACTCACGTTTACACTTACGTACGTAACCCGCTGGTGTCGCTAAGTCGGCGCGAATGGTTAGCAAAAAACTACCCCAAACGGGGATTGCTAAACTCAGCGGTATTTCTACTCTGGGTTTTTTTATTGGGAATAAAAGAAAAGGAATTTAATTATATGCCTACAATACAACAATTAGTAAGAAAAGGACGAAAGGTGATTGATACACCTTCAAAGTCACGTGCACTCGATGCATGCCCACAAAAACGTGGCGTGTGTACTCGTGTTTACACAACCACACCTAAGAAGCCGAATTCAGCGCTTCGTAAGGTAGCAAAAGTGCGCTTAACAAACGGTACAGAGGTAATTGCCTACATACCGGGTGAGGGTCACAACCTCCAAGAACACTCTATCGTGTTAATACGTGGAGGAAGAGTTAAAGATTTACCTGGTGTTCGTTACCACATTGTACGTGGTGCCTTAGATACTGCCGGTGTAAGTGATAGAAAACAAAGTAGAAGTAAATACGGAACTAAACGTCCGAAAAATTAACAATAGCTAGAGTTGATTTAACATGAGAAAAGGAAATGTAAAACAAAGAGAGTTGCAACCAGATCCAAGATTTGGTGATCCAATGGTAACACGTTTCGTGAATTCATTAATGGATAGCGGTAAAAAAAGTGTTGCATACAAAATCTTTTATAATGCGGTTGATCTTGCTACAGAACGTGGCGAAGAAGATGGCTATGAAACTTGGAAAAAAGCATTAGAAAATGTAACGCCGGCAGTAGAAGTGAAAAGTAGACGAGTAGGCGGTTCTACCTTTCAAATTCCAATTCCGGTTTCTTCTAGAAGAAAAACAACACTAGGCTGCAGTTGGTTAATCAACACTGCTCGTAAGAGAAATGGTAAAACCATGGCCGACAAACTAGCAAACGAAATGATCGCTGCTGCAAAAGGTGAAGGCGCTGCTGTAAAGAAGAAAGAAGATGTTCACCGTATGGCCGAAGCAAATAAAGCCTTCGCGCACTACAACAGATAACGACCAACTAACGATAACAAGAAATGGCTAAAGATTTAAAATATACAAGAAACATCGGGATTGCGGCTCACATTGATGCTGGAAAAACAACAACAACCGAGCGTATCTTATTCTATACAGGTCTCTCTCACAAAATTGGTGAGGTGCATGATGGTGCTGCCACAATGGACTGGATGGAGCAAGAGCAGGAGCGTGGTATAACCATTACCTCTGCTGCTACTAAAACCGAGTGGGAATGGAAAGGCAAAACTTTTCCTATGAATATTATTGACACCCCAGGTCACGTAGATTTTACCGTCGAGGTAAATCGTTCTTTACGTGTACTTGATGGTCTTGTGTTTTTATTCAGTGCTGTTGATGGTGTAGAGCCTCAATCAGAAACAAACTGGAGATTAGCAAATAACTATAACGTACCAAGAATTGGGTTCGTAAACAAAATGGATCGCCAAGGCGCCGATTTCTTCAACGTGTGTAAACAAGTTAAAGAAATGCTCGGTTCTGATGCCGTTCCACTACAAGTACCAATTGGTGCCGAAGATGATTTTAAAGGTGTGGTTGATTTAATTACAGGCAATGCAATTGTTTGGAATGAGACTGACTACGGTATGACTTATGAAGAAGTTGACATGCCTGCTGACCTTGTAGATACAGTTGCTGAGTGGAGAGAAAAACTTCTTGAAGCTGTTGCTGAGTATGACGATTCATTAATGGAGAAATTCTTTGATGATCCAGATACAATTACTGAAGAAGAAATGATTGAAGCAGTTCGTGCTGCGGTACTAGACAATAAGTTTGTGCCAATGATGTGCGGTTCTGCCTTTAAAAACAAAGGCGTGCAAGCTGTGCTTGATGCTGTATGTGCATTTTTACCTTCTCCCACTGATGTTGGTTCTGTAACAGGTACAAACCCAAGATCAGAAGAGCAAGAAAAACGTATGCCATCTACTGATGAACCGTTTTCTGCGTTAGCATTTAAAATTGCGACCGACCCTTATGTTGGTCGTCTTTGTTTCTTTAGAGTGTATTCAGGAAAATTACCAGCAGGTTCTTATGTATTGAACAACAGAACGGGTAACAAAGAGCGTATTTCTCGCTTGTTCCAAATGCATTCAAATAAACAAAATTCCATTGAAGCCGTAGCTGCCGGTGATATCGCTGCAGGTGTTGGTTTTAAAGATATTCGTACCGGTGATACGCTTACTTCTGAAGATGCGCCATTGGTATTTGAATCTATGGTGTTTCCTGATCCGGTAATTGGTGTTGCTGTTGAGCCAAAAACAACTGCCGACATGGAGCGTTTAGGCATGGGCTTAGCAAAGCTTGCTGAAGAAGATCCAACCTTTACTGTAAGGTTCAATGAAGAAACCGGTCAAACAGTTATCTCCGGAATGGGTGAGCTTCACCTTGAGATTATTGTAGATCGATTAAGAAGAGAGTTTAAAGTAGAGGTAAACCAAGGTGCGCCTCAAGTAAACTATAAAGAAGCTTTACAACTACAAGTTGAACACCGCGAGAAGTTGAAAAAACAAACGGGTGGTTCAGGTTTATTCGCCGATATGGAGTTTGAACTCGGCCCGGCTGATGAGGAGTTTTTGGAGTCTGACGATTTTAAAAACGGCAAAGAAAAGTTGCAGTTTGAGTGGGGTATTGTTGGTGGAGCGATTGATAAAAATTATCAAAAGCCAATCAAGGATGGGTTTCTCGCAATGATGGATAATGGCGTGTTAGCCGGCTATCCAATTGAATCTATGAAGGTGAGGGTATTTGATGGTTCTATGCACAACGTAGATTCTAAGCCCATTGCTTTTGAATTATGTGCCAAAGAAGGATTTAGAGCTTCTGCTACTAAAGCCAAGCCAGTAATCATGGAACCAATTATGAAAATTGAGATTGCTACGCCTGAAGAATATACAGGTTCGGTAATCGGTGATTTAAATAAGCGTAGAGGGCTACCGAAAGGTCAAGTGCCAAAACCAACCGGTGTAGTAATTAAAGCAGATGTGCCACTTTCAGAAATGTTTGGTTACGTAACAGATTTGAGAACAATAACCTCTGGTAGAGCCAGCTCTACCATGGAATTCTCTCACTTTTCACCTGTACCATCTGGCTTACAGAAAGAATTGATTGAAAAAGCAACAGGAAAGTCAAACTAAGAAATAATGACGCAAAGAATTAGAATTAAGTTAAGATCATTTGATCACAGTCTGGTAGACAAATCTTCTGAGAAGATTGTGAAGACTGTGAAGAGTACAGGAGCCGTTGTTTCAGGACCAATTCCTCTACCAACAGATAAAAAGATTTTCACTGTGTTGCGTTCAACAAACGTGAACAAAAAATCTAGAGAGCAATTCCAACTGTTTACATACAAGAGATTGTTAGATATATATAGCTCTTCATCTAAAACAGTAGATGCGCTAATGAGACTAGAGCTACCAAGCGGAGTTGATGTAGAAATTAAAGTTTAACAGAAGAATTTGAATCGATGAAAGGTTTGATAGGAAAAAAAGTTGGGATGACAAGCATCTTCACTGAAACGGGCAACCTAGTTCCGGTAACAGTGATTGAGGCCACACCTAACAAGATAACACAAGTAAAAACAGACGACACTGACGGGTACAATGCGCACCAGTTAGCATTTGGAAGTAAAACCAAAAATGTTTCTTCTGCACTTGCCGGTCACTTCGACAAAGCAGGTGTTGATGCAGCCACAAAGTTGGTTGAGTTTAGAAACACAAATGGGGCTTACGATGATAAAGAACTTGGTGACGATATTACTGTATCTCTCTTTGAGGTTGGTACGAAAGTAAACGTTGTCGGTACGTCTAAAGGTAAAGGGTTCCAAGGTGTTGTAAAACGTCATGGTTTCCACGGTGTTGGTATGGCCACGCACGGTCAGCATAATCGTGGCAGAGCACCGGGTTCAATTGGTGCCTCTTCAACACCATCGCGTGTATTGAAAGGTATGCGAATGGCTGGTAGAACAGGTAACGGTCGCGTGAAAGTGCGAAACCTGCGTGTTGAGAGAATTGATGAAGAAAATAACCTACTATTTATTAAAGGTGCGGTTCCTGGTGCAAAGGGATCATACGTAATCGTTGAAGCAAGATGAAAGTAGCAGTTTTAGACAAGAAGGGAAAATCTACCGGCAGAGAAGTATCTCTACCTGAAGATTTGTTTGGTGTAGAACCAAATGAACACGTGATGTACCTTGCAGTAAAATCTCACCTTGCGGCGAAACGTCAAGGGACAAGCAAGTCAAAAACACGTAACGAAATTACTGGTTCTACAAGAAAAATTAAGAAGCAGAAAGGTACAGGTACAGCACGTGCAGGTTCTATTAAGAGTCCTATTTTTAAAGGCGGTGGAACTGTATTCGGTCCTCAACCAAGAAACTATGTGTTAAAGTTGAACAAGAAAGAAAAGCAACTCGCAAGAGCTTCTGCGCTTAGCGCGAAAGCTAAAGATGAGAGTCTGAAAGTTGTAGAAGATATTTCTTTTGATCAACCGAAAACAAAAGACTTTAAGTCACTACTTGATTCAATTCAAGCAAACGGAAAAATTCTTTATGTACATAATGAAGAATCAATTTCTAGCAATGTGATTAAAAGTGCAAGAAACATTTCTAAGCTAGAAACGGTGAATGTTACTGATGTAAATACGTACCAAATTTTGCATGCAGACCACTTGGTATTTAGCGAAGGTGCTTTAACTAAAATGGTAGATAAAAAGTAAGACGATGAAAGAAGTGTTAGTTAAACCGGTAGTTACAGAAAAATCAACTGCAATTCAAGAAGATCTTCAGCAATATGTTTTTGTTGTAAACAAGAATGCAAACAAGCTTGAAATTAAAAAGGCAGTAGAAGATATGTATGGAGTAACTGTGGAGTCTGTGAACACCACGGTTATGCCAAGTAAAATGAAAAGTCGTTTCACCAAATCAGGCTTAATTGTAGGGAGAAAAAGTTCATACAAGAAGGCATTTGTGAAATTGGCTGATGGCGAAGAAATTGATTTTTACGCAAACATTTAAGTAAGAGACGATGAGTATTAGAAAATATAATCCGGTAACTCCGGGCTTGCGACAAAGAGTAAGCAACACATACGAGGAGATTACGACGAATAAGCCGGAAAAATCTTTGCTTGCACCAAATAAGCGCTCAGGTGGTAGAAATAACACCGGTAGAATGACAATGCGTTACATTGGTGGTGGCCACAAAAAGAGATACCGAATTATCGATTTTAAGAGAGATAAAGAAGGTATGCCTGCAAAAGTGCAAACCATTGAGTACGATCCAAATCGTACCGCTTTTATCGCACTTCTTGAGTATAAAGACGGCGAAAAGAGATATATGCTTGCTCCTTCAGGTATTAAAGTTGGCGACGAGGTAATCTCAGGTGCTAAGGCTGAGCCAGAAGTTGGTAACACATTATTTATGAATGATATTCCTTTAGGTTCTATCATTCACAACATTGAGCTTACACCTGGTAAAGGTGGCGTAATGGCAAGAAGTGCAGGTTCATATGCACAGCTTACATCTAAAGATGGTCGCTATGTTGTTGTGAAGTTGCCTTCAGGCGAAATCAGAAAAATTCTAAATAACTGTAAAGCAACAATCGGTTCAGTATCAAATGCTGACCACTCACTAGAAGTGCTTGGTAAAGCTGGTAGAAAACGCTGGTTAGGTAGAAGACCCCGTACAAGAGGTGTTGCTATGAACCCAGTCGATCACCCAATGGGTGGTGGTGAAGGTAGAGCCTCTGGTGGTCACCCACGTTCAAGAAAAGGCTTACCTGCAAAAGGTTACATTACGCGTGATGCGAATAAAGCCTCGAACCGATTAATTGTGAAAAGTAGAAGAAAGAAAAAATAACTAGAGAATGGCTAGATCATTAAAAAAAGGACCTTACGTGTCTACCAAGTTGATGAGAAAGATCGACATCTTAAATGAAGGCGGTAAAAAAACTGCCGTAAAAACCTGGTCGAGAAGATCTACAATCTTCCCTGACTTTGTTGGACACACCATTGCAGTTCACAATGGCAATAAATTCATTCCGGTTTATATCACTGAAAATATGGTGGGCCATAAACTTGGTGAGTTTGCGCCAACAAGAAATTACAGAGGTCATTCATCTAAAAAGTTAAAAAGATAACTAATGGAAGCTGTAGCTAAGCTAAGAAATTGTCAGTCTTCACCACGCAAAATGAGATTAGTGGTTGATACCATTCGTGGCGTCGAGGTGGATAAGGCATTGAATATTTTGAGATACAACCCTAAAGCCGTATCGCCGAAATTAGAAAAACTTCTTCTTTCTGCTGTTGCTAATTGGGAACTCAAAAACGAGGAAGTAAGCATTGAAGATGCTGATCTTTACGTGAAAACCGCTTTTGTAGATCAAGGCAAAACCTTGAAACGATTTCAACCCGCTCCATTTGGTAGAGCGTATAGAATTAGAAAGCGTTCAAACCACGTAACAATCATTGTTGATAGTAAGAATAAAGAGGCATAAATGGGACAAAAGACCAATCCAATAGGTAACCGTTTAGGAATCATCAGAGGCTGGGATTCTAGCTGGTATGGTGGCAACGATTATCGCGATAAGATTATTGAAGACGACAAGATTCGTCGTTATATAGATGCACGTGTTCAACGTGGTGGTGTTTCTAAAGTAGTGATTGAAAGAACACTCAACAGAATTATCATTTCTATTCACACCTCGCGTCCGGGTATTATTATCGGTAAAGGTGGCTCTGAAGTAGATCGTTTAAAAGAAGAGTTAAAGAAGTTGACCGGAAAAGATGTGCAAATTAATATTTTAGAAATTCGCCGTCCCGAGCTTGATGCTGCAATTGTTGCAGAGAATGTAGCACGTCAACTTGAGCAAAGAGTAAATTTCCGTCGAGCAACCAAAATGGCAATTGCCTCTACCATGAGAATGGGCGCCGAAGGAATTAAGATCAGAGTTTCTGGTCGATTAGGTGGTGCTGAAATGGCACGTACAGAAGAATATAAAGAAGGAAGAACACCCTTGCACACATTTCGTGCTGATATCGATTACGCTTTGAAAGAAGCAAATACCGTTTACGGTAAAATCGGAGTGAAAGTATGGATCTGTAAAGGTGAAGTGTATGGCAAGCGAGACCTTTCACCAAACGTAGGTCGTAAGAACGAAAAAGGTGGAAGACGTAAGCCCCGAAGAAGAAAATAATAGTAGACGCAGCGTAAACAAAGAATTATGTTACAACCGAAACGTGTAAGAAGACGAAAAGTACAGAAAGGCAGAATTAAAGGTAATGCGAATAGAGGGCATACCATTGCATTCGGTTCTTACGGTCTAAAATCACTTGAACCAAAATGGATTACAAGCCGCCAAATTGAGGCTGCACGTATCGCCATTACCCGTAGAATGAAACGTCAGGGCCAAGTGTGGATCCGTATTTTTCCAGACAAGCCAATCACCGCAAAACCAAACGAAGTACGTATGGGTAAGGGTAAAGGTGCACTCGACCATTGGGTTGCAGTAGTAAAACCAGGTACAATTATGTTTGAGGTTGGTGGTGTAGAGCCAGACTTGGCGCAAGAAGCAATGCGCTTAGGTGCTCAAAAACTGCCTGTTAAAACAAAATTTGTTGTTCGTAGAGACCTCGTAAATCAATAATTATGGCTAAGAATAAGACAACATATACTGACTTATCTCTTGAAGAATTACAAGAGCAAATTGTAACTGAGAAAACTAGATTACAGCAATTGCGCATGAATCATGCAGTGTCATTCCTTGAAAATCCAATGAAAATTAGACACACAAGAAGAAACATCGCTCAATTAAAAACTGAATTACAGAAACGTAAAATACAGGCGTAATGACAGAGGTAAAAAGAAATATTAGAAAAGAAAGAACTGGTGTGGTTACCAGCAGTAAAATGGATAAAACCATCACTGTTTCTGTAGCAAGTAGAGAACAACACCCTATTTATGGGAAGTTTGTGAAGAGAACGAAAAAGTTTGCTGCGCACGATGAGGCTAACGATTGCAACGAAGGCGATACAGTGCGAATTATGGAAACACGACCACTCTCTAAGAAGAAAAGATGGAGATTAGTTGAAATATTAGAAAGAGCGAAATAATGGTACAACAAGAATCAAGATTACGCGTAGCAGATAATAGCGGTGCCAAAGAAGTTCTTTGCATTAAAGTACTTGGTGGTACGAGAAGAAGATATGCCTCAATTGGCGATCAAATTATCGTTACTGTAAAAGATGCAATGCCTTCAGGTAACATTAAGAAAGGTACTGTTTCTACTGCGGTTGTAGTGCGTACAAAAAAAGAAATTAAGAGAAAAGACGGCACGTACATTCGTTTTGATGACAACGCTTGTGTGTTGTTAAAAGCCGATGGCGAGCCAAGAGGTACACGTATTTTCGGCCCAGTTGCTAGAGAGTTACGCGTTGCAAATGCCCCAAAATTGTAACTTTTGTTTCATATTGCTTAAACTCTTCATTCACTTTTTTGGCAATCTCT
>ENA-ORXM01004159-ORXM01004159.1-marine-metagenome-genome-assembly--contig:-NODE-4159-length-13148-cov-7.388264_pt1 | contig 13148 bp, 9 predicted proteins | sample MGYA00237867_ERZ511480 | MGnify/ENA primary metagenome ERZ511480 (study PRJEB26309, sample SAMN06266103) | marine metagenome | isolation source: Algal blade | place: United Kingdom:Sidmouth, United... | reverse complement strand
GACTGCTGCTGCGCAAATCTCTAAACCATGTGCCCGACATTTCGGCAAGCTGCGGCACGTACGGACGACCGTTACAGGAATAGGCAAAAGGAACAATGTAGTGCGCATCGTTGTCGTCTGGCCAAGCGATGGTGCGATTGCACAGTTGCCATGCGCCAATCAGTGGCGGCTCCACCACAAAACCACGGCTGTAGCGCTCGGCCTGTGAAATTTTACCGGCAACGTTGGTGTTTTCTTTTTTTGCCTCCACCACAGCTACAGGAGTCAAACCGATAAACAGCACGTAGTCGGCTCGACCACGCTGGCCTTTTTCAACCGTTGGCCATTCGGCGATTGCTTTGTTTTTGCCTTTTCCGGGCCTGGCGCCGCGTGCGTAGCTCTGGGCTTCGCTGTCGGCTTGCCAACCCGCGTCTGTCAGTTGTTGGTCGATGAGTATGCGCGTGAGCTCTTCGTTGAGCACAATGTGTTCTGAGGCGCTGCGGGTTTGCTGCTGTATCTTTTGGCGCTGTTGTCTGTTGGCGTTTTCGTCTAGTTCGGCTATTTGCTGCTGTAGGGCCTGCAGCTTTTTATCAAAGTCTTTTTGCTGCCTCTTTAATGCTGCCTCATGCTCAACGACCAATGCAGCTTGCTCGCGGGACTCTTCATCCATTGCGACAGCCAAGGCTTCGTATTCTGACTTTTCTTGCGCTATCAGGACTTGTAACTGCTGACTGTTGTCGAGTTCGACACTTGCTTGCTGAAGCTGGTGCTTGAGCGCTTCAATCTCAGTGTGCAACAGGCCTAGCTTATTGCTCGGGTCAGAGGGAGCTACAAAGGCTCCTGATTTAAAAGCGGCGCCTGCTTTGCCAAACGACTGATGGAACCATACAGCAAGGGTTCTAGCGACCTTTAGGCCATCCATTGCCTCGCGGTGACGTGTCTGGAATTCGTGTGTGGCCTTGTTACCTTGGATGCGAATACTGTGGAATAGCTCGCGCACCGTTGGGTCTAAGTTAAGCTCGCGATTGAGCGTGTAGAGCAAGTCTTTTTGAGTTGTTTGGCTATCAACAGTAAGGCCACTACGCACAGCGATATTTTGCGCAATCGCCTCACCCAATTGACGCAACTTGATCAACGTAGTGTTTGGGTCGCTCGAAAAGGCCCGTTCGGCGGCGGCCGCTATTTGCACCAATAGCGGGTCGTGCTCAGCCAAAAAGCCAAAATTTTGAGATACCACTGCCTGTGTCGGCTTCAAACCACTCTCTCCCTGTGCCAAATGTGCCCTGTAAGCGTACAAAGCAAGTGCAACTTATACACCCGTGAACGAATTCTGTAAAAACGAACACCAAGTGGGTATTTGGCACTTTTAAGGCTGGGAGAGCAAGTGGTTCGGGAGCGCAACCCGGGAGCGCAGGCGGCTCGCCTGCAATGTCGCTCTCGAAAACTCACGCTTTCGCGTGAATGCCGGCGAGCCGCCGGCGCTCCCACACTAAATACAGGCGTCGAACAGTTGTTTAAGGTTTTGCGTGGTCAGCGTGACAGGGTTGCCACCACAGCTTGGGTCTTGTAGTGCCATCTCGACCAGCTCATCGGTTCGATCACTGGTGACACCTAACTCGCTGAGCTTTCGCGGTATGCCAAGGCTGTCATTTAGCTCTTGTACATAGCTGCAAAAACCTTCAAAGCCACCACTGATACCTAGGTAAGCGGATGCTTGCACGAAGCGCGCTTCGATTTCGGGCGCATTGAGCTGCAACACAGCAGGCATGCACACGGCATTGGTCGTCCCGTGGTGAGTGTTAAACACTGCGCCAATGGGGTGACTCATCGCGTGTATGGCACCTAGACCTTTTTGAAAGGCAGTGGCGCCCATGGCGGCCGCAGACATCATGTGGGCACGGGCTTCAAGATCGGTGCCATCGGCGTAGGCGCGCGGCAGATACTCTTTTACCAGTCGCATTCCCTCAAGCGCTATACCTTGACTCATGGGGTGATAATGTGGCGACGAATAGGCTTCAACACAATGGGCGAAGGCGTCTAGTCCCGTGCCGGCTGTGATAAACCCAGGCATACCCACTGTCAGTTCAGGATCACTGATCACCACGCTTGGCAAAACTTTTGGGTGAAAGATGATTTTTTTGACGTGCGTAACAGAGTTAGTGATCACACTGGCGCGCCCTACCTCTGATCCAGTGCCCGCGGTCGTCGGCACGGCAATGATAGGTGCAATAGCGTCTGAATCGGCGCGTGTCCACCAATCACCCACATCTTCATAATCCCATACAGGGCGTGTTTGACCAGCCATAAAGGCTACCATTTTGCCAAGGTCCAAGCCCGAGCCACCACCAAAAGCGATGACGCCATCGTGATTACCTGCGTTGTAGGCAGTAACGCCAGCCGCTAGGTTAATTTCATTGGGGTTAGGGTCAACGTCAGCAAATAGTGCGCGCCCCAGCCCTGCATTATCGAGTATGTCGAGTGCTTGCGCTGTGATAGGCAGAGTTGCCAAGCCTCGATCAGTGACCAACAATGGCCGCTTGATACCCACAGAACTGCAAGCCTCTGCTAGTTCCTTTATTCGACCCGCGCCAAACTTCATGATGGTGGGGTAAGACCAGTTTCCGACGAGGTTCATGAGTGTGCCTTTTTGAGGTGATAAGATTTGGGACGGGTTAAGTTGTGATAGCCAATAACAGATAAACCGCCGCCCCGGCCGGTGTCTTTACAGCCGGTCCAGCACAAGCTTGGGTCGAGGTAATCCGCGCGGTTTAAGAACACCGTGCCCGTCTCGAGCCGATCGCCGATTCGCTCGGCACGCTCAGTGTCTTTGCTCCATAAGCTAGCGGTTAAACCGTAGCGGCTGTCGTTCATCAGCTCAATCGCTTCGTCATCGGAGCTAACTGACATAATGCCCACTACTGGTCCAAAGCTCTCCTCTTGCATTACCCGCATCGTGTGATCTACGCCGGTGAGTATTTGTGGTGTCAGGTAGGCACCTCCATCATCCGAACTAAAACGTTCGATATGTGCCGTGGCCCCTGCAGCTACAGCATCTTCTATTTGCGAGCGCACTTCAGTGGCAAAGCGCACGTTGGCCATTGGCCCTAGAGTGGTTTCAGTGTCTAGCGGGTTACCAAGCTTGTAAGCGCTGACAATAGCCACTGCTTTGTCTACAAAGGTGTCGAACAAAGACTCGTGTACGTAGATGCGTTCAATACCACAACAACATTGGCCGGAGTTGAACATAGCACCATCAATCAAGGTATCGACAGCGGCATCCAAGTCCGCGTCATTCATGACGTAGCCTGGGTCCTTACCCCCCAGCTCTGTGCTAACGCCTACGAAGGTGCCGGCCGCTGCCTGCTCCATCGCTTTGCCGCCACCGACCGAGCCCGTGAAGTTGACAAAATTGAAGGCACGTTCCGCGATTAGCTGCGACGTGGTGTCGTGGTCGAGAAACATATTGATAAATACGTGCTCAGGAATGCCGACCGAGTGGAATGCTTCGGCCATGCGCTCACCCACTAGCAGTGTTTGCGTTGCATGTTTGAGCACAACCGCATTGCCAGCGATGAGCGCAGGTGCCACGGTGTTAATCGCTGTCATATAGGGGTAGTTCCACGGCGCTACAACCAATACAACCCCATGCGGGATGCGTTTTATAATGCGTTTAAAATCGGCGTCTTCACCCACGTCAATATCGGCGAGTGCGCTCTGCGCAATCTGCGCCATGTAGTTGGCGCGCTCTTCAAAGCCGCCAAACTCGCCGCCATAACGTACCGGGCGTCCCATCATGTGTGCCAACTCCGGTACTATCTGATCATTCATCGCGCCCACCGCCTGTACGGCTGCCTGCACTAGCTTGACGCGTTCAGCCAACGGACGAGCAGCCCACGCTTTTTGCGCCGCTTTTGCGCGGGCTGTGATTGTTCGTGCATTGTCTAGTGTTTGCACTTCACGCTCTGCGTATACGCTGCCATCTATCGGTGAAATACAACTCAATAATTTAGTCATAAGGTTTTCTCAATTTTTAATACAAGAGCGATCTTTTTTTAAGCTCGCTCAAAACCACGCGCGACTTCGTAGTCTGTCACTATGCGGTCAAACTCATCAATTTCCCATTCCGCAGCCCGAGCGTAGTGTGCAACCACATCGTCACCAAGCGCGGCACGCAACATTTCAGACGCGAGCAAACTATCGCGTGCGTCGCGCAGAGTCTGTGGAATACTGTTCGAATCACCTTGGTAGACATCACCACTCATGGGTTCGTCAAGCTCTAGTTTTTGCTCTATACCGGCAATGCCTGCAGCAAGTTGCGCCGCCATGGCCAGATAGGGGTTTAGATCGCTGCCGCCAATTCGACATTCAACTCGCACGGCCTTGCTACCGTCACCGCATAAACGAAAGCCAGCCGTACGGTTATCAACAGACCAGATAGTACGCGTAGGTGCAAAGGTGCCTTTTTGAAACCGTTTGTAGCTGTTGATGTAAGGCGCAAGGAAGTAGGTGTAATCGGGCGCGTATTTGATCAGACCAGCCATGTAGTTTTTCATCAGAGGCGACATACCAAGAGCATCGTCCACTTCAAAAAAAGCAGGCTTGCCGTCTTTCCACAGTGACTGATGCACATGCGACGACGAGCCCACACGGTCATGGTGCCATTTGGCCAAAAAGCTAGCTGCATGCCCTTGCTGCCATGCAATTTCTTTGATGGCATGTTTGGCGATACTGTGAAAATCGGCGGTGTCGAGTGCTTCGCCGTAACGAATGTTCAGCTCCTCTTGCCCTGCTTCCGCTTCGCCTTTGGAGTTTTCCACCGGAATGCCAGCCGCGTAGAGGTGGTTCCGCACCGGCCGCATGACATGCTCTTCTTTGGTGGTTTGTAGAATATGATAATCCTCGTTATAGCCCGAGATTGGCTCTAGGTCGCGGTGCTTCTCTTTCCGCACTTGATCAAAGCTCTTTTCGAACAAAAAGAACTCGAGTTCAGTCGCCATCATGGCGGTATAGCCCAGCTCGTTTAGTCTCGCGATCTGACGCTTGAGCACAGCGCGTGGCGAATGGCTAACAGGCTCGTGCGTGTGATGGTTCAGCACATCACATAACACCATTGCAGTACCTTCCAACCAAGGGACGATACGCAATGTGGTAAGTTCGGGCTTCATCACATAGTCACCATAACCCGATTCCCACGACGTCGATGCATAACCGTCGGGAGTCGCCATCTCGAGGTCGGTAGCGAGCAGGTAATTACAGCAGTGCGTCTCTTCCCATGCGCTGTCGAGAAAGTGCGCAGCGTGGAAGCGCTTGCCCATCAACCGGCCTTGCATATCGACAAGACATGCCAAAACGGTGTCTATCTCTCCACTGTCAAACTTGCTACGTAACTCTTCAAGACTTAATAGACCGACCATGATGATTCTCTAGTTTTAAGGCAATAGTGCCAAGGACGCATTAAGGACCTTGGCACCGTGTTAACTAAATACTCGCTCGGATAGTACGAGCGAGCTGATACGGCACTTAACCGTAGCGGTAAGGACGACCCGCTTTCGCCATGTCGGCGTTGTATTTTTTGAAAATCTCGACAACCTTTGCTTTAGTCTCGGATTCTTCAGCGATTTCATCCCAAAATTTATGAGCAGCGTCTTCAACGGTTGCCCATTCTTCATCTGGGATGGAGGTCAATTCCATTTTGGGGCCGTTCACGCGAAGTGAAGCCTCACCGCCCCAATACCACCACTGACGATAGTAGTGTGATTGGTCACAGCAAACACGGAACAGTGTTTGTAGATCTTCTGGCAATTCGTTCCAGCGCTCCATGTTAGCGAAGAACGAACCAGCCCATGCGCCCGAGATGTTGTTGGTGAGAAAGTAATTGGTCACATCTGCCCAACCAACGGTGTAATCCTCTGTGATACCCGACCAAGCGATGCCGTCTAGTTCGCCAGTTTGCACGGCAACTTCGATGTCTTCCCACGGCAGCGTGACAGGCACGACACCAAACTGGGACATAAAGCGACCGGCAGTTGGGAAGGTAAATACACGCTTGCCTTTAAGGTCTTCTAATGAGCGGATAGGGTCTTTAGTGGCGAAGTGACAAGGATCCCAAGCGCCGGCCGAAATGTGCTTCACACCTACTTGGCTGTAGGCGTCGTCCCAAATTTCGTTCAACCCGTACTGATTAAATAGCACAGGCACATCGAGAGAATAACGCGAGGCAAACGGAAAGTACCCGCCAAACACGGTAACTTCAGTGGGGGAAGCCATAGAGTCATCGTCAGACTGCACAGCGTCGATAGTTCCACGCTGCATCGCTCTGAATAACTCGCCAGTCGGCACCAATTGATCGGCAAAATACAGTTCTATCTGCATGCGTTCGCCGGCAATCTTGTTGAACATATCAACCGCTGGCTTCACTACGTGTTCAGCCAATGCTGCGCCGGCATAGGTTTGCATACGCCATTTGATCTTTGCATCGGCGTAAACAGGTGCCGCTAGTGGAAGAGTCAGTGCCGAGGCACCCGCTGCTGTTTTGATAAAATTTCTTCTTGTAGCCATCTGATCTATCTCCATTCAAAGATTCGGGTAGCTCTAGGGGTCAGAGCTAAAACGGCCCGCAACACTGCCTATTTACCGTATACAAACTCCGGCAACCAAAGCGCAATTTGCGGAAAGCACATGATTAAGGCAAGTGCGGCCACCATCAAACAAACAAAGGGAATGATCGAGACGTAGATGTCTCGCAGACTGATCTCTGGCGGCGCCATGGCACGCATCAAAAATAAGTTATAACCAAAAGGCGGAGTCATGTAGGCGATTTGGGTGGTGATTGTATAGAGCACGCCATACCAAATGAGATCAAAACCCAACACGCCGACCAAGGGCACATACAACGGCGCGACGATCACGAGCATCGCTGTATCGTCGAGAAACGTCCCCATTAAAATAAAACTCAGTTGCATCAGGATGAGGATCATCCACGGGCTAAGACCCAACTGCTCAGTAAACAAATGGTCGATAGCACGCACGGCACCTAAGCCGTCAAAAATAGCGCCAAAACCTAGAGCCGCTAGAATGATCCACATGAACATGCATGAGATTGCGAGTGTTTGCTTAACGGAGGTTTCGAATACATCACGCGTCATGCGACCTTTCAGCACAGCCGCTAAGAAGGCCGTCATGGCACCGATGGCAGAGCTTTCAACTAACGATGTCCAGCCTTTGACAAACGGTATCATCATGGCTGCAAAAATGACTAAGGGCAGCAACCCAGCTCTGAGCAAACGTATTTTTTCAGCGCGTGGTACGTCTCGCTCTTCAGCAGGCAGCGCAGGCCCCAACGCCGGATTAATCCGGCAACGCACATAGATATAGACCACAAACATCAGTGCCATTATCAAGCCTGGTACCAAACCCGCCAACCACAACTGACCGACCGGTTGACGTGCGATCATCGCATACAGTACGAGTACAACTGACGGCGGCACCAATATGCCAAGACTAGAGCCTGCCTGAACTACCCCAGTGACCATGGTTTTATCATAGCCGCGCCGCAGCAACTCAGGTAACGCGATCGTTGCGCCAATTGCCATGCCGGCCACGGACAAGCCGTTCATTGCAGATATCAACACCATCAATCCAATAGTGCCTATAGCCAAGCCACCGTTAACAGAACCCATAAAGACGTGAAACATTTTGTACAAATCGTCAGCGATTCGACTTTCACTGAGCACATAGCCCATAAAAATAAACATGGGCAAAGTGAGTAGCGGATACCACTTCATGAGTTTCATGGCTGCAGCAAAAGGTACGTCTACACCACCCGTTCCCCAAAGCATCAATCCTGCTACAGCACCTACAAATCCAATGGCACCAAACACCCGCTGGCCAGTTAACAACATGAGCATCAATGAGCCAAACATAAAGGTGGCGATCATCTCGTAAGACATCAGAGCTCTACTCCGCGAATACGCGCTATATCTCGGAAGAACTCGGCGAGTGTTTGAAGAATCATCAAGAAAACACCAACACAAAGAACCAGCTTAACGGGCCACATATAAGGCCGCCATGCAGTGGAGCTACGTTCGAGAAAGCCAAAAAGCTCGCCCGCTGCACTCGGCCCTTGCGTGACGAAGGTATAAAAAAGCTCACCAAAAAATGAAAAAGGCTCAGAGCCAAAATACCCCAGAGAGTAAGCAATAGAGCCAACCGCTCCATAGAGCAGAACACCTAGGTAGAAGATAAGGAACATAACGGTGAAGGCATCGACCCACGCCTTTGTGCGCAGCGACCAATTTCCATAAAACAAATCCATGCGCACGTTAGAGCCAAGTTGAATCGAGTAAGGCCCTCCTAAAATGTAATAGGCAACCATCACAAACTGGGCAGATTCAAGCGTCCACAATGAAGGCATAAAGAAGGTTTTTGAGATTGAGGACCACAACAAAATACCGACCAGCACGAAGATCAAATACATCGCAATTCGGCCCAATGCTCGATTTAGTGCATCTACAACATGTATATAGGTAATGACCATCTTAGGCACGAGATACCCCCACTTTGGGGTCGAGCAACGCAGGAGCAATCATAACCATCAGCTCATCGCAGATCTGTTGTATAGCGGACGGGGTGCGCAACAAGTCGTTTCGAACTTCTATCATGACGTTGGCTAATCCACGAGAAACAGCGTGTAACTTCAGAGAATGCGTCACGCCGTCTTCAGGGCCATACGGCTCATTACGCAAAACTGATCTATGCGCAATCTGTCCCGCTTGTGCAAGCATTGAATTGGCGAGTCGATCATCGCTGTCATGCAATAAACCGATTTCAACTTTTCTCGTTTCGCCAAAAAATATAGGCGTAAAACTATGGATAGTTGCGATCAATGTAGCGTGACCTGACCGCAGACGATGCTCAAGCAAGCGATCAACCGCCCCACAAAAAGGTTTGTAGGCAATCTCAGCTCTGCGTAAGCGCTCGGCATCATCAAGATTCTGATTGCCCGGCACATTTATCAACTCTGATTTTGCAGGAATGGCACTCTGCGCCTCAGGCGGTCGATTGCAATCGTAGACGAGCCGAGAAATTGTACTCGCGATCAATGGAGCATCAAGTGCTGAGGATAGTAACTTTGCGAGTTCCAGAGCACCAGGATCCCAAACTGCGTGGCTGCTAAGATGCGCGTCACTCAGACCAAGACTACCTAGCTCTGATGGGATAAACCGAGAAGCGTGTTCACACAGCAACAGCACTTGTCCAGCACCTTCTGCATTGAGCACTTCCACGCCTACATCCGACCCGGTATTAGACACACTACGCCCCCTTGTTGATGTAAAAATATTTTCACATAGGCCGTTTTGTGTCAATATGTTTTCAACAGTATTTTAAAAAGCCAACACAGGCAGCTGATGCTGCACCGATATGGCACAATAAAAACAATGGGATGCTGACATTGAATACCTCTCCAACAGTGCGTGAACTCATACGTGAACACTACAACGAGCTAAGCAACGCTCAACGAAAATTTGTCAACGCGCTGTTAGATGATTATCCCAATGCTGGCCTTGCGTCAATCACAACCGTTGCTCAGAACGCTAGTGTGTCATCCCCCACAGTTGCCCGCACAGTACAAAAGTTAGGGTTCAAAGGTTACCCTCACTTTCACCAAACTTTACTCAGCGAGTTACAAGCGAAAGTATCCGGCCCTACGCAACGCCGTGATAACTGGGCGAGCGAAGCCCCTGAAACGCATCAACTAAACCGTTTTTCCCAAGCGATAACAGACAATATCAGTCAAACTTTCGCCAACATAGATACAAACACTTTCGATCAGGCAGTTACTGAACTCGCGGATACATCTGGGCATTTGTATCTGGTTGGAGGGCGCATCACTCGAGCTCTGGCTGAATACGCGTTTACACACTTTCAAGCGATACGCCCGAACGTCACCCATATGACAGCTTCGTCCGCAACCTGGCCTCACTACGTACTAGACATGAAAAGCGGTGATACGTTGCTGCTCTTTGACATAAGACGCTACGAAGATAACCTTCTAAGGCTGGCACAACTCGCTACTGAACACGGTGTCCGCATCGTGTTAATCACAGATCAATGGTCATCACCCGTCTCGAGTGTCGCAGACTTTACCTTCAACTGCTGGGTCGAAGTCCCATCCGGATGGGACTCAAATACGTCTACCATGTTATTGCTGGAGGCGATGATTGCGGCCGCCCAAGAAACAAGCTGGTCCAGCACGCGAGATCGTTATGAAAGACTTGACCAACTCTTTACACAATCCAAACTGTTTCGTTGAAAGCCCCCTCCAAAGCCTGAATGACTACTGTGTCACCTACAAACAATCATTTTGGAGGGATAAAGCATTTTTTTTAAAACTACCGAGCTGCATTATATGTGCGAATATGGACATTTTAGTTCTCGGTAAAGAACTAAATCTCAACCAGAACTCCTATTTTCTAACTCGTTAAATAAAAAAACCCTCTTACCACACTGACGTCTATATAGAGGTTGTAAACTCCACGACGAGTGACAGTTACTTCATCAACACACAATTAGCATGGCAAAATCGTGAATACAATCATCCTAATACTCGTTGGACTTGGCTTCTTGAGCATCGTCATCGAAGACCTGACTCATGTAAACAAGTCAAAAACCACGTTATTTTTCGGAAGTCTGGTTTGGGTTTTACACTTTATAAACAGCCCTGGAGACGGAGACGCCATTCATTTAGCACTCAACGAAAACCTGCAGGAAATCGCATCACTCTGGCTCTTTTTAATGGCTGCTATGTCTTTTGTTGCCTATCTAAACAATAGAAACTTTTTCGCTACTCTAGTTACAAGACTTTTGCCTAGAAGAATAAAAATGCGCACATTATTACTATTGAGCGCGCATTTCGCTTTCATATTTTCTTCACTGGCTGACAATGTCACCGCGACTCTGGTATGCCTAAGCATCTTGTTACCACTAGAGCTATCACCACGGAATTTTGCTCGTTTTGCTGCGGTTATTGTTTTTTCTGTGAACTCAGGTGGGGTTGCGTTAATCACTGGTGATGTCACAACTTTGATGGTTTTTAACGAAGGCAAAGTAGACATCCCTCATTTGCTAGTTCTCATTGTACCGGCTTACATAGCGCTTCTCTTTTTGGTGCTTACGTTGTCTAGAGGATTGAGCGAAGAAGTCACAATAGAAAAGAACTTAACTCGCGTACCGCGAAGTGATTGGTTTGCGGGTGCTCAGTTTTTATTAACCATCGGCACCATTTTATTTCTAAACGTCGCCTTTGACGTGCCACCGTTGCTCACCTTTCTACTATCTCTATCGATACTGTTCCTTGTCATGCAGTTTATCAATGGCGATGAGGATATGATGCGCAATATCCGACTAATTGAGTTTGACACTTTATTCTTTTTTCTGGGCATACTGCTGATGGTAGGCATACTCAAAGAGCTACATGTTTTGAAGCATTTTGCCACTTTGTACGAGTTACTACCAAACTGGGCTGCAAACTACAGCTTAGGAGTCTTTTCCTCATTACTTGATAACGTGCCGTTAACTGCAGCGATATTACAAGCAGAGGTGCCGATGTCCCAAGGAGATTGGATAGCGCTAGTTTACGCTGTAGGTGTCGGTGGTTCGATTTTGATTATCGGCTCTGCCGCTGGTGTTATAGCCATGAGCAAAGTACCCGGACTAACTTTTTTTACTTTCGCACGCTATAGCCCACATCTTCTTGGTGCATATAGTATTGGATATGCCCTATCGTATTGGAGCGGGCGAGTACTGTAAACCATTAGAAAATAAAGGCATCTAAGCAATTAGCTAGGTGCCTAATTTTTAAAAATTTATAATGGCCCTCCAAGTAACGTTACTTATTGCCGAATACAACCCAGTGCATTTTAAATAACTTAAGGCTTAAACTAGCTGTCCGCATTATCCCTCCGAGCCAACCATGCTTTACCCCATGCCTATTGCTACAAGCCAACTTTGGCACTGTTTACTTATCAGTCAGCAACGAAATCAAATATAACTAAACCAGAATCTTATATGCGGTTCCTATTGTGCTATTTCGTTGTTTTATGACGACTAACCACACCGACTTATACTCACGCTAACTCCAGAACTCCAAAAGATCCATCAATAAGTAATTCAGCAAATTACTCAATCTGTAGATAGGTTTTTAACCAGCAATAATAGAGGCTCTAGCTACTTATAAAAGACAAATTTTGGCATCAAGCATTGGAAACAAACAATCAACATAATCAGACTTTGCACTTTGAGCATATAAGTTTGTTTTAATTAAAGAATGACAGCGGCTCCTGCACTAATTTCGAGGGTGCGGATACTAAGGGTTGACTGTTTTAGACACGAGGGGGGGGCGTGAGACTATAAGACGAAACAACAACAGCTTTCTCTTGGTACATAAACGAAGATTTTTAATCTCGAAAATGCTACTCAGAGTGCCATTATGGTCAGAAAACTCAAGTGTACAGATTAATTTTCCCCATAAAAAAACCCTTGCTCGAAGAGCAAGGGTTTGGGGTAGAACCTGGCGGTGACCTACTTTCACATGGGGAGGCCCCACACTATCATCGGCGCAGATCTGTTTCACTTCCGAGTTCGAGATGGGATCGGGTGGTGCCAGAACGCTATGGCCGCCAGGATAACTGGTACGTAGTCTTTAAACCACGATTTAAAACTGGAATGTCTATTGGGGAACAACTTACTTATGCGCCCAACACCTTGGGTGTTATATGGCCAAGCCGCACGGACAATTAGTACTGGTTAGCTTCATACATTACTGCACTTCCACACCCAGCCTATCAACCTGGTAGTCTTCCAGGGTCCTTTAGGAGGATCAAGTCCTCAGAGAGTTCTCATCTTGGGAGAGGCTTCCCGCTTAGATGCTTTCAGCGGTTATCCCTTCCGAACATAGCTACCCGGCAATGCCACTGGCGTGACAACCGGAACACCAGAGGTTCGTCCACTCCGGTCCTCTCGTACTAGGAGCAGATTCCCTCAAAACTCTAACGCCCACGGCAGATAGGGACCGAACTGTCTCACGACGTTCTGAACCCAGCTCGCGTACCACTTTAAATGGCGAACAGCCATACCCTTGGGACCTGCTACAGCCCCAGGATGTGATGAGC
>ENA-ORXM01004157-ORXM01004157.1-marine-metagenome-genome-assembly--contig:-NODE-4157-length-13164-cov-3.440131_pt1 | contig 13164 bp, 10 predicted proteins | sample MGYA00237867_ERZ511480 | MGnify/ENA primary metagenome ERZ511480 (study PRJEB26309, sample SAMN06266103) | marine metagenome | isolation source: Algal blade | place: United Kingdom:Sidmouth, United... | reverse complement strand
TGTCGGCTTCCCGAGCCCTGTCGGGCGCCTCCTCCGACTCGAGCGCCCGCCGCTCCGGGACCGCCGTGGCATCCTCGGCTCCGTCGTCGGCGAGCTCGCTCGCCTCGCGTTCGCCGCGAGCGACGAGCCCGTCGCCGTCGAGCGCTCCCTGCTCGAGCGTCCGTCCGGTGCCGCCCGCGGCCCCGCCGACCTCGTGCTGCTCGCCGGCGCTCGGCGCCGGATCGTCCCCCTCCCGCGGTTCCTCCGCGCCGCTCTCCCGCTCGGCTTCCCCGTCGTCCGTCCGGCCCGTCTCCGATCCGTCGCGCGGCGAGGCACGCTCCTCGCTCGCCGCCTCGGCCTCGAGCAGCGTGCGTACCGCGTCGCGGTTGAAGCGTGCGTCGTCGGCCGGGGCACTGCTGCCCTCGGGGTAGAGGGAGAGCGCCCGTTCGTAGGCCTCGATCGCCGCCTCCAGCTCTCCGGCGAGGGCGAGGGCGTTGCCGCGGTTGTAGTGATCGTCGGGCGAGGCGGTTCCGCCGAGGAGCTCGACCGCTCGTTCGTGCTGCCCGGCACGGTAGCGCGCGAACGCCTGCCAGCGGACATCGTCGAAATGCTCGGCAGCGGCTTCGGGGTCGCCGCGAACGAGGGCGCGTGCGCCCTGCTGATCGGGGGTGAGCCACAGATCCCGCCAGACGCTCGACCACCACGCCGGCCGATCGCTCTCGCGATCCACCGACCGGCTCGCCGCTCGGTCCGCCCCGTCGTCCGCTCGGGTCGCGGGCGCACCGACGAGCCCGAGCACCGGCAGCGCGACGAGCGGTGGCAGTGCCCAGAGCAGATGACGGCGAAAGCCGCAGGCGAGCAGCGGCAGGAGGGCGAGCACCAACCAGTAGCCGGCGTCCTCGCGCGTGTCGAAGCGCTCGCCGAACGCCAGCGTCGCGGGGTTCGGCGGCGAACGCGCGTGGGCGGCGAGCGCATCGACATCGCTGTCGTCGACGGCGAGCGAGACATAGCGCCCGCCGCCTCGTCGCGCGAGCGCCCGTAGCGAGGCTTCGTCGAGCGCGGCGATGACCGGCTCGCCGCGCGCGTCACGGAGCACGCCCTCCCCTTCGAGCGGAATCGGCGCACCGTCCGCGGTGCCGATGCCGAGCACCGACAGGCGGACTTGCGGCGGCAGTTCCCGACCGATCGCCGTGACGGCATCGGGGTGCATGCCGTCGGTGAGAACGACGATGTCGCCGCGCTCGAGTCCGGCGCCCTCGAACAGCGACAGCGCGAGCTCGACGGCCGACTCGGGCCGGCTGCCCGGACGCGGCATGATGTCCGGATGCAGTACCGGCACCAGCGCCTCGATGACCGCGGGGTCATCGGTCAGCGGCGCGACGCGGAACGCGTCGGCGGCGTAGACGATCAGCGCGCTGTCGCCGTCGACACGGCGCCGGAGCAGGTCGATGAGCTTGAGCCGGGCACGGGTCAGGCGATCGGGCTCGACATCGCGCGCGAGCATCGACGGGGAAAGGTCGAGCACCAGGACCATCCCCTGGCGGTTGCTCGCCACGTCCCCGGCCGCCGCTCGCCAGGCGGGGCCGGCCAGAGCCAGACAGGCGAGCACCAGGGACAGCGCGATCGCGGCGTCCGTGCGTGCGTGCACGGACGAGGGCGAGGAGGTCTGCACGCGCAGGTGGACGAGCTTGTCGGGGGCGATGTGGCCGGCCCAGCCCGCACTTCGCGCGCGACGGGCGCTCCGGTAGAGGAGCAGTAGGAGCGGCGGGATCGCGAGCAGCCACATCGGGCGCAGAAAGCGGAATTCGCCGAGGAGCTCGATCACGGGCTCAGTGTCGACGGTGCAGGATCGGCAGCAGCGCCGAGAGCAGCGCCAGTGCCAGCGGCCAGTGATAGAGGCTGCGCCGCGGACGCGCCAGACGCTCCTCGGGGACCGGCTCGAGGGTGTCGATGGCCGCGTAGATGCCGGCCATCGAGCTCGGGTCGGTCGCCCGGAAATAGCGCCCGCCGCTCGCCGTCGCGATCCGCTGGAGCGTCCCCTCGTCGAGATCGCGCGAGGGGTCGATCTCGTGCTCGCCACCGGCCGGATCGAGCACCGTGCGCCGCTCGCGCGAGCCGACGCCGACGGTGTGGATGCGGATACCGGCCTCGGCGGCGATCTCGGTCGCCTCCTCCGGGGCGGTACCGGCGGTGTTCGAGCCGTCGGTCAGGAGCACCAGCACGCGACTCTCCGCCGGTCGGTCCCGAAGCGTCGCGATCGCGAGCCCGATCGCGTCGCCGATCGCCGTCGAGGAGCCCGCGAACCCCGGCAGTGCCTCCTCGAGCTGAATCGCCACCGAGTCTCGATCGAAGGTCAGCGGGGTTTGCAGGTAGCTGCGCTGGCCGAACAGAATGAGTCCGAGCCGATCCCCGCGCCGACGCTCGATGAAGTCGCCGAGCACCGTCTTGACCGCCTCGATCCGCGTGGCGCTCGTCGCGCCGACCCGCATATCGTCGATGCGCATGCTGTCGGAGATGTCCACCGCGAGCATCAGATCGCGTCCGCTCCGCTCGATCGGCACCGGTTCGCCGAGCCAGACCGGACGCGCCGCCGCGGCGAGCAGCAGCAGCCAGGCGAGCGTGGCGAGCACGGCGCTCGGACGGGAGAGCGTAGCCGAGATCACGGGCGGGTGCGTCAGTGCGGCGTGGAACGGCACGCGCACGGCCGCGGGGTGGACATCGAGCGGTGGCAGCGTACGCCGCAGCAGCCACGGCAGCGGCACGAGCAAGGCCAGCCAGGGCCACTGCCACTCAAGCACGGGGTCGGCGCTCCGTCGGCGAGGGGCGCTCGTGGGCCTCCGCCCAGCGCATCAGCTCGCGGTGCACCGCCGCGACGCGTTCGGGCGGGGCGGGGCGGTAGAGCCCGTCGGCGAGCACCTCGCGCACCTTGTCGGTGAACGGCACGCCGGCGGCGTCGTCGAGCCAGTCGACCCAGTGTTCGCCGCTCAGCCGGGCCACGCCAGCGCGACCGGTGCGCGCGATCGCCGCGCGGCGCAGCGCCACGGCGCTGTGCGCGTAGTAGCGCGCCGTGTCACCGCTCGTGCGCCACACCTCGTGACAGGCTTGCAGCTCCGAGGACAGCGAGGCGGCGCGCCGTGCCGCGCGGCGACGGGTGATCCGTACGAGAAGCACCGCCCCGCCGACGAGCGTGAGGGCGGTGACGAGCCACCAGCCGGGGGCGGGCGGCCACCAGCCGATCGGCTCCGGCGGGTGCAGATCGCGCAGGCGCTCGGCGAGCGCCGTCACCGCGTTCGCCCCACTCTCGCTCACGCGAGTGATCCTCGCCCGCCGAGCAGCGCCTCGATGTCGAGGGCCGTCGGGGCGCGCTCGGTGGACAGATGCCGGAGCGTCGCCCCGCAGTCGCTCGCGTCCCGCGCCAGTCGCGCCGCGCGCGCCGCGCGCCCTGCCTGGTAGCGCGCCCGCGAGCGACGCGTGAGCCACACGGCGCGGTGCTCCCGGCCGTCGCTGATGCCGACGCGGCCGGTCACGTCGAGACGCGCCTCGAGCGGGTCGTCGATACCGACGAGGACCAGCCTCCGGCGTCGGGCGAGCGCCGCCAGGAGCGTCCCCAGATCGCTCTCGTAGTCGCCGAAGTCGCTGAACAGGACGATCGTCGAGCCGTCCGTCGCGTGGGCGAGGCAGTCGGTCAGCACACGCTCGAGCGCGACGCCGGCGGGAGCGTGGGCGGACAGCGCGCGGTTGGCGGTGGTCAGAGCGTCGATCAGTCCAAGCACCGCGCCTCGCTCGCGCGCGGCGCGCACGCTCACGAGACGCTCGCCCGCGACGAGCCCGCCGACCGGGTCCCCGCGGGCGAGCGCCGTCCAGCAGGCGAGCGTCGCGGTCCGGGCGGCCACGACGGACTTGAACGTCGTTCGCGAGCCGAAGAACATGCCCGATCGCTGATCGACGGCGACGAAGACCGAGCGCTCGCGCTCCTCGCCGAACAGTTTCGTGAACGGCCGCCCGAGTCGGGCGGAGGCGCGCCAGTCGATCGCGCGGATATCGTCCCCTGGCTGGTAGAGGCGCATCTCCTCGAACTCGATGCCGCGCCCGCGCTCGCGCGAGCGGCTCTGACCGGAGGCGAGCGATCGTACCGGGTGGGCACCGGAGAGGCTCCGCCGGGGCACGGCGCGCCGAAGCCCGATCAGCTCCTCGAGGGTGACGCGCACGCCCGCCTCCGAACCGCCTCCGCCGATCGGGTTCGCGCTCGACACGTCGCGCTCAGGCGAGCGGCACGACATCGAGCAGCCGCTCGATCACGTCGTCCGGGGTACGCCCGCGTGCCGCGGCCGACAGGGTCAGCATCAGGCGGTGACGGAAGATGTCCGGGACGACCTCCTGCACGTCCTCGGGCGTGACGTAGTCCCGCCCGTCGAGCCAGGCCCGTGCGCGGGCGCAGCGATCGAGGGCGATCGTCGCGCGCGGGCTGACCCCGTACTCGATGTCGGCGACCAGGGCGGCATCGTGGAAGGAGGGGTCGCGCGTGGCCAGGACGAGCTGCACGAGGTACTCCTGCACGACGGGGCTGACATGGATGAGCATCAGCGCCTCGCGCGCGGCGAAGATGTCCGCCGCCTTCAAGAGCGGCTCGAGCGGGGCGACGGTGCCGTGGGTGATCTCGTCGCGGGCCAGCTCGAGGATCGCGTGCTCGCTCGCCGCGTCCGGGTAGTCGACGACGACGTGCAGCAGGAAGCGATCGAGTTGGGCCTCGGGCAAAGGGTAGGTGCCCTCCTGCTCGAGCGGGTTCTGCGTGGCCATGACCAGAAACAGCGGGGGCAGTGCGAGCGTCCGTCCCCCGACGCTCACCTGACGCTCGCCCATCGCTTCGAGCAGCGCCGACTGCACCTTGGCCGGTGCCCGATTGATCTCGTCGGCGAGGACGAGGTTGTGGAACAGCGGCCCCGCGCGGAACTCGAAGCCGATGTCGTCGGGGCGGTAGATCTCGGTGCCGGTGATGTCCGAGGGCAGCAGATCGGGGGTGAACTGGATGCGCTGGAAGTCGCCGTCGACGAGCGCGGCGAGCGTCCTGATCGAGCGGGTCTTGGCCAACCCCGGCGCGCCCTCGACGAGCAGGTGACCGTCGGCGAGAAGGGCGATCAGCAGCCGCTCGACCAGACGGGCCTGACCGACGATGCGGCGCGAGAGCTCGCGCTCGAGCCGTTGGAACGCCTTCAGCACGGAGCACGGCGCCGTCGACGGCGAGCGTTCTGCCCTAGAATGCAGCGACGCCCGGTGGCGACGAGGCAGACTCCTTGAATCGAAGACGGTGTCTCCTCCCGCTGCTGCTCGGTCTCTGCGGCCTCGTCGGCGGCGGCGCGTCGCTCGAGGCGGCGGCGGACGAGCTCGCCGAGGCCGGGACGACCCTCCCCACGCTGACGCCGAGCGCCCGCTCGCGGGTCGTCGACGAGGCCATCGACATCCTCGGCGGCTTCACCAACGTCGTCAGCCGTTGGAACGCGCCGATTCGCTTCGCCGTCATCGGCGGCACGGCGGGCGGCGGTGCCGAGACCGCTCGGACCACGATCGCCGATGTCACCGCGCAGAGCGCGCTCCCGCTCGTCTCGATCGAAGCCGAGGAGGAGGTCGAGGCCTACCTCGCGGCCCGACGCCGTGCGTCCGCCGACGCTCTGAGCGCCTGCGACCGGCGCGGGCGCTGCGCGAACTTCATCGTGCTGATCGCCGAGCTCGCCGCGATGCGCGAGCTGGCCGAGGTGATCCCGCTCCGCGAGGTCTATCGCCGCTCGCTCGAGGTCGACGGCGAGGTGCACTGCTTCTTCGCCCCGTTCCTGAACCGGCGTCGCGAGATCGTGCGCGCCTTCGTCTTCGTTCAGGCCGATCTCCCGCCGGCGCTCAGGAACACCTGTCTGGTCGAGGAGATCTATCAGTCCTTCGGACTGTTCGGTGATGTCACCGGCTCGCGTCACTTCTCCTTCGACAACCGCGTGAAGCCCAAGCGTGTCACCGCCTTCGACCGGGCACTGCTGGCGAGTCTCTACGCCCCCGGTATCGGGCCCGGCTCGCCGGTGTTCGCCGTGCTCGATCGTTTCGTCCGGAGGCTCGGTCCGGCCACCGCCCGTTGAGCCCTTCACGTGCCGGGGACGCGCCGCTGCAGCGCGAGCGTCAGCGCGAAGGCGGCGATAGCGAGCGCGGCGAGCGCGAGCCCGGCCGCCCGGGCGAGGAAGATCGCGTCGACGAGCGCGATGCCGGCGATCATGCCGCCGACCGCCCGCGGCAGATCGCCCGGCGCCCGGCGCCGCACGAGACGCAGCATCAGAGCGAGCCAGAGGGCGAGCAGGAGCGTCGGCAGCCAGACGCGAGGCTCGGCGCTCGTCGCCGCGTGGACGCCCCAGAGCAGCGGCAGGGCGAGCAGGGCGAGCGGCCAGAGGTTCTCCACCCGCCCCAGGCCCTCCTGCTTGGCCGTGTAGGTCAGCCCGATCAGGTAGCCGAGCAGCGCGAGCGCGCCGACGTACAGCGCGGGGTCGGGCTCGGCGAGCAGCGCGTGCGCGACCGTGACGTAGACGAGAAGACGGCACAGCCCCATCAGCACCGGGCTCGCCGCGTTGCCCTTGTGCCACCGATCGTAGAGCACGATCGCCGCGACCAGCGCGAGCGCCGCGACGACCCCGGTGATGCCGCCCCCCGAGGCGCCCAGCGCGCACCAGGCGACGAGCAGCACCGCCGCGCCGAGCATCGCGTAGCCGAACGCGAACACCGTCGAGGCGGTGACCTCGCCCGAGGGGATCGGCCGCTCGGGGCGCTCGCGCGAGTCGATCTCCCGATCGAAGGCGTCGTTGAGGAACATCCCGCCCGTGTAGGCGAGCGTCATCGCGAGCGCGAGCACGACGATGCGGCCGTCGAGCGGCAAGGCGCCGGCGAGGGCGGCGCCGGCGAGCGTGTCGCTCCAGACGGTGGGCAGGTTCGAGACTCGTCCGAGCCGAAGGAAGGTCTGGGCGTTCAAGGGGCGAGCAGGATGTCCCTGACCCAGGCGAGCTCGCGCACGATCGCCTCGTCGACGCTCTCGGTGCGGTAGCGCGGCGGCAGCACGTCCCAGGTGTAGGTCTCCACCTCCAGGTGCTCGCTGAGCGGAGCGCGGCGATGACGCGCGAGGGCCTCACGGATGAACGACTGCGTCGAGGAGAAGTCGCCGAGATCGTCGAGGAACACCGGGACGTGGAAGTGCACCCGCCATTCCCGCGTGCCGCCGCCGATGCCGCCGTTCGGCCGCGACGCTTCGTCGGTATCGGGGTTCGCCGACGGCGCCTCGCCGTCGGTGGCGCTCGCCCGCGAGCGGGCCTCGGCGCCGAGGCTCGCGAGCGCGTCGGGCAGGTCGACGAAGCGGGTCAGCGTGTCGTCATGTCGCTCGACCACCTGATGGAGATAGGTCGCGTCGACGAACGGGCGCAGCCGCTCGGCCGAGTCGGGCGTCACGTCATCGAGCTGGAGGCCGGCGCTGATCTGCAGCTTGCCGATCCGTATGCCCGCGTTCTCGAGCGTGTCGAAGCAGGCCTCCGAGTCCTCGAACTCGATCGCCGCGTGGCAGAGATCGAGGCACAGCGTGAGGTGCTTGCGCAGCAGCGACTCGGCCGTCCGGGCATCGGTGCCGAGCCGCTCGCCGAGCAGGGCGACGGCGCGTGGACCGTGCAGGTGCTCGGCGAAGAAGGCGACCGATTCGTCGATGGTCTCGAGAAAGCAGCACGGCTCGGGCTCGAGGGCGAGCACGATCGAGCGCCCGGTGGCCCGCTCGAGACGAACGAGATGGACGACGTGCTCGATCATGTGCCGGGCCATGCGCTCGACGCCCGCCCCGTCGGTGACGCGATCCTTGAACGCCCCGGGCACCGTGCTGACGCTGCCGACCCGTCCCTCGGGCAGGATCGCCGCGAACACGTCGGCCAGCTCGTTCGTGTAGCGCAGCCGCTCGAGATCCTGCCAGTCCGGCAGGTAGACCTCCTCCTTGACACGAGTGCCGTGGAAGCGCCCGTAGGGAAAGCCGTTGAGCGTGAACACGTGACAACGCTCCCGCGCGAGGAAGTCGCGCAGCGCGAGCAGCGCCTCGGAGGGTCGCGACAGACCGGGCGCTTCGGTGCTTCCCATGTCGCCCTGCCCGGATGCCGCGGACACATCGGCGCGATCGCCGGACCCGGAACCGGCGAGCTCTCGTGTGGCCGCGCCCGAGAGTCTGAGCCCGATGCCGAAGTCGCCGTCGGGGCACAGCGCCTCGCGAATGCCCGGTACGTGACGGCGGAGGTTCTCGTGCACCTCCGCCCAGCTCTCCCCGGGGTGGATGTTCGAGCAGTAGGTCAAGTGCCCGAGGGAACGGCCCGATCGCGTCAGTTCCACAAACCCTCCTCTTTCGAGCGGATGACGCATCACTCTACACGGGGCGGGCCGATACGCGGATCGGTAGTTCGGGAGCGCCACCGGCGCGGGTGGAGAGCCCGCTCCCGATGGCGGAGCGGCAGCGCGCTCGCTACACTCGCGCCGATGAGGCAGACACTGGTCATACTCGTCGTCGGGCTCAGCCCGGCACTCGTCGGCGAGCACACGCCGCACCTCTCGCGTCTGGCCGCGCGCGGCGGGCTCCGGCCACTGACGGCGGTCACGCCCGCCGTCACCTGCAGCGCGCAGTCCACGCTGCTGACCGGGCTCCCGCCGGGCGAGCACGGTATCGTCGGCAACGGTTGGTACTTTCGCGATCTCTCGGAGGTGTGGCTGTGGCGCCAGTCCAACCGCCTCGTGCACGGCGAGAAGGTCTGGGAGGCCGGCCGAGCGCGCGATCCGGCCTTCACCTGCGCGAAGATGTTCTGGTGGTACAACATGTACTCGAGCGCGGACTGGAGCGCGACGCCGCGGCCGATGTACCCGGCCGACGGACGCAAGATCCCCGACCACTACGCCCATCCGCCGGAGCTGCACGACGAGCTCGACGGTAAGCTCGGGCAGTTCCCGCTGTTCAAGTTCTGGGGGCCGGCGGCGGACATCACCTCGAGCCGCTGGATCGCGGACGCCACGCGCCACGTCATGAAGACCCGCACGCCGACGCTGACGCTGACCTATCTCCCCCACCTCGACTACAACCTCCAGCGGCTCGGTCCCGATCTCGGGCACCCGAGCGTGCAGGCGGATCTGCGCGCGGTCGACGCGCTCTGCGGCGAGCTGATCGACGCGGCCGAGGAGAGTGGACAGCGCGTGCTGGTCGTCTCCGAGTACGGCATCACGCCGGTCACCGACGCGGTGCACGTCAACCGTGCGCTCCGCCGCGCGGGGTTGCTGCGGGTGCGCGACGAGGCGGGTCGCGAACAGCTCGACGCGGGCGCCTCCGACGCCTTCGCCGTCAGCGATCATCAGATCGCCCACGTCTACGTCAACGAGCCGAACGCGCTCGGGCGCACGCGCGAGCTGCTCGAAGGGCTCGACGGCGTCGAGCACGTGCTCGACGAGACGGGCAAGCGCGAGTGGGGGCTCGATCATCCACGCGCCGGCGAGCTGGTCGCGATCTCGAGACCCGATCGCTGGTTCAGCTACTACTACTGGCTCGACGACACGCGTGCCCCGGACTACGCCCGCACCGTCGACATCCATCGAAAGCCCGGCTACGACCCGGTGGAGCTCTTCGTCGATCCGGCCGTGCGTTCCCCGGCCCTCGCGATCGGCTCGCGTCTGGCGCGCAGAAAGCTCGGTTTCCGCACCCTGCTCGACGTCATCTCGCTGAAGGACACGACGCTGGTGAAGGGCTCCCACGGGCGGCCGACCGACTCCCCCGAGCACGGACCGGTGGTCATCGGCTCGGAGGCGTCGCTGCTGCCCGAGGGTTCCGTCGCATCCGCGGATTTCAAGGCGTTGACACTCGCCCACGTTTTCGACTGAGGCGTGCTCGATCGAGGCGTGTCCGGACGAGGCTCGCTCGAGGTGCTCAGGGCGAGAAGCGATCGCTCAACACGTAGGCGGTGATCTCCTGGCGCTGCTCGAGCGAGAACACGTTCTTCCACGCCGGCATCTTCTTGAAGCCGTTGGTCACGCGATCGAAGACGAAATCCGGCGAGTAGCGGGCCGGCGTCAGCTTCGGCGCCTTGCCCGGGTAGGCCGAGCTGCCGTGGCAGTGACGGCACTGCTTCGCCCAGTGCTCCCCGCCGGCCGCGATCGCCTCGGTCGAGGCGAGAAAGCCCTCGTCGAACTCGGGCGTCTGCTCCTCGGTCTCGTTCGCGTAGAGCGGCAGCTCGGCGGCGGCGACCGCCTCCGCCGCGGGCGCCTCCTTCGATCCGGCCTCGTAGGCGGGAGAGAACTCGATGAGAAAGGCCAGCAGATCGTTGATCTGCTGCTCGGTGGCGAGGCCCGCGAAGCTCATCGTCGTGCCCGGGACATAGCGCTCGGGAATGGCCGCGAACGTGTAGAGGCTCTTCTCCTCCCAGAGGAGCCCCTCCTCGCCCTTCGCCCGCATCGCCTCCGAGTAGTCGTAGCCCTCGGCGGTACCGGCGACGCGCCCGAAGACGTGGTTCAGCGTCGGGCCGACCCCATGCTCGGCGCCCTCGCCGACCGCATGGCAGGCGCCACACTGCTGGAAGAGCTCCTTGCCCTTGATCGGGTTGCCGGGCGCCGCGGTGGCGGGGCCGGGCAGGGCGAGCGGTAGTACGGTCGCCGCACCGAGGAGCAGCGTGAGCAGCGGAGCGGCGCGCTTCATCGTGAAGGTCGTTTCCATCGGCTTCGGGACGGCCGCCCGGCGTGGTCGCGCCGGGCGGCGCGATCTCACTCGGCGGGGACGATCTTGTAGATCGTGTCGAGCGAGCCGACCGGACCGGTCGTGATCGAGGTCAGCGCGTAGACCTCACCCTCGGCGTCCTGGGCGAAGGCGAGCACGTAGGGGCTGTCGCCCTCCATGCCCGCGATCTCGGCCTCCAGCATCTCCCACTCGCCGCTCTCGCTCGGCGAGCCGACGAAGAGCTGACCCTGCATCTTGTCGAAGGACTTGCTCCAGTCGCCGAAGATGTACTTGCCCTGCCACGGCTCGTGTGGGCCGCGGTAGACGTATCCGCCGGTGACCGAGATGCCCAGGCAGCCGTCGGGCTTGGCCGTGCAGTTGTTGTACTCCATGACCGGCAGCGTGAAGTCGCCCTCCTCGCAGACCGCCGGGTGCTCGTCGGGCTTGCTGTAGTCGAAGCAGTGGGTCGCCTCCATCGCGCGCCAGCCGTAGTTGCCGCCCTTCTCGACGACGTTGACCTCCTCGTAGCTGTTCTGCTGCACGTCGGCGCACATGAGCTTGCCGTCACCGCCCTCGGCGCTGTCGAAGGAGCAGCGCCAGGGGTTCCTGAGCCCCGAGGCCCAGATCTCCGGCATCACCTCGTCGTTGCCGACGAAGGGGTTGTCCTCCGGGATGCCGTAGTTCATGCCGTTCTCGGCCTTGTCGACGTCGATGCGCAGCATCTTGCCGAGCGGCGTCGTCATGTCTTGACCGTTGCCCTCGGTCACGTTGTGGCCGATGCCCCAGTCGTTGGCGTAGCCGCCGTCACCCATCGAGATGTAGAGCATGCCGTCGGGGCCGAAGTCGATCCAGTGGCCGTTGTGGTTGAACTGCGGCCAGTCGGTGGCGGTGATGATGCGGATCGAGTCCGGATCGGCGACGTTCGGATCCTCTCCGGAGACGGTGAACTCGGCCACGGTGTTGGTGTGATCCCACCAAAACTGCTTGCCGAGATCTTCGTCGAAATCGAGGTGGCCGCTGTAGGCGACATAGAACTTGCCGTTCTCTTGGAAGTCTGGATGGAAGGTGAGACCGAGCAGCCCGCGCTCGTCGAAGTCGGAGAACAGCGGCACGATGAGGTTGCGGATGTCGAGGAAGGGGGTCGCCTCGAGCTCGCCCTCGGCGCTGACGACCCGTACGCGGCCCAGCTGCTCGATGACGAATTTCCTGTCGTCCCCCGGCGGCTGGACCATGGCGAGCGGTGCGTTCACGCCGGTGACGTAGGGCTCGAGCTTGACCTTGACCGTCTCGGCGGTCTGCGCCTGCAGGGCGCTGCCGGCCAGCAACAGCCCGACTCCGAGGGCGACCGAGCTTATCGAAGTGGTAATCTTCATCCCGCTGAAATCTCCTGGCATGGATCAGTGGCGAACGGCCGGCGGCCGCCGGTGCAGCCGATCCTCGTCAGTCCTCGGTCCGGGAGGGCTCGTCGCGAGCCCTCACGCCTTCGGCGATGATCGGATCGGTGTCGTGCCCGCCGCCGCCCGCTCGGGTGATCGTCCGAAGAACAGATCCTGTGACGCGAACGGCAGGAACGGACAGAGATCGAACTTACCACGCGATCATCGCGTCGGCCCTGGCCCGAAGGGGCCATTCTTCTGTCCGAAGGGGCCATTCTTCTGTCCGAAGGGGCCATTCTTCTGTCCGAAGGGGCCATTCTTCTGTCCGAAGGGGCCACTCTTCTGCCCGAAGGAGCCATCCTCTTGCCCGAGGGGGCCGCTCACTCGATCAGCGGCGAACGGCGCCGAACGGTACCCGGATCCTCTACCCGCGGTTCGCGACCGCCACGGAGCAGCGAGTTGCCCTCGTAGACGGTGCGCTGGTCGACCGGCTCGGGATCGAGCCAGTCGCTCTCGCGCATCTGCCCGCTCTGCCCATAGGCGGCGAGCGCGTTGGCGTAGCAGACGCGCTGCACGTCCGCCTCGGGGATACCACGCTCGAGCGCGAGCGCGGCCGTCTTGGCCACGCCGAGGGGGTCGGAGATGCCCCAGTCGCAGGCCGAGTCGACGATGACGCGTTCGGCGCCGTGCTCGGCGAGGATCTCGACCATGCGGGCGTTGCCCATCTTGGTCGAGGGGTAGATCGAGAACGCCGCCCAGTAGCCGCGATCGAGCACCTCGCGCACCGTCTCCTCGTTGTTGTGATCGACGATGACGCGCGAGGGATCCATGCCGTGCTCCTCGCAGACGTCCATCGAGCGCGTCGTGCCGCGCTTCTTGTCGCGGTGGGGCGTGTGGATCATGACCGGCAGCTCGAGCTCCTTCGCGAGCTCGAGCTGGCGGCGGAAGTAGCGGTCCTCGAGATCGGTCTGCTCGTCGTAGCCGATCTCGCCGATCGCCACGACCCCCTCCTTGAGGGCGAAGCGCGGCAGGATCTCCATGACCGCCTCGGCCAGCGCCTCGTTGTTCGCCTCC
>ENA-ORXM01004154-ORXM01004154.1-marine-metagenome-genome-assembly--contig:-NODE-4154-length-13171-cov-3.674584_pt1 | contig 13171 bp, 9 predicted proteins | sample MGYA00237867_ERZ511480 | MGnify/ENA primary metagenome ERZ511480 (study PRJEB26309, sample SAMN06266103) | marine metagenome | isolation source: Algal blade | place: United Kingdom:Sidmouth, United... | reverse complement strand
CTCGCCAAGTACGGACGTATTCTTCACAGAAGCCATTACCCAATCTACATCACACCCATTTAAAAGTAGTGGTATTTGTTTGATAATCAAACAATAAGCAATTAGTAAATATATATTTCTATATCGTAAGAACCGCTGTAACTTCCTCCCTCACAAATCATGTGATAACATATTAAACTACTGCTTTTATTAGACAATGTGTGTCCTAAGTTATGTCCCAATTCATAACTGTTAAGCTCTCTCCACGAACGTAGAGACGAACGTGCTACAAGCCACCAACCTGTTTGTTTTGAACCTCCAAATCGTTGTAAACCTCCAATTCGCTTGTTTTGAATCTCCAACTTGTTGCAAATCTCCAACTTGCTTGGATGGCTTGGAGGGACGGCTTGGAGGGGTGGGTGGAAAGTAATCTAAATAGTAAATTTCCACATGATTCGTCAAGGAACCGTTTTTTAAAAAATCGCCAATCAAAGGTCTTCTTCAACTTTATTTAAATGATATAAAATACTATAAGTGATTTTAAGTATTTACTTTTTATTTGCAATGGTTATTAATTACCTTTAATTATTAAACCCATATTTTTTATAAAAATAACACCTAGTTCACTTCTACCTATTTTAAAACTGGCAATTCATTAAGCCTCCTACAGCTATATTCATGAATTCTATTCTTTGGTTGACATTTTTTTGTTGCTTGTTCCTCAAATCCCCCATTACAGCACAAAATCAGTACATCGCTCAAACACATACATTAAGTATTACCAATGGCTTATTGAGTAATACGATTAATATAATCTATGAAGATTCGAAAGGTATCGTTTGGATTGGAACCGACTATGGTTTAAATAGTTATGATGGTATCAACCTATTAAGTTATACCCAACAAGAAAATGGCTTAAGTGGAAACTTTATTCGTAGCATTAGCGAAGATATACATGGAAACATCTGGGTAGGTTCTTCCAACCAATTGAAAGGTCGTTTGTACTTAAATGTTATTGACCCTATTCACCAACACATTCAGACACTTCAAGAATACTGCCCTAGTTCTGATTCTCTTAAGGGTAGTGAAATAGCAAGAGTCATACAAAACTACGATCAGAGCATTTGGTTGGTCTCCAATACTAATCATGTTTATGAATACAATGGAGAACGCTTATCCTCTTTGATACATCTTCAATCTAATCAAACTAAGCAGTACTTTATTTGCAAGATAAGTCCTAGTGAATTATCCTTTACGACCACAATCGTAGAAGACTCTTTAGGAAAAGTAACCCTTTACGATTACCAAACCAATCAAATATTGAAAGAATTTTTACTAGAATATGGTGCTTCAGACACACAATATTTGTATAGTCCAAAAAGTTCTTATTGGGTTTCTTATACAGATTCTTCATTGAATGTTATTCCTAAATCTTTTAAACCGATACAAACTCCTAAATTCAAAGCAAAGGCAAAATTTTCTAGTTTCTTAAAATCAACGGACAATTATATCTTCATAGGAAATGATAAAAGGGTGGCTATTTTTGATACTGAGGGGCACTTTTTAAAAGAAATTTTCACAGGACAAGAGCTATATTTTAATCGTGCTATTTACATTGACAAACACAATGGTATTTGGTACAAGGACTATAAACAAGAAGGCTTGCGATATATTCGCTATACTTCTACTCCGTTTAAAGCCTATGATTTATCGGCAAAAAGCCCCAACACGGTTTTTAGAGGAGGTCGAGGCATTATCAAACTACAAGACAGTCTTTTATTTATTGGCTCTATTCTTAATTCTTCTCAAAATGACGTTATACCAAACCTAAAACTAAAGATCCGTGGAGGTTCTTTTGGCGTAAGCAAAAATTCAAAAAATGAATTTTGGATTGGAAGAGAAAGTGGTCGTTCAATCTTAATCGATTCTACAGGAAAGGTATTGTTACAAGCAACAGCTGGAGGACATTATGATATTACATGGTTTCTTCTAGAAGACCAAGACCAAAAAGTTTGGTCTGGAACGAATCAAGGTTTATATTACTTAGACAAATCTCGTAAGCATTTCATTCCTACAACTCAATACAATGCCTATCCTCTCTTAAAACAAAGTGCTATCTTCTTCATTTATGAAAAGGAGCATTTATTGTATCTTTGCACCTCTACAGGGCTCTATCTTTGGGATAAAGAAAAAGGAGCACAAGCCTGTTTTTTAGAAGGTCAACCTATTGCTCATTTGCATGAAGATACGGAGGGGTTCTTTTGGTTAGCTTCCAAGGGCAGAGGATTAATTAAATTTGATCCCACTACTACCAAATCACAATCTTTTACTACTCAAGATGGCTTGGCAAATAACGTTTTGTATGCTGTTTATTCAGATGATAATAATAACCTTTGGATGAGTAGTAATTGGGGAATCATGCGCTTTGATAAAAACAAAAAAACGGTTACTAGTTATATCAAAGAAAATGGTTTGTTGGAAAATGAATTCAATACGTCTTCCCATTATCAAGATAAAGATGGGGTAATTTACTTTGGTAGTCAATCTGGAATTATTATCTTTCATCCAAGAGATTTTCAAGAGATTTCAGATACTTTTTCCTTAATTATCACACAAGCGAGCAAATTTAATTCAGAAATTGGCACAGATAAAAATATCCTTCCTAATCTTTTAAAAAAGAACCATATCAAGTTGTACCCAGGGGACGAAAGTTTTCAATTAACAGCTGCTTTGTTAGATTATAGAACTCCTCAACTACATCAGTATGCCTATCTAATAGAGGGTTTTAATAACAACTGGCGGTATCAACTCAATCCACTCATCTCAATTAATCAACTCCCTTATGGTTCTTATCGATTAAAGATTAAAGTAAAAGGAATTATGGGCAATTGGATAGAATTGGCACAGCCTATACATCTTGTTGTTTACAAGCCTTTTTATTTACAGATATGGTTTCTTTTATCCCTACTAGGTTTGGGTATTGGTCTAATCATTTTCATTTTCAAACTTAGAACCAAACAACTCTTAGAACGACAACGAAAGTTGGAACAGGTTATCAGCATTCGCACAAAAAAAATAGCGCAACAGGCAGAAGATTTAAAATCCCTAGATCAAGTTAAATCTAGATTTTTTGCCAATATCTCTCACGAATTAAGAACACCTTTAACATTAATTATAGGTCCTCTTTCTTTTCTGTTAGGCAAAATAAAACGGCAAGAAATAGGGGAACAAGAAGTTGAAAAAGGCTTATTATCCATTCAAAAAAACAGTAAACACTTGCTTTCTTTAGTAGAAGAAATATTGGATTTATCCAAAATGGAAAATAATAAATTAGCTATTTTTGAAGAGACTGTTCATTTAAAAACTTATGTCAAATCTATTTTTGAAAGTTTTACTAAACAGGCCAATTATATTGGTATTAATTACATCCTTGATGCGCTATTAGAGGATGACTTATATGTGTTATTAGACACAAACAAGGTTACGAAACTACTAAATAATCTATTGTCCAATGCCTTAAAATTTACATCAACTAACGCATCCGTTACCTTTATAGTTAGAGAAGAAAATGCCCACATAGAATTTATCATTCAAGATACAGGCATAGGAATTCATCCAGATGATTTACCACATATTTTTGAACGCTTTTATCAATCCAAACAAGCCTACCGTCCAGCACAAGGAGGCACAGGGATTGGGTTGGCTTTAGTTTTTGAATTCACACAATTGTTACAAGGAGAAGTAGAAGTGGACAGTACTTTACATGAAGGAACTTGCTTCAAAGTGCGCCTCCCTAAAAATTCTGTTGCACCATCAATAGAGGTATTTAAGGAGGAAAATTCTGTTGTAGAGTTTGTGGAAGAGGAAGTATCCGAAATGTATACGGACTTACCAAACCATAGTTTCTCGATTCTTTTGGTGGAAGATCACGCAGAAATGCGTGATTTTATCACACAAATTCTAAGCACAAAATATCATATCCTTATTGCTAGAAATGGGTTGGAAGGATTAGAGATACTAAAAAATAGTTCTGACACTATTCATCTAATTATTTCGGATGTCATGATGCCTAAAATGGACGGATTTGAGATGTTGCGACAGATTAAAACCTTGCCCAAGTGGGCTTATACGCCAATGATTATGTTAACTGCCCGTGCCGCAGAACAAGACAAATTACAAGCCTTAACAATTGGAGTAGATGACTATTTAACAAAGCCATTTTCTGTTGAAGAATTAAAGGCAAGAATTAAGAATCTGTTAATCAATGCACTGAATAGAAAAAAGTGGCTAGAAAAACAAAACGAACTCATTATAACAAACAATAATGTAGATCAACCTTCTTCCCCTGTTTCTAAACAGCAAGAAGTCCTTGAAACCTCTCCTAACCTTAGAGAAGCAGACACTGTATGGCTCCAAGAGGTTAAAGATTTGATGTTACAAGAAGTTGATAATGAACTAATCAGCATCGCTGACTTTGCTCAAAAATTACATCTGAGCGAACGCCATTTGAGCAGAAAATTAAAACAAATGACAGGCATGAGTCCAGCCAAAATGTTCAAAACAGTTCGCCTAAACTTAGCTCGAACTTATCTCGAATCTGGAAAATTCAAAACGGTAAAAGAAATCGCCTATTCTACTGGATTTCAAACAGTTGGAAACTTTTCAAAATCTTACAAAAAAGAATATGGAAAACTTCCCAGTACTTATTTTAGTACCAGTACCAAATAAGGTCTTTACTTCACCATTCCTTTTGGAAACAAAGAAGTTCTACCTCTCTTGGCTGCTTTAGGGCTAAGTGCTGCTTTTTTTCTTGCTTCGATATCTGCTTTGTTATTTTCCTTAGAACGCGCTGCATTATTGGGATTGTATCCATAGTCTTTTGTATTGTGCACGCTATTATAAGCAGGACAAGCAGGACCTTGATTACAAGCAGAAAAAGACAACATTCCTATTAATAACAAACAAAAGCTAAGTAATTTCATATTGAAAACATTATGTTAGTTATTAAAGCTTATTCAAATTTGAATCTTCTAACAACCAATGATTTATTCTAAATTTAGAATACTAAAGTTACAAAAAAAAGCTTGAATCTACAATCAACAGTACGCTCAACTTAGTTATTTGTTGTTCTTCTGCTTATTAATAACATCTTTTTAACACCTTTATTAAACCTTATTTCTTAATGAAGTCTAAGCATTTAACTTTTAATGCTTGCTATTTCATTTTTTAAATTGTAAATTGACAGTCTGTATAACCTTACCTCACAAGACAATTATATACTTTATGAAAAATATTTATCTATTTCTGAGTCTTTTTTGCCTATCTGTAGGACAATCAACAGCTCAAACTTATGCTGATGATGTTGCTCAAATTATTTTTGACAACTGTACTTCCTGTCACCATGCAGGCGGCATTGCACCTTTTGCCCTAATGAATTACGCTGATGCGTCTGCTTATGCGTCTATCATTCAAACAGAAGTCAACAATGGAGATATGCCACCATGGTCACCTAACGATAGCTACTCTGAATTGGCACATGCTCGTAGTTTGACTGCTGCTGAAATTACAACGATAAACGATTGGGTTAATAATGGTGCCCCACAAGGTAATCCAGCCAATACCCCAGCAACACCAGTTTATGACCCTAACAACTGGCAACTAGGAACACCAGACATGAGTGTCAGAATTCCAGACTATATTAGTAAAGCAACCTTTGGAAATGATGATTATGTTTGTTTTTCTATTCCAACCAACTGGGCTACCAATGAAATTATTCAAGCCATTGAAGTAATTCCTGGCGACGCTTCTATTGTACACCATGTCTTGGTTTATATTGATGCCAACAATACTTATGGTACAGATACCACAAGTCATAATTGTGGTGGACCAACCAACTTGCCACTTATTGCAGGTTTTGCGCCAGGTAGTTCTCCTGCACAATTCCCCAATGCAGATGGTTTTCTAAAAATGGGTATTAACTTACCTGCAAATTCAAGAATTATTTTTGCCATGCATTATCCAGAAGGTAGTCAAGGTACTTTGGACAGTACTCGAATTAACTTTCATTTCTATCCACAAGGAACCACTGGTGTTCGTCAAGTAACTGCAAATCCTGTCTTGGCAGATTATTCTTTTAATATAAATGCCAATACAGTTGATAGTGTAGAAGGCTGGTTTCCTAATGCTAACTTGCCCGTATCTTCTGATTTTTCTTTCTTTAGTGTCTTTCCTCATGCACATTTGTTAGGCAAGAGTTTTATCGTTTATGCTGTTAATCACTCTCCACCTTACGACCGAATTCCTTTGATTCATATTCCAGAATGGGATTTTGACTGGCAAGGGTTTTATGTCTTTAAGTATTTGCAAAAACTCCCTATAGGATACAAATTATATGGAAAGGCAGTCTATGATAATACAACTAACAATCCATTTAATCCCAATAATCCACCTCAAAACATGAGTTTTGGTCTGAACACAACAGATGAGATGTTTTTGGTCTACTTTCAGTATATGAGTTACCAACCTGGAGATGAATTAATTAATGTCGATAGTTTGTTGAACTTACAAATGCCAACAGGAACCAAAGAGCCCATTGCTATCAATGAAGGAGGATTGTTTTTGACTTCCTATCCTAACCCTTCTAACGATTTGACCATGCTACAATATTATACTCAAAGTGCAACAGAGGTTTCTTTGGGTATCTACGACTTGCAAGGGAAATTAGTCAAACAACTGATTACTGGAAATACTCCCAAGGGAGAACATTATGCTTCTTGGGATGGTAAAAATGATGCTGGCGCAAAAGTTCCTGCGGGGATTTATATCAGTCAACTCCAAGTTGATGGCAAAACGGTGACCAATAAAATTATAAGAAATTAAGTCGTCCCCTCGATACTTTTTAGTACAAAGCTACTCTGTCTTTTCAGGGTAGCTTTTTTTATTTTTACAAACCCTAATTCTCTCTACTTAAATGACCTAAAATAACTAGGCAACTAAAAGCTTTTTGACAAAAACTTACCTGCTACTGATAAATCAGTATTGCTTCAATTAATGATCCTTCGTAATTTTGAGACTTTACTATTGTTTACTTTTCACAATTAAAACGATCGATTATGAAGTTTAAAAACCTGATAGTGGCTGCCTTAATATTAAGTTTTATTATAAACTACACAAGACCAGTTTTTGCTCAAAATTATGCTGATGACATTGCTCAAATTATCTTTGACAACTGTACCTCTTGCCATCATAATGGAGGTATCGAACCATTTAGTTTAATGCCCTATGCAGATGTCTCAACACAACTTGGTTAGCTTATATATTTATTGTCTTTGTTAGTTTGAATTCAAAGAAAATAAGATCAACCTTTCTATTTTTTGCCTATACAAAATGCTGAGATGCTTGTTTTTTTGAAAAACGTATGCTACTCAGATCATTTATAAACCTCTAAAAAGAGGTTCTATTCTTTTGTTAAAAAACGTTAAGAAACCAAGGAAACTTTAAATATAACTTTGGTTTCCTTGGTTTTTAACTTAGCTTTACAATAAGAAATGATATTTTTTTGCAAAAACGAAAACCAAAGAAACGAAAAAAGTTTTTAAAGTTTCTCTTGAAAAATGGACATATATAAAGCCTAAGATAAACTTAGGATACAATATCATGGAAAGACTAAATAGCTTATTAATTGTTTTGGCAATAACAATAACAGGGATGCAAGTCAAAAATGTAGAGCATCTTTTTTTGTTAGGAGCGATTGTTTATGATCACCCCATAGCAATACTACTCAAGCACCCCAATTAAATAGAGGCTTGGAGTGTAACTATTATATCCACATTTCAACTCCGTTAATTTCGAATGATGCTTTTGCTTTGGAGACTTCAAGTATACACTTTTGGGAAATAATAGTAGAATCATTTGGATTTAGTAACCCCTAAGGTCTGCCGCTTTATTGTTGCATTCAGTTTTTATCAACCTAATTACTTGTTTCTGTCACTTGAATTATAAATGAAAATAAACAATCTAGTAATAATCATTATAATCTTATCTCTTAGTAATCAACTAAAAGCGCAGAATATCGCCATCAAACAAGACTTTGGTATTTGGATTGGTGTTAAACTCGATAAAGAATTACCTAATAACTTCAACCTATCCTTAGAACAACAATTACGGACATGGAAGAATACAACTAGAATAGATAAGTACTGGGCAGCGATGGGATTAAATTACACCATCAACAAAAACTTTAAACTAAATGCAAACTTGCGCTATATACATGACTCTAATAAATGGCAACGACCACATAATAGCATCCGTTATAATCTAGGCATACAGTTCAAAATAAAAATGGGTAAAAAGTTTCGTTTTTTTTATAGAATACAATATCAACAAAAATTTACTCACAACCATAGAGCCTTCACTTTTAAAGAAGTTTCGGCAACGCGGCATAAGATCAAGCTTCAATTCAAACCTAAAAAAAATCATAAGTTTTATTGCGCTACAGAACTATTTATAAAATCAGATCTGCTTACTCAAAACTATTTTGATAAACAACGCTTCATTCTTGGAGATAAGATAAAAAGGGAGATAGGCACCTTTGATGTTGGGATTGGTTGCGAAGTTAATCTAAAACCTAATCATTTTTCTTCTTTTTTTTTTCTTAAACTAATCTACACCATAAACTTATGAGGTCTTATTTTTTTTCATTTATATCACTAATTTTAATTTTCGGTATAAGTTCTTGTTATAAAGAAGAGGTTATTTTCAATATTTCTCCTAATGAACAGTTAGAACTACCGCTAATCCTAGCTTTTAATCATAGACATTGCTTTTTTGATGTCAATTCTAATAGCCTATGTTTTGTAATCCCCAAGGATTCCATCGTAGACTTCTCCCCCTTTATTGAATTCCAAGAACATTCTACTATTCTTATTAATGATCGTCTCCTTACAAACAATAGCATTAATAATCTAGGACTTATTGAAATCAAAAAAAAATACTCTGTTCGTATTACTACAAAGGGAAAAACCAAGTACCTTTCACTAAGGTTTACAACACTTCCTGTACTTAGAGTTGTTACTCGCAATAAAATTGCCGATGAACCAAAATCCTTAGCCCAATTGACAATAAACTCTCCAATTAACAATAACATCGTTACATCTTTTATTGGAATTGAATTAAGAGGAGCTTCTTCCCAATTCAATCCTAAAAAATCTTATGGTTTTACTTTTTTACAAAACAAGAATCTAAATAATAGGATTTCAAAGAGTTTACTAGGCTGCAAAAAAAATGAATCTTGGATACTGGATGCCGTTTACAACGATCAAGCTAAACTTAGGAACAAACTTTCGTTTGAAATATGGAAAAATATGAACCCAACAAAACAAATTGCGATTAAGTCTCAGTTTGTTGAATTATACCTTAACAACGACTATCAAGGTTTATATTGTTTGAATGAGCAAATTAATGCAGAACAATTAGATTTATTAAACTCAACTGCTGTTTTATATAAAAGTGTTAACTGGAAAGGTGGTCCTACTTTTGAGTATTTAACCTCTAAAAAATCTCCAAAATATACTGACTTTTGGGATGGCTGGGTACAAAAATACCCCAACCCTACATATAAAATAAAATGGCAACCCCTTCATAATTTAAGAAACTGGGTCATTAATAAAACTGATGAGGAATTTGTTCAAAACACATTAGATTACATTGATTTAGAGAATATCATAGATTATTACCTATTCATTAATTTGATTGGGGCAAATGATAATCATGGTAAAAATATGATTTGGATGAGTCCACATGATGGGGCTCCTTTTTCCATTATACCTTGGGACTTGGATACCTCATGGGGACGTGATTGGGATGCAAAACTACGACCCCCTTCAATTGTAAGAATACATGACAATCAACTATTTAAACGATTATTTATTTTAAATTCTCAAAATTTCAGACAGAAACTCAAAGCTAAGTGGAATCATTTAAGACAAAATATTTGGTCAAACTCTAGTATTTTATCCTTACTGGACAATAACTTTAGGGAACTAAACAATACAGATGCCATTCAACAAGAAAATATCCGTTGGAATAAAAATATAGACTTACAACAGGAACATCTTTATATGCAAAATTGGGTAACAAATCAACTGAATTTATTAGATATCTATTTCAATGAAATACAAAATTAACTGGATGTCCCTTTTATTAATGTTTGACTCCAATAAGTAACAAAAATCTATTTACTTTTTGGCTTCCATACAACAGTCATTTGAAATACAAATATTAAATTTATAACCAAATTCTAAAATAATTTTTCAATTTCCATTATATTAAAATTCATCTCTCAGTTTATTAGAAAATTAGATGTAATTCCTCTTTTTTTTTAAATCACTTTAATCTATATTTTTATGAAAAAAATAGCCGTTTTCACCTCTGGCGGAGATTCACCTGGTATGAACGCTTGTATTCGTGCGGTTGTTCGTGCTGCCATTTATTATAACATTGAAGTAGTTGGCATTCGTAGAGGCTATAAGGGAATGATTAACGATGATTTTATTCCAATGGATTCTAAATCGGTCAGTTATATTTTGCACAAAGGAGGTACAATACTTGGTTCGGCTCGTAGCGATGAATTTAGAACAGCAATGGGACGCAAAAAGGCTTATAACAATCTCAAAAAACATGATATTGAAGGTATTGTTGCCATTGGAGGAGATGGAACCTTTACTGGAGCCAATATATTCATGCAGGAATATCCCGATATTGCTATTGTTGGTACACCTGGCACAATTGACAATGATTTGTATGGTACTGATTTCACGATTGGTTATGACACCGCCATTAATACAGCGATGGAAGCCATTGATAAAATTAAAGATACCGCAGATTCACACGATCGCTTATTTTTTGTGGAAGTAATGGGAAGAGATGTTGGTTTTATTGCAGCTCGTGCAGGAATTGCGGCTGGTGCCAAAGCAATTCTTATCCCCGAAAGCAAGACCAACATTGATGAGCTGGTACAACAATTATTAGACAATGCCGCCAAAAAGAAAATGTCCAATATAGTTGTTGTTGCAGAGGGCGATGATGAAGGTGGTGCTTTAGAAATTTCTCAAAAAGTAAAAGCACAAACTGATATTTTTGACATTCGTGTCACCATACTAGGACATATGCAACGTGGTGGCTCTCCTACTTGTATGGATCGGGTATTGGCTAGTCGTGTGGGCGTAGCAGCTGTGGAAGCACTCAAAGAAGGTAAAAAGGGAGTTATGCTCGGACAAATGCATCGAGAAATTACGGCAACTCCTTTTGAAAAAGCGATTAAACATCATAAAAAAATGAGTTCGGTCTTAGAAGATTTATCTAAAATCTTAGCTTTCTAGTAAAAAAAAAGAAGAATTGGATGTGCTAATAAACTTCATCCAATTCCTCTACTTTTTTTATCAATTAGCTAACTCTAACTCTTCAGCTGGTCCAAAAAATTCATAGTGCACTGTTTCTTCCTTAATTCCTAAAGTACTTAATAACGAAAGTGTGTTCGCCATAAAAGCTTTTGGTCCACAAAAGTAAATGGCACTTTCTTTTAAGTTTGGAATAGATGCCAATGTAGCCAAATCTAGATAGCCTTGATGATCATAATTGTTTTTCAAAACGTCCGTCTCCAAAGGTTGATCGTACAAAAGCATAGAAGTCACTCCTACCCTTTTCCCTTCTTCAATTTCTTTTTCAAAAGCACGCACCTCACTATTCAAAGCACATTGAACCATTGTCACTTTTCGATCAGTCTGACGAGTTAAATATTTGTACATACTCATCAAAGGCGTTATACCAACACCCCCTGCAATCAAAACTACAGGCTTATTTTCTTCTTGGAGTACAAATTCTCCAGAAGGCATTCCAACACTCAACACTGTTCCTTCCTCTACTTCATCGTGCATATAAGTAGAAACAATCCCATTAGGAGTGCCTACTTCTCGTTTGACACTAATTCTCAAATAGTCTTTGCAAGTACAATCTGACAAACTATAGTTTCTAGTATGCTGATGACTTGTATTTGGAATGTTAAGTGTCAATGCAACATACTGCCCTGGTTGAAATTCAGGAATTCCTGAACCATCTTTGCGTTGTAAATAAAAGGAAGTAATTAGCGCACTTTCTTTTGTTTTTTTGATAACAACAAAATCTTTATAGCCTCTAAAACCACCTTCCGTTTTTGCACGATTGACGTACAAATTTTCTTCTCGACCAATTAGAATATCAGCTAGAGCTTGATAAGCTTCTGCCCAAGCAGCTACAATTTCTGGTGTTGCGGCAGCTCCTAGAACTTCTCCGATTGCAGCTAATAAGTTTTCGCCTACAATGGGGTACATTTCTGGTGTAATAGTTAAACTTACGTGCTTCTGAGCAATAGATTCTACTGCTCCTCCCAAAACTTCTAGTTGGTCAATATACTGTGCATACATAAAAATAGCATTTGCCAACACTTTGGGTTGCGTTCCTTTTTTCTGATGCGTCATATTAAATATATTCTTCATCTTAGGGTGTCGAACAAATAAACGCTTATAGAATACTTGAGTAATTGCTTCTCCTTGTTCTGCCAATACAGGAGCAGTTGACTTTACGATTTTTATTGTGTTTGAACTAATCATAACTTTTTATTTATAGTTTTTTGAATTTTCGAAAAGAAAAAGAGGATACTAATGCCACTTAAAACTGGATACAAAATAAATAGGTAGCCCAAATCTTGAATGACTTTATTGGATAATATAGGAATTAAAGCCATCGCACCTCCAGGAGGGTATTTTAACTGAGTTATTTCCATAAGAAGAACACAAGAACTTATTGCCAAAACAATTGCAAGGGTTTTATCTATTAAAATAACATTAAAAAAAACGCCAAGACCAGCCCCCAAAATAGACCCCAAAAACATATTTTTAGCCTTATAATTTGATCCTTCACTAATAGAAAAGGTTAATACTGCTGCTGCACCTAATGCAGCAATTAAGCAGTCGTTCCCTAAATCCTCAAAAAAAAAGGTATGCAAGAAATAAATACTACTAAAACAAGCCATTGTTATAAAAAAAGAGAGTCCTCCTTTTATTACTTTTTTCATTCTGCCTATATTTGTTTACAGATAAGCAGATGGACAAAATTAGTAGTTTGAAAATTAGAGTATATTTTTTTTCGCTAAAGAGTT
>ENA-ORXM01004153-ORXM01004153.1-marine-metagenome-genome-assembly--contig:-NODE-4153-length-13171-cov-3.943027_pt1 | contig 13171 bp, 13 predicted proteins | sample MGYA00237867_ERZ511480 | MGnify/ENA primary metagenome ERZ511480 (study PRJEB26309, sample SAMN06266103) | marine metagenome | isolation source: Algal blade | place: United Kingdom:Sidmouth, United... | reverse complement strand
GTTCCAGGGTACCCAGTCGCCGTTCATTTCGGGGAAAAGCCGCACGTAGATTTCGGCTTCCATGCGTTTGACACCCTGCGCCCAGGTTCGTATATAACTGTCATAGTCGCCAGCGGCAATTCGGTCAACAGTTTGGGTGTGATTCTGCCAGGAGATAAGCGGTTTGCTGCCTCTTTCGATAACAGCGGTGGCGAGTTCGTCTTCCCATTCGTTGTCCCAGTTGGTAAACCAGTGGTTAATCGCGAGGTTATGGCCAATTGCCTCTTCTACATAAGTCACCGTGTCAAAACCCTGCCAGACACCGCCTTTAATGTAAGCGCCAATTTGCCGGTCACCAATGGGCGGTCCTACTACTTCGGGTGGAGGGGTTCTAGCTGCACTAGGTTCAGGGCTCGAGCATGCACCCAGGAAAACGAGGCAAGCCAACAGCAACCCAAAGCGCCACTTCACCGTCGCGCCACCTTTTTTAAGCAAGTTTTGCCGCGCTCCCTCACTAAAACGGTTCCTCCACCTTTATCTTTTCCATCTATTAAAGCCAGCTCGAGGTTTGCCCAAACTGACTCAAAAAGCCTATCAAACAATTATTAGAATAAGACTAGTAGAGGCTCGGTTTCTGTTCTACTCTTCACTTATAACGCTCAAGCCTGACAGACCTTCGCGAAGGGCGCGAAGCGTGGCGTCTGAGCTTCTAAGTCGCCAGTCTGCACTTTTTTGCTCATCGAACCAGACGATAGCCTCTACACGGGGAAAACTTGTCGAATTGAGCATGTCTTTAATCCAGGCACCTTTGTCGCCACCACTTTCTGCCGAGGCGATTTCAGCAATCCATACAGGCTGAGAGCCTAGGCCAGCCACGCGTGTGTAGCCATGCTCAAAAACCTCGTCATAGCTGCGCCACCCGCCCCAGTCACGAGTATCCCCAAAGTTATAGCCGTCTAAAGCTAAGACATCGACATAAGCCTCACCAGGGTAATAGTTTTCCATGCGGTTGGCTTCGGTACGGGGCCAGTCAGTGACGTTGGGTGACCAGACCCAGCGCACGTTGCTAGCCCCCTCTTCTTCAAAGATATGAACCATGCGTTGCCAGGCGGCGACAAGCGCTTCAGGTTCGCCATTCCAGCCGAGCCAGTCGCCATTCATTTCGGGAAAGGGGCGCAAATAAACGGGACCACTGTGCGCCTTTGCCCCTTGCGCCCAGGAACGAATATAGGCGTCATAACTACCTGCGGCAATGTCTCTGACCTCTTGTGTGTGTGGCTGCCAGGAGATAAGTGGACGCCGCCCACCGTGGGCAGCTTGGCCCACCAGTGTTGCGTCCCAGCGGTGGTCCCAGTTCATGAACCAGTGAACAATATCGAGTTGCCGGTTCAGGTCGGTCTCGAGTTCATACACCGGCTCCATACCGCGCCATACACCGCCGTAGGTAAACGCGCCAAAGAGTAACGGTTGGCGTGGCTCAATGTCAGTGCTACTGGTTTCATCAGCGGCGGCGTAAGAGAAAGTTGTAATGATAAAGAGTATAAGTAGTAAAGGTAAGTAAGAAGCCCGTTTCATAACACCTTTCTCGGGCCAAGTGCTGAAACACATATAGCCGCAAACTTAGGGGTCTGGGCTTCTCTATCGGCTGTACGTTAAGGAAAAATACCCTTGGCCGGTTGCGCTACTAGCTCCACCTGACTTAAGCGCCCAGATACAAGGCAGGTTTCAAAGCTTCCGTGTGGTTGGTTCTAACCAACCTGAACTAAGTTAGGGTACACATTTGAACCTTACAAAATAATGACTACAAAATTGCTTGCTATTTTTGACTTCAGCATTAGGTTCTGTTGAAACTTCAAATTGCGTACCACGATGTCTACCGCATAACGAGAAAGAAGCCAGAATTAAGGGGTTTGCGGAAAGTCGCTCTTGAAACGGATATGGGCTCTATGCTGACTGGCGTCTTCTCTTTGAGGTTTGCAGAAAATGATAAAAACTGTGCCGGACACTGATTTATAGGTCCGGCACAGTTTTTATTTAATTTAAACTTTCGGGTATGTTTTATCCTCACCAACTACATTTTTCAGGTTCTGTGAGTTAAAGCAGCCACTGGTCTGAACGCTTCGGGTGATACCTACTTTTGACAATTGTCGCGTTCGTAACAACCCGCGTGCCTACAGGGGGCTTGTCCTGCGAAATATAAAGGCCATAAGCAAAAGCTATAGCGATACTCAGTAATAAACCCAAACCTAGAGCAGTTAGGGCTAAGGGGCTTGGCTCGAGCAGCGGAATCATAACGAGACCTGCAACCAGGGCTAAGAAGTTGATCATAATTAGGGCTTCAGCAAGAACATTTTTTAGAGATGAAGGTTTCTTCATGCGACGAAGCCTAGCGCTCGCACTCTTACATAATTCTTACTGGCTTTTTAGTAAGCTCTCTCCTGTCATCTCTTCAGGCTTTTCTAAACCCATCAGGCTCAAAACCGTAGGCGCAACGTCGCCGAGCGCGCCACCCTCTCTTAGTGAAAAATTCCCATTGCTGACTAGCACACAAGGTACGGGATTGGTAGTGTGGGCTGTGTGGGGACCGCCGTTTTCATCCACCATGACCTCGGCGTTGCCGTGGTCGGCAATGATGATAGCGGCCCCACCTTTTTCAAGAACAGCGTCTACCAGCGTGCCGAGTCCCTTATCTGAAGCCTCACAGGCTTTGATAGCCGCCTCGAGAACCCCCGTATGTCCGACCATATCTGGATTGGCAAAGTTTAAGAGGATGAAATCGTCATCCTCGGTTTGGATGCGCTCGAGGGTTTTTCGGGTAAGTTCTGAAGCGCTCATTTCGGGCTTTTCATCGTAGGTGGCAACCTCCTGGGGAGACTGCACCATTTCACGCGATTCGCCGTCGAAAGGTTTTTCACGCTCGGCGTTGAAGAAGAACGTTACGTGTGGGTATTTTTCGGTCTCGGCTGTATGATATTGCTTTTTACCCGCTGCGCTCACAACTTCGGATAGTGTGCTGTTTAACTCCGGCAGCTCGAGGGCGTATGGCGCAGCCAACGCCCTGTCGTATTCCATCATCGAGGCGTAGGCGATGTTCACAACTTTGCAACGCTCAAACGCATTCCAGTTTTTATCCCCTAAAAGAGCGTAGGTAATCTGTCTAGCGCGGTCAGCGCGGAAGTTGAAAAAGGTGACGCTATCACCATCGTTCATCATCGCAATAGCTTGGCCCTCGGGTTGAATGATAGTAGCTTTTATAAACTCGTCCGTTTCACCTCTGTCATAGCCTTTTTGAACCGCCCCAGCGGCACTTTTGGCTGTGAACTCCGCTTGACCACAAACGACTGCATCATAAGCTTGTTTGATCCGGTCCCAGCGCTTATCGCGGTCCATAGCGAAATAGCGCCCTGTCACTGTAGCGATGTGAATATCGTGCTCGAGACTATCAATTTTTGCCTCTAACTCTTTGATAAAACCGAGACCGCTATCGGGCGGAACGTCGCGTCCATCGGTAAAGCAATGCACATAAACAGGGGAGATGTTTTTGCGCTTGGCAAGCTCGAGCAGCGCAAATAGATGTTCCAAATCGCTATGTACGCCACCACGACTCGTCAACCCCATGAGATGTAAGGCGTGGCCTTTGGCAGCGTCATAAGTTTCATTCAAAACTTTATTATCAAAAAAATTGCCCGATTCAATCTGGCTGGCGATGTAGGTAAGGCTTTGCATAACCACACGACCTGCACCAAGGTTCATATGACCAACCTCACTGTTACCCATTTGGCCCTCGGGCAGACCGACGGCTTTACCGGAGGCGATAAGTTGGGTATGGGGATAGTTCTGCCAATAGCGGTCGAAGTTAGGGGTATCTGCTAACGAAACGGCGTTGCCAGGCCCGTCAGGGGCAAGGCCGAAGCCGTCGAGAATAATTAGGGCAACGGGTTTGGTCATGAGAAACTCCAATCAAACATCAAAAATCTAATATCGAAAATTTAAAAGTCGGAGGTTGTGAGTTTGAGCGTTTGACTTTATAAATCTTCAACCTTTAATCTTCAAGCCTTTTATCTCCGCATCGATCACAAACGTATTATTGATAAGGTTGAAATTTGTCACCGTAACGCCTTCTACTTGTTTGCCGATAAGCGTTTGCAAATCAACCCACGCCAAAATGCGGTCATCACTAACTTGTAAACTAATGCCCTCGAGTTCTGGCACCGACACAATTTTTAACAGCAGTTGGGCGAGGGCGGTTACGGGCAGGGCGTTGAGGGCTGTGTTCACACGAAAGGCGGCGCGGCCCGCCTCGAACGTTTCAAACGCTAAATTGACATTGAGCTTCGGGTTAAATCTCTGCAAGAGTTTCGGTAGCTTGTCTCTTGGGTTAATAGTGACAACGAGCGTGTCACCACTCGAGCTTATACTCTCAAGTTCAGGCGGTAGGGGCTGCTGAGCACGTTGAAACTCGAGAACTTCTTCAACACTCAGAACAATATGCGCCAACTTAACGCCACCTTCCCAAGGCTCTGGCGACGCGGTTTTCTAAGAGATCTAAATCTTCATCTTTTACGTCTTCAACAGTTTTGCCGAGTTCGTGGGCCACGTAGCAGCGTGCGACGGACTCGAGTTCGGATTTATACGTTGGGTCAGCTAGCACGTGAGGTAAGAGTTCACGCAGCTTGTCCATAAGATATTGCTTCGCCAGATAAACGGCTACAGCGTGCTCGTCTTCACTGAGTAGCGGCGTCGTGTCCATAGGGTTGACGGCCAAGCGCTGACTTGCCTTGATGACAAGTCCGTCTTCAGAATAGCGGCGGCAGGTAATACACATTTCGACCGTATCGGTGAGTGCGCCGCAAAGGTCGCACGGTTCCCAGCCCTCTGCCTTTTTGCGTTCGCGGTAACCGAGCATCGCCTTAGCCGCCCCCATCGTGGGGCCTGAAATTTGCTCGGGTAAGTCACCCAGGCTCTTAGCAAATTCAGCTAACTCAGCGCTATCGACTTTGGCAGGTGGGGGCACTTTTTTCTTCGGGGCGTCTTGCTTCGGGCGACCCACCCGAAAGCGGATTTCGCGCACATCCTTGACCTGAAATTTTCCTCTATAAACATCTAAAAAGCGCTGCCGCTGAAGCATCAAGTGCATGGAAGTTTCGCTGTCGGTAACCTCGACATATAAAACGCCATCTTGCAAACTTTTTGCCTCTGTAAATTTAGCGACCTCTGGCCCGACGACTTGCCGCCATAACAACACGGCCTCAGCGCGCCGAACAGCGCGTTTCATACCGCCGCGTTTGAACACCTCAGCGAGAACATCAGAGACGTGATTACCGGACATATGTGTCCTTTGTCGCTGTAATAGCCTGAAGTAGGGAGGGGGGAAATTTAAGATTGAAGATTGAAGATTTAAGATTGAAGATAAAGGCTTTTGAACCTTTCTTTCTTCTTTCTTCTTTCTTCTTTCTTCTTTTACCCTTCACGAAACGAGCCTCCCGATACGTGAAATAAGGCGCCGTACTGTGGCGGTGTTTCAGTTCCGCTGACAATTGCCTGCGGCGTATTTGCCGCTAAGTCAAGCAGATAGGCGCGGCGGTTGGCGTCGAGTTCAGCGGTGAAGTCGTCTAACAGTAAGATAGGGGCTTCGCCGTGTTTCTCGAGCAAGAGTTGATATTCTGCGACGCGCAGCGCGAGTGAGGTAGTGCGGGCTTCACCCCTCGAGCCGTAGGCTTGAACGCTGTGACCGTCGAGAGTCAGGGCTAAATCATCACGGTGTGGGCCTACTACTGTAACGCCTCGAGCACGCTCTTCGTGATGGCTTTCATTTAGTTGCTCTTCTAAACTTGGTGCAGCTTCGCCCTTCGCCAAGCTCACGCCCAATGCTTTGCCATCGCCAGCAATATCGCTATAGGTCGCCCCGGCAATTTCTGCAATACGGATCATGGCGCGTTCGCGCACGCTCAGAATTTCGGTGCCAAGTTCTAAAAATCTACTTGTCCAAACCTCGAGGGTCGGGTCTTGAAATGTTTTTAAGGCGGCGTTGCGTTGGTCCACCACTCGATTATACTCGCGCAGCAGCAGCGCGTAGCGTAATGACAGTTTGCCGAGCAATCCGTCTAAATAAGCCCGCCTGCCTGAGGGCGAACCGTGAATCAAATCCGTATCTTCTGGCGTTACCAGAACGGCTGCTGAAACTTTTGCCACATCCACAGAACGCACGTTCTGACCGTCTAACCGCACGACTTTGCGACTCGGTGCAAGCCCAATTTCAACTGTGCTTATACCGTCGTCGCGTTCGATTTTTACGCCGACGAAGCCCTCTTCTTCACCGATGCGCACCGACTCGATTATTTTGCCACTCGGCAAATCGCCCGTGCAGCCTAAATAGAGCGCGTCTAACAGGTTCGATTTTCCGGCTGCATTTTGTCCGACAATGGCGGTTATGTCCTCTGAGAACTCGAACCTCGGCGTGAGCAGATTGCGAAAGTTGAGTTGAGAGAGGCTTTTGAGCAGCACGACTATAGTCTAACCTTGGCGTTTGAAGGCGCTATACTCGAGCATGACACGTTCATGCCGATCTTGTTTTGAGCCATCTTTATGAAACGGTACAGCTTTGTCCTCATTTTGCTTTGCATAAGTTTGTCTGCTTGTTTGTTCAATACAGCGAAATTCACTGAGCTTAGCAGGAGCCTAGCCGCCTGGCGAAATTTGAAAAGCGATGAGGGAGGGCATTACCAATACACGAGCAGCTTCGGTTCGTTTGCCGGTTTCGGCTGGACCACGACGTTAAAGGTCTTAGACGACGAGGTTGTCGAGCGCCGCTACGAGGCTTATCAAATAGAAAATGGTGGAGAGAAAAAGGTAACTGAAACCTGGGTAGAGGTCGGAGATGAGGTTGGTCAGCGTGATGAGGGTGCCCCGCCACGCACCGTAGAAGAGGTTTATGGAGTCTGCCGCGAGGAAGTCTTGAGTCAAAGTACCTTCTCAAACGACATCTATTTAGAGTTTGATTCCCAAGGTCTCCTGGAAAGCTGCGTTTACGTCCCTAAAGGCTGTGCAGATGACTGCTCAACTGGCGTCAACATAAGCGACCTTAAGTTCTTAAGCGATCAAGGGTCCCAAGTTCGGACGATTTTCTGAGTTACTGTAAGAGGCTCAAGAAGGTTGAGGACGCTGAGCAACGCTATTATCGAACACGTCTTGACGTGGGCGTCTACGCTCGAGCCAACTCCCCCGGAACAGACTCATTTGCACGTCGATGCGACCTCGCCCATTATCCACTCGGCGCAACTCGTTAAAGCCGATTTTTTTAAAAGCAGCTTGGGCGCGTAAGTTGTCTGAAAACGTATTCAGGCGAATTTCACTAAGGCCGAGGTCGTTAAAGGCGTGCTCGAGCAGCGCCCCAATCGCTTCAGGGCCGTAGCCGCGATTCCAGTGCGAACGCTCACCAATAATGATGCCCAGCGTCGCTGAGTTATAGCGAATATCGTAAAGCTCGACTGTGCCGATATAGGTATTAGCCTCGTCGAATATGCCGTACGTTTCCCGGTCAGAGCGGCGACTATCGGCTTTTAGAACGCGCTTGAGCAACCACAACGGCATACGGTTGGGCGGTGTGCCGTTCAGATGGGAAATTTCGGGGTCCTTAAAATGGGCGTGAATACGCCGCCACGCCTGCTGATTGAGTTCAGCCAGTGGAATAAGGCGAACCCGACCAAAGTTCAACTCGGGACCTTTGCGGCGATTAATCACGGCTGCTCCACAGTTAAACCTTAGCAGGTTTTTATGGCTGCTACACGTGTCTTCGTTGCATTCAAGATATTTCACAGAGCTTTGGAATAAGAGCTGTATACACTAAATATACAGATGTATAGTAACCAAGCTGCCTACCGTATCAGGCTCGGGTGGGGGCGAGCTGGTCTTGAATATTTAGCCAAAGCAGAGGCTACGGTGATTATCGACGTTCTTTCGTTTACCACGAGTGTTGATATTGCAATCAGTCGTGGCGCAGTTGTGCATCCTTACGCCTGGCGCGATAACCGGGCCGAGCGCTTTGCTTTTGAACAAGGTGCCAGTCTGGCGAGGGCTCGAGGTGAGCGGGGTTTTTCTCTATCCCCAGCCTCACTTGTAGATATCGAGTCGGGTACAAAACTCGTTTTACCCTCGCCCAACGGCTCGAGCTTATCTGCGCTCGCGGCGGGGTCGAGCCATGTCATCGCGGCCTGTTTGCGCAACGCAAGCGCTGTGGCGAGCTACTGTGATCAGTTCGAATCGCTCGCACTCATACCGGCGGGGGAACGCTGGGAGGATGGCAGCTTGCGTCCTGCGCTCGAGGACCTGCTAGGGGCGGGTGCCGTTATTGCCGCGCTACAAGGCGAGTTAATAACAAGCCTAAGCCCAGAAGCTGAAACAGCTAAGCACACCTTCACACTTTTTCAAGACCGTTTGCAAGAAACCCTGATGGCCTGCGCTTCGGGTCTCGAGCTTAGTGACAGGGGCTACAGCAGGGACGTTATTTTAGCCGCTGCCCATGACAGCAGTACCGCCGTCCCCTTACTTAAAAATGGACAGTATAAAAACTGGCGTCACGACCAAAGCGGTCACTGAGTCACAACATCACCCACCTGTGCGTAGTGGTAACCTAGAAGTATATAGCAAGGTCTTGACTCAGGCCGTTAACTAACACTTTGACTGATAAAAGGTACAAAGGGAGACTATGAACACATCTGCGGGTACATCTGCACAGCTAGATTTTACGAGCTTTACCGATAAATTCAAACGCTTGCGCGAGGCTATTGGGCGCGTGATTTTGGGACAAGAAGAAATCGTGGAGGATTTGCTTGTAGCGGCGTTAGCCAAAGGTCACGTGCTTATTGAGGGCGCACCTGGTCTCGGCAAGACCCGCTTGGTCCGCACCTTTTCCGAGGCGACAGATTTATCGTTCGGTCGTATTCAGTTTACGCCAGACCTCATGCCTGCGGATGTTACAGGCACGAGTGTTTTTTTAGAGGAGGGCGGCAGTTCACGTTTTGATTTTCAGCGTGGCCCTGTTTTTGCAAATGTTCTCCTGGCTGACGAAATCAACCGCGCAACGCCCAAAACGCAGTCGGCCCTGCTCGAGGCCATGCAAGAGCGTTCGGTCACGGCGTCGGGTGAGCGCTACGAACTCCCCGAACCCTTTGTCGTTCTAGCAACCCAGAACCCGCTCGAGATGGAAGGCACGTATCCCTTACCCGAAGCCCAGTTAGACCGCTTTCTATTTAAAATTTTAATCAACCGGCCTGACCGCGCCACCTTGCAGCGCATTCTCGTTACCACCACAGGCGCAGATGAACCAACCCTAGAGCCTATCTTTAACCGGGAGGAAATGCTCGACTTACAAGCGATGCTAAGAGCGGTTCCCGTCGCATCTAAAGCTTACGAATATGTCGTCGCCTTGACTGAAGCAACGCATGACCATGAGCTTGTGCGGCTGGGCGCAAGTCCGCGCGGGGCGCAAGCGATTGTCCTTGCAGCGAAAGGTTACGCCCTCGCCGCTGGTCGACCTAATGTTGAACTGAGTGATATTCGCCGCGCCGCGCTGCCCGCGCTGCGTCACCGCATCCTGCTGAGTTTTGAAGCCGAAGTCGAAGGCACCGACCCCGATACGATTATCCGCGAGGTCATCGCCCAGGCTGATAAACCGTAAGCTGCCGCGTGACGTTGTTGCAGCCTATCAAACACTATTTATCCTTTAATAAAAAGGGAAGAGGAGCGTGTCGTCGCTCTCTGGCTAAAGGCGCGGTTAAGTGCAGGGCAGCCACATGGGGCTGCCCCTACATTTATCGCCGTAGACGTGCACACCAATTCACACCCTCTTCAATTTTCAATTTTCAATTTTCAATTTTCAATCAATCATAATGATTACCCCCCGCACTCGAGCCCTGTTAGACCGCTACGCCCTCAATTCACGCTCCCTCAGCCGTATGTCAGGTGAGCGGCTTGCCACCGAAGCTGGGCAAAGCGTCGAATTTCATGATTTTCGCCCGTAGCAAAGCGGGGATGAACTGCGCTACGTCGACTGGCGCGTTTACGCGCGGACGGGTCGCCTCTACACGCGGCTTTACCAGGCCGAGCGCAACATCGCGCTACATATTGTTCTGGACACGACCAAAAGTATGTCGCTCGGTCACAAGGCCCGCTACGCCCGCATTTTGGCGCAGCTACTGAGCTATGTCGCTCAACGTGACAGCGTTTCGCAAGTGCATCTACTTGACGGTCAGGCAAGCCAACCTGCGCATGGTCGTGACAAAGTTGGCGACGCTTGGCGTTTTGCTGAAGAGGCTGCGGTGGTTGACGCGCCAATTCAGGCTGTTGAGGCGCTAAAAGGCTTTGCGCTCAATACACGCTTTGCGGCGGGTGCAGGTCTAGCTCTTATTATTTCTGACCTGTTTGATGAAGCTTCTTTGCAACCAGCGCTCGTTGCCCTTAAAACTCGAGGGCTCGACGCGAGCTTTTTGCAACTTATGGCTGAGGAAGACCTCGAGCCCGAAGTCGGACAGCTAGAGGTTGTCGACGTGGAAACGGGCGAGACGCTGCTCGTCGGTCCGGACGAGGTCCAGGCTTACCGCCGCACAGTTCACACCTTTATTGACCGCACGCGCCGCGCCGTTTTGAGAGCAGGCTTCCGCCACACGCTATTACGTGTTGCAGATGAAGATGATGCAGTGCTCGAGAAGCGCGCTTTTGCCGAACTCATACGCGTTGGGATTCTGCAAAAGCGTTAAGTTTTGTTGGCGATAAACCTAGATGGTAGCTAGTTTTATTGTCCTTGGCGATAGAGGTAAAAAGTAGGACGAAATGATAGAGATGATACGCAATCATCTCTATTTACAACGTCCTGTTATGAGGGGTATCTCTAAGTGAAATTGCACCAAGGCTACTTTTGACTTCGGCTCCTCTATCCGAGATATTGTCTCTGTGGGACTATTCCGACCGTGGGGAGACTGCACGTGGGTTGAGCGAAAGGCGCAATGCGCTGGTGCAACGAGTACGGTAAATGCAATATATTCTCACTGTCACCACTCGAGACCGTTATCCCGTAGAATCTAGTAGGGCAGTTTTTGAGAGGTGGGTTACAGGTGAGCAAAGCGCGGCTGAGTGTTTCATCGTGGAGTTTGCATAAAAGCTTAGGAAGTCCGGCCTTTTATGGGGTAGGAGAGGCTATACCCATTGAGAACCATAATAGGGGACGGCTTAGCTTACTCGAGCTACCCCAGGCGGTAGCAGATTTCGGTATTAGTACCCTCGAGCTTGTCCATTTTCATTTACCCAGCCGTGACGCCGCTTATTTAGCTGACCTCAAAGCGGCACTTTCCGATGCTAACGTCGAACTCTTCTCGCTCCTTATTGATGACGGCGATATCGTGCATTCTGCAAACGGTGAGCGTGATACGGCCTGGATTGAAGGGTGGCTCGAGGTTGCCGCCAAATTGGGCAGTAAGAGTGCTCGAGTCATCGCAGGTAAACAACCTCCTACCCCAGAAACACTTTCTCTGAGCATAAGTCGTTTGGGTGAACTTGCTGCAAAAGCAGAAGCGTCAGGGCTACGGCTCATGACCGAAAACTGGTTTGAAACGACCTCGACTGTAGAAGCTGTTACAGAGGTTATGGAGAGGCTTAGGGGGCGCGTTGGGTTATGCCTGGACTTTGGCAATTGGAAGGGTGCGGACAAATACGAGCGCTTCGAACATGTAGTCAAATACGCAGAATCTTGCCACACCAAAGCCTTTTTTAGTGAGGGCGTCATTGATAAAGAGGATTACGAGAGATGTCTTACCCTGACGCAAAAGGCAAATTTTTCAGGCCCCCATACGCTCATTTTTGACAGTCCTGAGCCCTCTGATTGGGAGGGGCTCGAGGTTGAACGTACCATCGTTCAGCGCTATTTGTAGGGCGTCACCATGTCCCGGCTATCACCACGCATCCGTAAACATTACGATTTACTCGCGCCGATTTACTATCTGCTTTGGGGGCAGCACGTCCACCACGGCTACTGGGATGATACGAACGATACGACAGTCGCCAAGTTTGCGCAAGAGCGCTTACTCAAAGAGCTTTATGCCTTTGCCGATGAACCGAAAGTTGAGCAGATGCTTGATATCGGTTGCGGCTACGGTGGCACTTTGCGCTGGTTTGCAACTAGGCATGGCGTGAAGGGAATGGGCATTACGCTAAGTCCGGCGCAGCATTTTATCGCAAGCTTGAAAAACCGTCTCGAAGGCCACACTGGTGCGCTTGACGTTCGGGTGGCTGACGCGCAGCAAGCTTGGGATATCGCACCGGAGAGCGTCGACCTGGTCTGGTGTATGGAGTGCAGTGAGCATCTCAGTGACAGGCTGCACCTGCAACGCGAAGCCTACCGCGTCTTAAAACCTGGCGGCAGCTTTTGCCTTGCGGCCTGGCTTGCCAGTCCAGACGAGTCCGCCTCTGCAAAGCAATTGCGTGAAGAGGTCGAGCGGGGGATGCTTTGCTATCCATTTGCCACAGTAAAAGAGTATCAAGAGCAAGCTGTAAAGGCCAGTTTCGAGGGCATAAAAACGAAAATTGTCACGGAAAATGTGCTGCGAACCTGGGACCTCTCTATCGAGCGGCGCGACCACCCTATTGCAAGTGGACTAAGCCGTTTGCTTGGGTCGGACGTTAGTGCTTTTACTAAGTCGTTTGACGATTTGCGGCAGGCTTACCTCGAGGGCGCAATGGATTACGGCTTCATGGTTGCGAGGAAGCCCTAAGTTTGGCGAAAGCGTCGCCAGACTAGCCAGAAACTTATCAGCCATAGGCTTGGCAACAGCAGCCAATCGCCTGCGAAAACGTTGCCGCTACCTGTAACAGTGCCAATGAAAAAGCTGAGCACTAAGGCGATAATGCTTGCGCTAGAGGTTGCTCTAGCTAGGGTCTCTAGGCGCTTCAACCCCTTATAAAACTGAGCTGTTGCTCGCGTTTTAAAATAGCCTATTGAGATTAAAAATGATATCAAAACTAGGAACACGCCAGTTAAAAATGACGGTCTTGAGGTGACTGTATAGGTGGCTGCCAATGCGTTACCCATCAGCGATAGTGCGTATGTTAGTAAGCCACTTAGGATCATCATCAAACTTACTGTTACGAAAAAGCTTTTCAACCATGACCAGAGACCGCCTCTAAAGTAAATGGGAAGTTTACG
>ENA-ORXM01004151-ORXM01004151.1-marine-metagenome-genome-assembly--contig:-NODE-4151-length-13174-cov-3.872337_pt1 | contig 13174 bp, 10 predicted proteins | sample MGYA00237867_ERZ511480 | MGnify/ENA primary metagenome ERZ511480 (study PRJEB26309, sample SAMN06266103) | marine metagenome | isolation source: Algal blade | place: United Kingdom:Sidmouth, United... | reverse complement strand
AAATACTTCTCTTCTGCTTTGAGAGATATAAGCCGCTATGTTACATTCATCTATATCGTATGCTTGAGGCACGATATAACTGTATTCTCTCGTAATAAAAGAGCCCTGCGTTGTTTCTGTTACAGGATCACCCCATTGTCCAGTTAAAAATTCTCTCAAGATTTTATTATGTTCATAATTTTGAGACCCGCCAGACTGAAATCCGATGACGCCGTTTTGAAGAAATGCTACATTTATAAAATTTGTGGGCGCAGGAGAATCAGCAGTATAAAATACTTCTACTTTCACCTTAAGTTCCCTTGTAGTTTCATCAAAAATAGATTCAACTCCAATGTTCACAGGAGTATCAAAGGTTTTTATTTCATTAGCAGCACCTTCCCATTGCCCTCTACCTAAGGCAACTGTGCCATCAAAACTGTGTCTGTTGACTGCACCACTTGGATAGCCTGTTACGCCCATTTCAGTTGCTAACGCTTCACCATAAGCCGTTCTCAAATCTAGTTGCCCTGCTCCAGGAACAGCAAATGAACCTGCATGAATATTCACCACGATGACGTTGTCTGGATCTTCGGCTTTCATGGCATCTGCAATTTCATGACCTTGTGGACAAAAAACGCAATTAACACCAGTAAATTCTTCTAAAACTACTGCTCTGGTTTCTGATTGTTGTGAAACCAAAGATTGAGCCTCAATATTAGAATACGTTATTAAAAGAGTAAAAATGAAGTAAATAATTTTTTTCATATGATGTTATATTTATATTGGTTGATTTCATTTAAAATAAATGCTATCTATAAAACTAAAGAAATGTGACATATTTCTACTATGATCATGAGAATAAACTGTATTAAATAAAGACTTAACTCATGAAATGTCCGCAAATCTATCTACTGATTAGAAGTGGATACGCTTTAGACTTTGAAAAACCTCTAAACTGCAGCCAATATAGGCCATTGGTCATTGACCCTAAATCAAATTGCATCGACTCCTCCTTTTTGATATTAGTAGTATTAACCAGTTGTCCAAGACTATTTAGAATATCAATATGAGAATAAGTTTGTAGTCCCTTCTCATTCATTGAAACATTTACAAGATTTTGTGCTGGATTTGGATAAATCTTAATGGCTACTTGATCTAGATTATCAAGTGCTGAAAAATCGTCATTATTGTAAGCAAACGTAAACCCTTGTTGAATAAAGTCGCCAATACCATTAGGAATTCTTGCTGATGCGACATTGGTCTCTTGTCCTAAGTAACTTAATGAATCGATTGCCGTAAAGTTAGAATCTGATAAAATTATGGATTCTCCAGACTTTGACAATTTAAAATTGGCATGCAAGCCCTCTTGTTCATCATCCTCGTCACACCATATTATAATATAACTTTGTGGAGCTATAATGGTATTAGGTGGAATTGTCCATTTGCCAATATTACTGTAGGTATCACTAAGATAAAAGCCACCCAAATCAATATCTTCGTCAGTTGTATTGTAAAGTTCTATCCAATCATCCGCATCGCCATCTTGATCAAAAGTACCGGATAGCGAATCATTGGAAGCCACAAATTCATTGATGACGATATCATGCCAATCAAATACGTTAGGATCATTTAGACAACTAAAGAAATTTTCATCCAACTGATCTTTAGCAAATGAAATCTTTTCTCTTATAAATTCTTTGACACTCGGAATGCCATCGCGACCCGTTCCATATGCCACATCATACTCAAAATCTAAATAGGTGAAATTATTATTAACATCATCAAAAACTGAATTACGAATAAGGTCCGCATTGGCATCCACAATGGGATCGAGGTTTTCTGAAGAAAAATGAATATTGACAAGCTTACACATATTATCAAGGTAGATTTCTCTAAACTGTGGTACTGCTAAAATTTTTTGAATTAAAACCTTTGAGGGTTGAAACTCGAAAAAGCCAATATTTTGCAAATTTGGTCTATTCGCTTCAGGATCGAAATCGCCTGATTCGTACGCGACATAGGTAGATTGACATTTGCTATCCCATTCAAAAAGGCAACATGTGGGGTCTGACTTTAAGACCTCCTCTAAAACCTCATCATAATCATGAGGAATTGTGCCTTCTAAAAATGTTGAACATTCTGAACGGTCATTGGGTAAATTTGAAGTTTCTGGCCCACCGAATGGATCGCCAAATCCGAAATCTCCACCTAAAGAAAAATTGTAGTCCCATGGAATCCATTGAAATTTCTCTATATCTGGATTGTAATAAATATAAAAGTTTCGCCCATGCTCAATATAAGAATCCCAATTGTCCGTGATGAGGTCAACTGACAAGACCTTCAAATAATACTCTACATCAAATACTTCTTTAATTTTCTCAGCAAACTCAGTGTCTGATGAGTTATTTAAAACATCAATAAAATTGACAAATGCTGTCCAATCATCTTCAGCTTCATTGGTTTTAAGTGCAATGTTCTCCTTATATTGATTTTTATTAGGTCCTTCCCATAGTAGTTCCGAATTCCCCATATTCTTAAACAAATTGCCATCTCCATTAGAAAAATTATTTTCTAGGAACGTTTTATCCACTTGTTCCACCAATGCATATAATCCCCAGTATGTATCATTTAAATAGAGTTTCGTATAAGCCACACGTGGTACCTTAACACCCATTCTTCTCATCAAGTGATAGGCAATGAAGTCTCTAGAAAACCCAGGGTCTCCTACCCCGTTGTGAATATTAAATTTCTTAAGTCCGTCAATTTTCTGACCACTTACAAACTCATTGACATCAACTTTTAATGACTTCTTTTTTCCGACCGATGCAAAATGAGAAGAAAATCCTTTTTGCCTTAATCCCACTGAATCAGTAACTTCGCCATCTACACTAATAGAACACATTAGATATTCAATATTGTTAGAACCTCCTGAAAAAGGGTCGCCCCCATCAAAGTAGTTGTCAGATAATATCTGCCAAAAATCGTCTTCTTGAAAGGTTATTCTGATTTCGTGCAGAGATCCATTGTCAAATAATTTAGCTCCCTGTCCATATAAACCTAAGGTGGCCAGACAAATTAATAATGATAAAGTTGTGATAATTTTCATAATTGTAGATATATTCTTAAGCTCATCTAAATAATGACTTTTTGATCAGAATCGCTGCATCGTGTCGATATATCTTTTAAAAGGTTAATACTCAAGACATCTGCACATCATTTATTAAGATTTAGTTTTAAGATGATTTTATTCATAATATAACTTCCAAATGTAACAACGAAAGTCATATTATCAAATACGTGCAAATAAGATATCTTAGAATTTTTTACCAAAAATGTATTATCGTTCACTCTATTTTAATATTAAGATATGATTTAAAGCTTGTATTTCAACGTCTACATAGTAGATGCGATTCCCTACCATAAATAATTCATGCAAAAGACAACCATAAATCATTTGATTCTTTCATTTATCTAGTGGCTTCTAATTTATGTCTTAGTTTTATAAAATGATTTCAAAAGCATGAATATAAACTACTGTTTGTATAAATATACTTAACTTATGCTTCGATGCGAGATACAATGAATACGTTCGTTTATCTAAGATTAATACCTTCATTAGCTGGACTGTTTTTTTTTCTAGCTAGTACTACTTACGTCCATACTCAAGTTGCTCCATCTTCATCTAAAAAAGAGCTATTGACCATCATTAATTCTGATCAAAATCCAGAAGTAAGATTTGAATCCATTAATGAATATTTAGAGAATTTTTATATTGAATCCGACGAAGAGATTACCAATCTATTTGAGAAGGGCAACAAATTGCTTTTACAAATGGGAAACGATTCTTTAAAATTACAATTTCATCTAAAATATGCTAAAAAATTAGCCACACAAGGTGCAGAATCTAGAAGTCTCCAAGAGTATAAAACTGTAATTAAGAAAGCCTCAAACTTAGAAATAAGCCAATATGAATCTTTGGCCAGATTACATATTGCTAATTCCTACTTCAGAAAATCTGATTACAAAGAAGCAGAAAAATTATTAAACGATGAATTGTCAAAAATTGGATCAAATGATGATTTTATAAAAGGATTGATACTCTGCGAGATTTCAAAAATAAAACGCCAAACTGGATACAATGAAGCATCAATGAAACTGATTGATAGTTCTATCTATCTGTTAAGGCTATTGGATAACAATATAGAACTGGCCAACTCACATTTAACCAAAGGAAGACTATTGAGACAAAGTGGTCAAACAAAACTCGCCAAAGAACAATATATCATTGCTCTTGATCTTTTAAATGCTGATAATAAACAAGTACCTCAAGCTGCTGTTCTTAATAATTTAGGAAATATAGAGCATGTATCTGGCAATTATGATAAGGCCATAGCTTATTATGTAAGGTCCATCAATATAAAAAAAAGACTGGGTGACTTAAAAGGTCTTTGTGTAGGCTATCATAATATTGGCGCAATTAAATTTGATTTAAAAGACTGGGAAACTGCATTATCCGATTTTGAAAAGTCAAATCAAATTGCAGTTGATATAGATTTTAAAATCCTACAGGTACACAACAAGCAAAAAATAGGTTTAATCTACATAGAGCAAGATCTTTTAGAAAAAGCCATTTTCATTCATCAAGAAGCTTTGGATATTTCCAAAGAAATCGGGTTTACCCATGGCATTATTCAGGCCTACGATAATCTTGGAAAAGATTATCTGCTTTTAAATAGGATTACAGAATCTTATGAGACATTATTTGATGGATTAGCGCTAGCGCGTGAATTAGGAAGAAAACCACTTATTGCATCACTTTTAATATCCATTGCCAACACTTACATATTTGATAATAAAATGAATGCTCAAAATGATCTTATTTTAACTGAAAACATAGGCCTAGGAGACACGGATATTGAAAAGTATCTTAAAGAAGCAAAGGTATTGGCTGATGAAATGAATAATGCCGAATTTAAAATAAGTGCTTTAGAAGGCCTGCATCTTTTGTACAATAAAACACAAGACAAAAGTTCAAATCTTTACGCTGTTACAGAACTACTCGAGATAAAAGATACTTTATTTTCTAAAGAACGCAATAAGTTTCTTGCCGACTGGGAAACGAAATACAAAACGGCTGAACAGCAAACGGAAATAATAAAATTAGAAGCAAAAAATAAAATTCAACAGCTTCAGAGCCAAAGATTAAAAACAGCTACTATAGGTGCGGTAAGCTTCCTGAGCTTACTCATGCTTTTTGGCTATTACTTTTTAAAACAACAGAACGTCAAAAAACAAGCTAAACAAAAAGAACTATTCAGATCCAAGCTCTCAAGTGATTTGCATGATGATGTTGGTGCTATTTTAACTGGACTAGCCATGCAATCTGAAATTCTTACAAGTTTTGTTGACCAAAAGACTAAAAAATCCGTAGACAGGTTAGCAGAAATGAGCAGAGATGCCATGACGCGTATGAGAGATACCGTTTGGGCTATTGATTCTAGAAAAGATAAATTAGAAGACTTAAATGACCGAATGTTAGATTTTGCAGAAGAAAACTTAATAGCAAAAGACATACAACTGATCGTTTTAAATGATTTAAGAAATAATACAAAAAAAGTAAATCCTGAATTACGTCAAGATATTTATCTAATTTTTAAAGAAGCCATAATTAATATATTAAAATATTCTAGTGCCACTGAAGTCAAAGTTGACATGCGAATTGAAAAAGATAAAATCAAATTATCCGTAGCTGACAATGGTGAAATTGATAAAAATGACATAAAAACTTCAGGAATGGGCATTTCTAATATGAAAATGAGAGCAGAAAAGCATTCTGGCAAATTGACAATTCTAACCAATGAAGGATTTGAAATCAATCTTGAGATGATGCTGTAATCTCCTATAGCATGAAAATGCTATTGCCATTAAGCAATCTTTGAATTAACTTAGGCGTCAAACAATCTAACATGAAGCCTATAAATGTCGCTATTATTGAGGATGATGTCATGATTCATCAAAGTTTAATGACTAGTATAGAAATGCATGCGGGCTTAAAACTTGCATTTGATGCTTTTAGTGTTGAAGAGGCTCTTGTAAAAATGGAAAATAGTCCTAAAGCAGATGTCATCTTGCAAGATATTGGCTTACCTGGCATGAATGGCATAGAAGGACTCCCACACATCCTAAGAATCAACCCAAATGCAAATATTATCATGTTAACCACTTATGATGAAAATGAGAAAATCTTTGCTGCATTAAGTAACGGTGCATGTTCTTATATATCTAAAAAAACTTCTTTAAAGATCATTATTGAGTCCATTTTCACAGTAGCTCAAGGTGGCAGTTTTATGTCACCATCAATCGCAAGAAAAATAGCGAATCAATTCATCAAGAAAGCAGACACAATACAAGCAAAGGGACCAGATTCTCTGTTAACAGAACGACAATTAGAAATAGTAGTAAATTTATCTAAAGGATTAAGTTATAAGCTAATAGCCCATAAATTAGATATTTCCATAGATACAGTAAGAAGTCATATTCGAAAGATCTATAAGCTTTTGCAGGTCAACTCTAAAATGGAAGTGGTAAATATGTTCCACAAAGGGCAGTTATAGCTTTCACTTTATTCAAACACATAGTTTACGAAGGTTAAACATTTGCTTTAACTTCAAAAATTTTAAATCTCTACTTTAAACCTTAAGTTAATTCTCCTAGAAGTTAAGAAGTTAGGGATGGCATATTGCTGATTGCCTATCGTTTTAATCCAAGTATTGGAACCTACATTTGCTATCTGTAAAAGGTTAAAAACCTCCAAGCTAATCCAAGCAGTTTCAGAAAATCTAAAAGCATGGTAAGGTCTTTTCTTCTTTTTGTTTTGATTCCAAATTTGATATGAGAATGCAATATCTACCCTTTGATAGTTTTTAAAAGAAAAGGCATTTCTGTAAATTTTATTGTTGTCTTTGATTCCAAATGGGAGACCAGAACCAAAAGTTAGATTAAGGCTCATTTTAAAATCCTCATTAGCAGGCAAATAATCTTGAAAGAACATTGATAAGTTGAACAAACGATCGGTCGGTCGAGGTACCCAAGATACAACGCGTGGTATTGTATCTTGAAAACTCTGCCTGAGATGATCTACATCATTCAAACTTTCTTTGGCACTTAAAAGCGATACATTGATCCAAGACTCTGCACCAGGCACAAATTCTCCATTAATTCTAAAATCTAAACCAGCTACATAACCCGTGGCATCATTCTCTCCAGAATAACGGATACGAACGTTATCTATTTCATAAGAAATTATATCGTCCAATTTTTTATAATACAACTCTGTAATCAATCTAAATTTTGATCTACTTATTTTTTTCATGTAAAAATCATGACTCATCCCCAGAACAAGGTGGGTTGATTTTTGAGCCCTGATGTCTGGATTTATACTTCCTGCAGGCCTTCGGAGTTCACGGTAAAATGCAGGTTGATTATATACACCTCCAGAAAGCTTGAATGTAAAATCTTTATTCCAAGCTATAGGCTGAAAGAATATTTGTGCTCTTGGACTGATATTAGTTTCACCATTATAAGTCCAATGATGGACTCTTACACCACCAGTAATTTTTAATTCAAACTTATCTGGTTTTGTAAGGTTATAACTATTCTGAAAATAACCTTGTATGCGTTCTGAATTAATTTGATTTTCAGACTTTATTACAAAGTTTAACAATAACTGATTTTCATCGTAAGGCAATGAATATCCTGCAGAATCAATTCTCTCCCACTCACTCAATCTATCATCAATACGTTCATGCTGATACTTGAGCCCCCATTGTATAAAATTATTGCTGTTATCTGATTGACCCTGCAACTCAAGTCCACCTTTTAATTCAACATTATAAATATTATTTTTCAATCGATTTCTCGCAAAGGTTTGTTGGACTCCTGTACCGAGAACACCCACCTCATTGACAGCGCCATCACCTTCCAAATCAAACTCCACTTGACTCAATCTATAAAAACCTAGAATATCAAAGGCTTCACTTTCATAATTGTCATATGCTGAAGCCAATAATTTTACAAATAATGGATTCTTATCACGCTCAGGAATATAGGTTAAAGAGAGTCCACCCATGATATTTTGAAAGCGATCATCTTCTCGTCCTTCAAAGGCAGTAGACAATTGTAGTACTTGAGTGAATAATCCTGAAGCGCTCACACTTTTTTCAGGTATAAAATCAAATTGACTATGATTAAAATTTGCCAATACCCCCAATTGTAAATTTTTGGTAAAATCATAAGTGACAAATGATTGTATATCACTAAAATTAGGTGTATACTCTCCTTTTACATTCAGTGAACCCAAGAGATAACGCGTTGTTTTATATCTAGCACCAACTAAATATCTTAACTTATTATAAGCATTCGCCCCTAATTTTTTACTACCTTCTATATGCGCTGATGCTCCTAAAAAACTGACAGAGGCAGAAGCTGCAAAAGCATCCGGTCTCTTGTACCTTATATCTAATACTGAAGACATTTTATCTCCATATTTGGCTTCAAATCCTCCTGAAGAGAAAGAGACATCTCTGATTAAGTCAATATTGGGAAAAGACAATCCTTCCTGTTGACTGCTTCTAATCAATTGAGGTCGAAAGATTGCAAAATCATTAACATAGACTAGATTCTCATCATAATTTCCACCACGTACATTATACTGTGAACTTAATTCACCACCAGTTCCTCCTGAAGTACCTAATGCAATATGCGGTAAGATACTTTCAAAGTTACCACTTGCAGTAGGTAGTTTTTTTAACTCTGAAACTTCTTCTTTTACCATTCCCACATCTTCTATCTTACTACTACGGATCACAATTTCTACATCTGAAGTTTGTGGAGCCATTTGAATGTTAATATACCTTTTAGAGCCGTCTTTCAGAGGTCTTAGAGGCACTTCTGTTTCAATGTAGCCTAATCTAGAAAACACTAGAATGTAATTATCATTCGAAGGGATTTTTATACTGTACTCTCCATATTTATCAGTTTCTACAGATGTATTTGACCCTTTTATATACACAGTTACAAAATCGATTGGATTTGAAGTATCCAAATCTTTAACTCCTCCAAATACAGTAGCTTGAGCAATACCAATAACTGTTGATAGGAAAAAAAACAAAAGCACGACCAAAACTTGCCTCATCATTATTTAGATAAACGTGGGTTAAATATCAAAATTGTTTATTTCGATACTTTTCAATCTTTCTATAGCGAGCTCGGGGTCCTCTGACTTAAATACACTACTGCCTGCAACTAAAACGTCAGCTCCTGCTTTCAATATCTCTTCTGCATTTTGTAATCCAACACCACCGTCAATTTCAATCATACACTTCAAGTTACGTTCGATTATTTTCGCTTTTAATTTTCTTATCTTATCTAGAGTTCTATAGATGAATTTTTGTCCACCAAACCCGGGATTAACAGACATCAAACAGACCATATCTAGATCCTCTAGCAAATCATCAAGTTGCTCTACAGATGTTTGAGGATTTAAAGCCACTCCTGCTTGGACACCAATTGATTTTAAATGTTGAATGAGGCGGTGTGCATGATTCGTAGCTTCTAAATGAAAAGTAATAATATTTGCCCCTGCCTCTTTAAACGAATCCACATATCTCTCTGGATCAACAATCATAAGATGCACATCTAAAGGCAGTTTAGATTTCGATTTCATTTGCTTGACTAGCATTTGTCCAAAAGAAATATTGGGTACAAATCTGCCATCCATTATATCAACATGCACCCAATCCGCTTGGGTATTGTTTAGCATTTCAATATCACGATCAAGGTTACCAAAATCGGCGGCAAGTATGGAAGGGGCTATTAGCTGTTTATTCATTTAAGTATAATTGAGCAGTCAAAGTTACTGAATTATATTATACTTTTTTAGATGTGTTTAGTACGGTTTTGCTTACACATTCGCTTTTTTCGAGATCATTTCCCTCCTGAGTTTTACTTATAAATTCTATCTCTTCAGATAATTCAATACCTTTCAATTTCAGATAGACTTGTGCAACTGTGAATACATCCAATTCACAATACTTATAAATTGAAGTTAAATCCTCTGACTCCCAGTAAGCCTCATGAACTAAACTGCCATTCATTTTTTCTTTTGGAGATGGAATCTTAAAAATGGAAGCCAATACATCTAGAGATGTATAATTCTTATAATCTCCAAAGCGCCAGTGGTGAAGTGTATCAATCAGATGATTTATTTGCCAAGGCTTTTTATTTTGAACATCAAATAATTTAGGAATCTGCAATCCGTTAATCAGCATTCTTCTACATAAAAATGGCACATCAAATTCTTTAATATTGTGCCCACATAAAAATTGAATTTCAGGCTGATTAAAATGTCGCTCTATCATTTCAGAAAATCGAGACAATAAATCTGTCTCATTTTTCCCATAATAACTCTTTAGTCTGAACGATTTTATATTTGATCTATGTGTATCAAAATAGCCTGTTGAAATGCAGACGACTTTCGAAAACTCCGCATATATTCCAGCTCTACTTCTATAAGATTCTCTCAACTCCTCTAAAACAGGTGCTTGCTTCTTACAAATATAACTGGCCTTTTGACTCCATTGATCTTGCTCCTGAAAAGACAAGTTATCAAATTCTGAAGTATTAGATACGGTCTCAATGTCAATAAACAAGATATTGCCCATTGATTGGATTTGTTTGTTCATAATGATTTATTTGATGCACAAATACTTTTATTAAGCACTCATGCTGCTAATAATGATTAAAATTAAATTAAAACATTAGCCATTAAAAAGCAAGTGAAACAACTTTGTTAGGGATGAATTACAGGAAAAACACGTGCTTAAATAGTTTTTAGCTATAATATTTAGGGAAAACCCTCATTCCATTTTTAAATACTTCAAGGATACCCCCTATTTATGGGCTACTTCCTTTCATTTCTAAACTTATAAGCTGATATTTAGCATAAAATTGATAAACATGAGTAATAAGTCAAATAACATGTCACTAGTTTGGATAATCTTGAGCCTTGTATTTATGGCTCTTTCAGGTTATTTATGGTTTTCAAAATCCAATCTTCAAAAAACGCATAATAGCTTGACAGGAGAAAATATGGAACTTGAAAAACTCCATACAGAGTTGGATCTCGAATACAAAACAGCCTTACAAGATCTAGAAGATCTCAGAGGCGATAATCAAGAGCTCAACGAATTGATTGAAAATCAAAAAGCAGATCTTGCTAAGCAAAAGAAACGTATCTCAGGTCTAATCTGGACAGAAAGAGAAATGGGTAAAGCCCGTGAAGAGATTGCCAACATGCAACTTGTAGCCAATCAATATGTAAGTGAAATAAATTTGCTTAAAACAAAAAATCAAGAATTGACTTCTCAAAATGCAAATTTAACAGAAGCTAACACCAATATGTCTGAAGAGATTATAGTTAATAAAAAGAAGATCAACAATTTGGATTCCGTCAAAACTATACTTGTGAGTCAAACGGAAGAATTAAGTGCGGTAAAAGAGGTTTTAGCTGAAAAGGTAGATATGGCAGAAGCTATCAAAATTAATTCAATCGAGGTAAAAGGATTTGATATTAACAATAAAGGCGACTACAAACAAAAAAATAAGGCAAGTAAAATTGATGTCCTGCGTGCATGTTTTAGAACAGAAACGAACATGGTTGTCCCAGCAGGAGAAGAAGAGTTTTTTGTAACCTTTGTTTCTCCTGGAGGAGAAACGCTTTATGTTGAAGAATTAGGCTCAGGAACAATGATAAATAAACTAGATGGTCAAACTGTAAGATATACTGCTTCAGGCTCTGTAGAATATCAAAACGAAGATCTTGATGCTTGCTTAGATTGGAAACCTAATTTCCAATTAGCTAAGGGCGTTTATAAAGTACATATGTATAACAATGGTTTCAATGTAGGGAATGGAGAATTTACATTGAAATAAGATCATATAAAGTCTAAACTTTAAAGAACTTCTAGCGTTTAGCTTGAAGTTCTTTTTATTTGTAACAAATTGTATTCATGCTCGGATGGCGTTTTTCTAATTTTATTAATCTTGCAGGAAGCAGTCCTTTTGAAGATTTATTGAAGCTTTTTCAAGAGCTGCTTATTCATACTTCAGGGAATGTCTCTGAGGCGCTATCATGGTTAACTGAAATAGATAAAGAGCATAAGATCACAGCCGATGATTATGGCATTGCTGATTTTATTCTTATCAGCTTTTATGTTTAAGCTTATTAGAGACGTAAGTCAAGATAAATGAATACATCTCAATTCCTCACCCAGCTTCTTTTAGTTACACTAATTTCTGTAGCGCTAGTCTTTGGACTCAACTTCAATCCACAGATCGCATCTGGTCAAGCAATCTCTTGGATAACTATCTTGATCTTTGTGGTCTTCTCTGGAGTCGTTTACTTCATGTCTTCTTATGCTGCTCGCCAAGCCAATAAAAACTTTTATAGTTCTGTCATTCTGTTAGCTATGATGACAAGAATGCTCATATGTATCCTCATAGTGGTCATCTATGCGAAAACTTTTGAGCCAACAAGTAATCACTTTTTGATCCCCTTCTTCTCTATTTACATCTTATATACTATTTTTGAAGTTCATTTCATGACAAGAATAGGTAATTATGATGGAGTCCAAAAAAATGATGGTTAGTGTAGACGGTGGAGCTACAGTGGAAGTGCAATTCAATGAAGATTTAGATCTACGCCAAAAAGTAAATGGACACTATAGTCTTGTCCATAATGCAAAAAGCTATAATGTTGAGTTGATTAGTGTTGATTTGGAAAGCAAAGAGCTTGTCCTTTCATTAGATGGTCAAGAGCATATTTGCCAAATAGCAACCCCACTTGATGTCACTATCCAAGAAATGGGTCTGCTTTCTGCACGAAGCACTAGATTAAAAGAGATAAAAGCACCTATGCCAGGCAAAGTTCTGCAAATACTTGTCAGCAATGGAGACTCAGTCAAAAGTGGAGAGAGTCTCTTAATTCTTGAGGCCATGAAAATGGAAAACGTGATCAAAGCACCACATGACCTTACTGTCAAAGACATTAAGGTAGACTTAAATCAAGCAGTTGAAAAAGGAGCTGTACTGATAAAGCTTTAGTTTTATTCTAGAGGACACTTCTATCAACCGCATT
>ENA-ORXM01004149-ORXM01004149.1-marine-metagenome-genome-assembly--contig:-NODE-4149-length-13178-cov-3.336387_pt1 | contig 13178 bp, 6 predicted proteins | sample MGYA00237867_ERZ511480 | MGnify/ENA primary metagenome ERZ511480 (study PRJEB26309, sample SAMN06266103) | marine metagenome | isolation source: Algal blade | place: United Kingdom:Sidmouth, United... | reverse complement strand
TTAAGCAAATCCGTACTTGGTTTAATCCTAGTAAAAGTTTGGGCAGGACTCAATAGTATTAGGCTTTTTATCTTTTTTTGATTGTTTAATGCAAGATTGACGGCCAACCAGCCGCCTCGAGAGGCACCAATTAGGTGAAAACTCTCTAACTCCAAAACAAATAGGACTTCTTTATACCAATTGATAACTTTTTCTATACTATCAAAATCACTTGTTAAAAAAGTGTTATAGCGTTATGTTATTTAAGAAAGGCATTCGTATCAAGATTAGTTTGTATAGAATTGAATATTTAACAATAAAAACTAGCATCTTCGTTAATTATCCGTTATTTTATAGTTGTAATTTGAATAGAGAATAACCCAAAAATATTAAATTAACTTATTGTAAATTATGAAATTCATCTTATTAATAGGCGTTTTTTTACTCCCAATTTTAGTATTAGCACAACCCACTCGCCTCATGGCACCTTTTGAATCTGCATCAGGCGATGTATATGAATATGCTTTGACGGGAGGTTTGACCAACCCTCAGTTTTCAGAAATTGATTTGGACGGAGATGGCGACCAAGATTTGGTTTATTTTGATCGAGTAGGTTTTGCTATTGTTCCTTTTATAAATGGAGGAACACCGAATACCGTTGATTATACATTTGCCCCTGAGTATGCCTATCGCTTTCCAAAAGTAGAAAACTGGATGTTGTTGAGAGATTATAACTGTGATAATCTAGAAGACTTATTTGCTTATAAATATGATAACATAACAGGACGAGTAAGTATTACCGTTTACAGAGCGAGTCGAGATGCACAAAATAAGATTCAATTTTCTTTAGCTAAAAATACTATAGAATATACCTTGAAAGGACAAAATCAGGGCTATAACTTGTTTAATTCTTCTGCCGATTTACCAGCTGTAGACGATATTGATGGAGATGGAGATATGGATATTTTGAATTTTAATTCTTCTGGAGGTTATATTGAAATGTTTAGAAATGAATCACAAGAAAATGGTTGGGGTTGTGATAGTTTGAATTATGTATTTTATGATAACTGTTGGGGAAGAATGTACGAAAGTGGTGTAACAGAAGCGATTGATTTGAGTCCAAGAATAGATAGTTGCGCAGGTTACCCGAATTGGACTCCTGTTAGACGTGCTCGCCATGCAGGTTCTACGATATTAACTCTAGACATGAACAATGATGGCGTTAAAGAAATTATCTTAGGAGATTTATCGTTTTCTAACCTCAATTTATTGACCAATGGAGGAAATAAAGATACGGCACATTTGACTGCACAAGAAACCTTCTTTCCAATGAATTCGATTTCTGCGAACATCGAAATTTTTCCTGCTGCATTTTATGTTGATGTAAATAACGATGGGGCAAAAGACTTAGTTGCAGCACCTAATATTCTAGGCAATTCTAAAAACCTTGAAAATTGGTATTATAAAAATACAGGCACGGCTAATTTTCCAGTATTTACCTACCAAGAGAGTCAGTTTTTAGTGGACGAAATGATTGATTTAGGAACTGGAGCAGCACCAACTTTTTGGGATTATAATGGAGATGGTTTAATGGATATTTTAGTGGGTAATTACAATAAGTATATTAGTCCAGCTATACAAGGTTGCTATTTAAGTTTGTATGAAAATATAGGAACAGCTACACAGCCTGCCTATCGTTTGGTGAACGATGATTTTGCGAACATGAAGCAATACAATCTACGTCGTTTGGTGCCAACACTAGCCGATATGGATGGAGATAACGACCAGGATTTGCTGTTGGGCGATGAGGATGGTCTTTTAATTTATTTAGAGAATCAAGGTAGTAGTACAAATCCTAGTTTTTCGAGTTTGATTCCCAATTATTCAAGTATTGACGTTGGGCAAAATGCAGTACCTCAATTGGTTGATGTGAATCGAGATGGAAAAATAGATCTCTTGATCGGAGAACGGAATGGAAATACAAATTACTATGAAAATATAGGAACAACTACTTCACCTAGTTTTTCAAGTACTGCAACTAGTGAAACGTTTGGTTTTATAGATGCCAAACTACCTGGTTTGTCAGAAGGAAATTCCGCACCACATCTAGTTGATATCAATGGCGAATATCACTTATTTATGGGAAATGAATCTGGACAGATTTGGCAATACACGAATATTGATAATAATCTGCTTGGGACATTTACTAGACTGAATACCACCATTGATATGATTGATGAAGGAGAGGAATCTATTGTTAGTGTTGCGAATATTAATACAGATAGTGAACTTGAATTCTTAATAGGAAACAAACGAGGAGGTTTAGGACTTTACACAGAATACATTGTTTCTTCTATTGACGTTGTTACTGCTAGTAGCACTACTTTTTCAATTGCACCAAATCCTACCGACGGGCAAGTGAAGGTTGAATTTTCAGCACTAATTAACAAAGATGTTGTCATTCAAATAACAAATACCTTAGGACAAGTTGTCTTACAAAAAGAAGTATGGTTAGAACAAACAACAGCACTAAATCTTCAGTATTTGCCTACAGGAACTTACATTTTGACTGTAGAAACAGATAAAGAACGTTATCTTAGTAAATTAATAAAACAATAAGAAGCGAAAATACATTTTATTTCGTTATAAAAGAACCTACTAATTGCTATACAAAACATCAAATGAAAATGAAAACAGTCTTACTATTTATCCTCCTTCTTTGGGTTGGAAAACTTTCGGCACAATACACCCCAATGGATGTGCCACTTGTTAAAAATGGAACTACGTTACGTAATGCTTGGGCAGGAGGTTTGAACTTGCCACAGTTTTCCCCTGTAGATTTAAATAATGATGGGATAAAAGATTTAGTTGCCTTTGATCGTGATGGTCGAATAGGAACGGCGTTTATTAATAATGGAACACCTGGTATGGTAGACTATGACTATGCGCCAGCTTACTCAAAACGATTGCCAGAAGGCGTTCAAAACTTTATGCTATTTAGAGATTATAACTGTGACGGCATTGAGGACATTTTTGGAATGTACTCTGTCTATGGTCAAGGTGTTGGAGTTGCGGTTTGGAAAGGAAGTTATGATGCGAATGATACGATTGTATACACGTTGGAGAAAGAGCAAGTACGCTATGATGTTGGGGGAGGAAGCCCTTTTGATTACAAAATGTTTATTTATAATACAGATTTGCCTTCTGTAGATGATGTTGATGGAGATGGAGATTTGGATATGCTAGCATTTACCTTAGATATTTGTTTTCCAACGAATGTATTTTGGTATAGAAATATGTCTGTAGAAAATGGACATGGATGTGATTCTCTGGAGTTTTATTTAGAAAGTGAATGTTGGGGCTTATTTCAAGAAACAGGGGACAGCAGTAAATTAAACTTTGGACCAAGTATAGATAGTTGTTATGCGAATTCTTGGTTTAACCAACGACTAGATGTACGTCCTAATGTTACAGGAAGCCTACACAGTACAAGTAATGGAAGAAATCCACGACATGTAGGAACAAATGTTACAACACTTGACTATAATGGAGACAATGTATCTGACATGGCTTTAGGAGGGGTTACTTTTAAAAATGTGAATATGATTAGTGGAATAGATGTTAATGACACGGTTCTTATTAATACACAAGATTATCACTACCCTGTTTATGATGAACCTGTTGATATTTATACTTTTCCAGCAACTTTCTTTTTTGATGTGAATAATGATGGCTTGACAGATATGTTGGCAACGCCTTCTGAAATGGGAATCGGGGAAGCAGTCATGGATAGCGTCGCTTGGTTTTATCAAAATACAGGAAGTAATTCAAATATGTTGTTTGATTTTCAACAAAAAGATTTTTTGGTTGGAGAAATGCTCGATGTTGGTCAATATGCTTTTCCTGTTTTAATTGACCACAATGCGGATGGTTTGATGGATATGGTGATTGGAGGATATGGTCGCTGTCAAGAAGGTGGCTCGTATGATTATGGAATGACCTTATTAGAAAATACAGGAACATTAACGAATCCATCTTTTGAGTATGTAACGAATGATTACGCAGGAACCAATGCTTTGCAAATGAATAATCTATATCCAACCGTAGGAGATTTGGATGGTGACGGTGATATGGATATGATTTGTGGAATGCAAGATGGAACTTTGACGCTTTTTGAAAATACAGCGGGGGTTGGAAACCCTGTAGCTTGGAGTGCACCTTCAATGAACTTTTTTAATATTGATGTAGGAGATCGAAGTACACCTCAATTGGTTGACCTAGATCGAGATGGAGATTTGGATTTGGTTGTAGGACGATATGGAGGAATGATTCATTATTATGAAAATACTGGAAATACTTCTACTCCTGTCTTTTCTTCTAGCCCTCTTACGAATATGTTAGGAGGTTACAGTATCCAAAACTTTAGTCGTACACCTATGCCTTTTGTGTATGATAATAACGGTTCTTATGAGTTGTTTATTGGTCATCAAGTAGGGAATATCATCCAAATGGGCAATATTGATGGAAATATTTTAGGAACGTATGATACTTTGTCTACCAATTTTAATGATTTTTATGAAGGTTGGAATACTCAAATCTCTATGGCTGATTTGAACAACGATAATAAACTAGATTATATCTTTGGAACAGGTCGAGGCGGAGTTGTTATTTTAGAAGAAAAAGATACTTTAGTAACAGCCATTGAGGTTAAAACCGAACAAAAGGTCGTACACTTATATCCCAATCCCGCACAGGATGCTTTAAATATTAGTTTTTTAGCACCTAACTCAGGGACATTACATTTAACCGTATACAATGCTTTGGGACAAGTTGTCTTGCAAAAAACGACTACTAGCAATACACAACAGTATCAATTAGATATTTCCAAGTTGGCAGCAGGTGTCTTATTTTTAGATATTCAAGCAGATAATTATCAAGAAGTTGTTCGGTTTGTCAAGAAGTAAATAAAAAATTCACAAATGAAGTAATGGACAATCCATTACTTCATTTGTTTTTTGCCTATAGTCTTAAAGCTATTAGGTATGGTTTCCTGTTTTTTAATAATAAAAATCCTCCAATTATTATGAAAGTACTCATCTTACTTATACTCATTTTTACAATAACAAGTTTAGCGGCACAATATACCCCAATGGATATTCCCCTTGTCAAAAATGGAACTAGTTTACGAAATGCCTGGGCTGGGGGACTTAATTTACCTCAATTTTCAGAAGTAGATTTGAATAATGATGGAATCAAAGATTTGGTGGCTTATGACAGGGAGGGACACGTTGCTTCTACCTTTATCAATAAGGGAACACCTGGTCTGGTAGATTATGATTTTGTGCCAGCCTATATGAGACGACTTCCGCAAGTTAATACCTTGAATTTTATGTTGTTGAGAGATTATAACTGTGATGGTATTGAAGATGTTTTTGTTTATAATAGTGATATCAATGGACGAGGAATTGCCGTTTGGGAAGCGAGTTATGATGCGAATGATACGATTGTGTATACTTTAATTACTCCTGAATTAGAATATTATCTGAAGGATGGAAATCCCTTTGGACAAGACTTACCAGTTACCAATGCAGATTTGCCAGTTATAGATGATGTAGATGGCGATGGTGATTTAGATATATTGAGTTTTAATATATTTAACCCTAGTTTTATAAATCACGTGCATTGGTATAAGAATATGTCTGTCGAAAATGGGAGAGGTTGTGATTCGCTTGAATATGTTTTAGAAACAGAATGTTGGGGCTTGTTTGAAGAAAGGGGAGATAGCAATAGGGTGAAGTTATCACCAAATATAGACAGTTGTCGTAACAACCCTTATTTTGAAGTTATGCGTCAAGTTTCGGATCCTAATGTCACAGGGAGTGTACGTGAAGTTGTTAGTAATGCTAGAAATTCAAGAGATCCTGGAGCGAGTTTAACTTTATTTAATTTTAATGGTGATACGATACCAGATATGATGATTAGCGGAATTGATTTTAGGACAGCTAATGTAATTAGTGGTGTAGAGATTAATGATACCATTTTGATGACTACACAGAATAATTTTTACCCTGCATATGATAAACCTATAGATATTTATACCCATCCTAGTATGTTTTTTTTGGATGTTAATAACGATGGAAAGAAAGATATGTTAGCTGCTCCATCAACGACATTTCCTGGTGGTGCGGTGATGGATAGCGTTGCTTGGTATTATCAAAATACAGGAAACAATATTAATATGTTGTTTGATTTTCAGCAAAAAGATTTTTTGGTTGGAGAGATGCTAGATGTAGGGCAAGATGCTTATCCTGTATTATTTGACTACAATGGAGATGGATTGATGGATCTGCTTATTGGCGGCTTTGGTCGTTGCCAAGATGGAGGTGATTATGAGTATGGGATGACTTTATTAGAAAATACAGGGACGTTAACTAGTCCGTCCTTTGAGTATATTACCAATAATTATGCAGGAACAGATTCTTTACAACTGAATGGTTTATATCCTACCATGGGAGATATAGATGGTGATGGCGATGTGGATATGATCTGTGGGATGCAGAATGGAAGACTTAGTTATTTCGAAAATCAAGGAGGAGTAGGAAATCCAGCATTATGGGCACCACCAGTACATTCCTTTTCTGGTATTAATGTAGGTAGTGTTAGTGCGCCACAACTAGTGGACTTAGACAGAGATTTAGATTTGGATTTAGTGATAGGGAGTCGTAATGCAACCATCTCTTATTACGAAAACGTAGGAACTACTACAAACCCTATTTTTAATTCTAGCTCTGTTACCAGTACATTAGGAGGCTATACCAATTCTCTTCATAGTGCTAATTTTAGACCTTTTGTATATGATAACAATGGTTCTTACGAACTATTTATCAGTCAATGGGTCGGAGGGCATATTGTTCATCTGGGCAATATTGATGGAAATATCTTAGGAACGTATGATACTTTATCAGAAAGTTATAATAATTTTTATCAAGGTTGGAATACCTGTTTTTCTATGGCGGATTTGAACAATGATAATAAACTAGACTATATTTTTGGAACAAGTCGAGGAGGGGTAGTGCTCTTAGAAGAAAAAGATACTTTGACGACAATAGTTGAAGTTGAAACAAAACAAAAGGTTGTACATCTTTACCCTAATCCAGCACAAGATGCACTAAATATTCGTTTCTTAACTCCCAATTTAGGGAAAGTTCATCTAAGGGTTTACAATGCTTTGGGACAAATAGTCTTGCAAAAAGCAATCAGTAAAAGTGCAGAAGAACATCAACTGGATATTGCTAGGTTAGGAGCAGGAGTTTTATTTTTAGAGATTAGAACAGATGATTATCAGGAAGTTGTTCGCTTTGTCAAACAATAAAAATCATCTCTAAACTGGATATGAGCTCTATAAAAAAAATAAGCGGTCTAAAACGAAATTTTAGACCACTTATTTTTTTTATAGAGCTCATACTTGTTTTGCTAGAAAAGAGTTGTTGGAGTATCAGTTTTAGTTATATCCTCCTTTTTACGTTTAGCTTTAGCTTTTGCATCATCTTCTTCTTCAGAAGGCTCAATTTCCTTATGAATGGCTTTGACACTAATCAATTTGCTATCACTTAATTTATTTCCTAGAGATTTCCAGCCTTTGATGTCAATGAAATCCGTCAGTTTAAGCTCCCCTTCGATACTTTTAGAGCGTCCTGCACGAACCTTATATTCTACCACAGGATTGGGATGTAAAGAACCAAATAATAGTTTCGTACTCACGTATTCGTTAGGCAAGAAGTTAAATTTTTGATTCAAGCTATTCGTCTCAATATTAAAACGCTTCACATAAGTAGCCTTGCGCTCTCCATCATAATGAATAGAAGAAACTACCATATCTTCCTGCCATTTTCGAAGCCCAATAATTGCTTTAGGATCAAAGCGATTCGTCAGTTCATAAGTAGTCAATTCATAAGAACCATCTTGATAGAGGGCAATGATTTTATCTTCTTCTTCAAAAGCACCTACATATTTGCCATAAGCAGAGGAGTTGATACGACCTGTTGTGTCATCGTACCAAATTTTGATAGCACCTAAAGTAGAGGTTCCTTGTTGTGTAACTTTAATTTTTCGAATCGGATATTTAGTAATAATATTTCCTCTAGAGCTACGACCTTTAATGGCTAATTCTGCAAAATCATATTCAAATTCTTTCTTTTTGGCACTACAACTTTGAGTTAGTTGAACACTGATTACTTCTGCTTCTCCATTAGGGTTGGCAGAAAAGTGTAAAATTTTTGATTTCTCTATTTTTGAAGCAACAGGATATTGTTTATCTCTAGTAATAGCAGAAACATTAAAACGCTTGGAATAATTAACCCCTTTACTTAGGTCTGCATAAACCATATTGTAAACCATTCGTTTGTCTCCTTTTTTCCAAACGGCAACATGAAGTGGATTTTTGCCAATGAAAACTTTATCTGCAATACGAACAACTTTGTAACTCCCATCTTTATAGAAGACAATGACATCATCAATGTCCGAACATTCTGAGATGAACTCATCTTTTTTGAGTCCATAACCCATAAAACCTTCTGCTCTATTGATATACAATTTAGCATTATTTACGACAACACTTGCAGCATTGATCGTTCCAAAGTTTGTAATGACTGTTTTGCGCTCTCTACCTTTTCCGTATTTATCTAGTAATACTTTGTAGTAATTAATTGTATACTCAACAATATGTATTAGGTGGTGAGCAACCTCTTTTAATTCCTCTTCAATTGCTTGAAGCAGTTCATCCGCTTTGAATTTGTTATATTTAGAAATACGTTTGATTTTGATCTCTGTCAAACGAACTAAATCTTCCTCAATAACTTCACGCATCAAACCTTTAGTAAAAGGTTTTAAGCCATCATCAATGGCTTTCAATACCTCTTCCCAAGACTCACATTCTTCTATATCTTGGTAGATTTTATTTTCAATAAAGATTTTTTCAAGGCTAGATTGATGCCACTTGTCTTCCAACTCTTTTTTGCGAATTTTTAATTCCCATTCTAATAAAAATTGAGTTTGGTTGGTACAAATTTGCAACAAATCTTCGACAGTTGTAAATACAGGTGTATCCTCATTGATAGTACAAGCATTGGGAGAGATAGAAACCTCGCAATCGGTAAAGGCATACAAGGCGTCCATCGTCATTTCGGGAGAAGCACCAGAAGGCAGTTCAATCAAAATTTCGACATTGGCAGCGGTATTGTCAACAACCTTTTTAATCTTAATTTTATTCTTATTATTGGCTTTGATAATACTGTCAATGATTCCTGTGGTGGTGGTACCATAAGGAATTTCTGTAACCGTTAAATGCCTTTTATCAATAATATTAATCTTGGCACGTACTCGAACTTTTCCACCTCGTTTCCCCCCATTATAATTAGAGAAATCAGCCAAGCCACCTGTATTAAAATCAGGAAAAATTTGAACCCTTTTGCCTTTTAATAAACTAATAGAAGCTTTGATTAATTCAACAAAGTTATGAGGGAGTATTTTAGTAGAAAGCCCTACTGCAATCCCTTCTACACCCTGTGCTAGTAGCAAAGGGAATTTCATGGGAAGCATAATAGGTTCCTTCTTTCGACCATCGTAAGAAAGTTGAAAATTGGTTGTTTTAGGATTGAAAGCAATGTCTAAAGCAAATTTAGATAAACGCGCCTCAATATAACGAGAAGCCGCAGCACGATCCCCTGTTCTAACATCTCCCCAGTTTCCTTGACAGTCAATCATAAGGTCTTTTTGACCAATATGGACTAAGGCATCTCCAATAGCAGCATCTCCATGTGGATGGAATTGCATGGTCTGACCAATCACATTGGCAACCTTGTGAAAACGACCATCATTCATTAGAAACATAGAATGCAAAATTCTTCGCTGCACAGGTTTTAATCCATCTTGTGCAGTAGGAATGGCACGTTCTAAAATAACATAGGAGGCATAATCTAGAAAGTAGTCTTTGTACATATCCTCAATAACATCGATTTGAGTTATTTTAGAGGCATCAATTTCGTTTTCTTCTAAATTATCGTCTAAGTTTTCGTTGTTTTCTTCCATTCTAGTCTATTAATTATAGAATACTTGATTAGCGAACACTTTTGGGAGTGTTGTTTTTTGAAAAAGGGATTTTGAGAACACGAATATACAACTTTTTGTTTGTTTTTGCACAGAAAGCAACAGAAAGTGTCACTTTTTTGTTTTATATCTTTATTTTATAAACAAATAAGGTGTTATTTTATTAGTAATAGATAGCTAGAATCTGAATACAAGACAAAATTATTGATAGCTCATCTAATGAGCTAAAAATATGTGTCGAAAGATAGATTGTTTAAGCAATCTTGAGTTTTGCTTTATCTTTTGTCCTGTACATAGGCTAGAATATTATTATAAGTGACTTAAGGATGATTTTTATATGAAAAACGATTGCATTATTCTTACAATCTTATTATCTTAGAATATACTTAAGTACTTTTTTTTAAATATTAAAGTATTGAAAATTAGTTTATTATGTTTTTATGTTTAGAACTGTTAATTTTTTGAGTAACAATTCTAAAGAAAAGAACATTAACTTAAGTCTCTTGTTTACCCCCTCATAGAAGTTAAAACTTCTGAAACAAAAGCTGTAAAAAGTTATTTAATCACTAATCTATTTTATGAATATGAATCGTCTCTCAAATTCAGTTAGTATAATGCTATCTCTAAGTATATTAATATTTATGTCTTCTTGTGGTGGCAGCAAAGAAACTATCGAAAAAACAGGAAGTAAATCTAAAGCTCTTTTTATAGAGAATCTCGATTACAACAAAGAGGAAACTTATAGTGCTATCAAAGGTAGTGTAAAACGCCTACATGCAATGATGTGTGGAAGATTTGTACAATATAGCACAGGTCCTAATCCTAAGGAAACTAAATATACCACTTGGCTTATTAATGATGGGCAAGACAGTGTTATTATTTATCATATACCAATTGGAAACCCTGATAAAGAGGGGTACTGGATGTACAACTGTCAAGTCATGACTAGTTTGCCTAACAATCCCTTACATGTAACTATCTCTAAATTAGAAGAAGTGGATAGAGATACTATTAAGGCTGTTTATTATAACTTTCCAGAAGATTTCACCGCAACACTCCCTGAAATATTAGAAAATCCTAAAAGGGCTTTTGCTTCTGTTAATCTATTAGCCTTGAAAAAAGCAGAAGGAGAAAGTATTCCTTATGTTAGAGAAAATATAATTCATTACAAGGGGGAATCAGGATGGTACCCTGCTGATTATGAAGGAAACAAAGATGGTTTTTTAGCAACTTACTTTTTAGTGCGCCCACAAATGATGGTGTTTGGAAGTACAGCTTACGACAAAGACAAAAAGTTTTTAGGAGAAACAAATGGAGAGCGTTTGATGAAAAATGCTATGATTAATCCAAATTATTTGAAATAAGTACCTTTTTGTTAACATTTGATACAGGAGCCTAATACTTTATTCAATTTTTTTGATAAAAAATAAAAAATTGAATAAAGTATCTATATAAAAAATGTAATTTGCGCTTTCCAAAATATTGTTTCTAGAAGAATGCTTAATATTTTTTATTATGAATAGAAACAAGTGAGGAAATTTAATTTACTTTTTTATTGATAATAGAATGGAACCTGGCCAGAAGTATGATTTTAAACAAGGAGCAACACTATTGGTAGACAAACCTTTAGAATGGACTTCTTTTGATGTAGTAAACAAGATTCGTTATGCTTTAAAAAAAGCATTGAATGTACGAAAAATTAAAGTGGGACATGCTGGAACCTTAGATCCATTAGCAACAGGATTATTAATTATCTGCACAGGAAAATTTACTAAGAAAATCGAAACCTACCAAAGTCAATACAAAGTCTACGATGGAACGATCCGTTTAGGGGCAACGACTCCTTCTTATGATGCAGAAACTGCTGTTAATGAAATCTTTCCATTAGAGGGGATTACTAGTGAAATGATTCATAATAATGTATCTCATTTTATTGGTGAAATAGATCAAATTCCACCTGTGTTTTCAGCCATAAAAGTAGATGGACAGCCACTTTATAAAAAAGCTAGAAAAGGACAAGATGTAAAAATAAAATCAAGAAAAGTAACCATTCATGATTTTAAAGTAACAGAAGTTCGCTTTCCTGATGTAGATTTTGAAGTGAAATGTAGTAAAGGAACTTACATTCGTTCTTTAGCCTATGACTTTGGTCAAAAACTAGACAATGGGGCTTATTTAACCCAACTAAGACGCACTCAAATAGGAGAACACGCATTGGAAGATGCTTGGCAATTAGACGATTTAATTGCGCACATTCAAGAAAATTACCATCCAGAAGCTACAGAGTAAATTTCTAATAAAATCTTAGTTTCTAAGTTCTTGCAAGACTTCAACGACTCGATCTGGATAATCGGAAATTAGCCCCGAAACACCCATTTTTATCAAACGATGAATGTCTGTTTTTTCATTGACTGTCCAAGGAATTATACTTAAATTATTGGACTGTGCATAAGTCATCATGTCTGCATCAATTTGTTGAAAATAAGGACCGTAAACAAGAGGCATAAAGCCTAAGTCCTTTATATTCTCTGCGGCACTTTTGTCGTTGTCAACCAAAAAAGAAAGCCTTAGTTCTGGCGCTAATTTACGAGCAATATGCATACATTCAATATCAAAAGATTGAAATTGACTACGATGTAGCACCTTTTTTTCTTTCAAAATATCAATGATTAAAGTTGAAAATTCAACACCATCAGGATGAAAAATTCCATCCTCTTTTGGAAGTCGCTTGACTTCAATATTATAAGCAATAGGTAATAAACCATTTTGCTGTGTATACCGCTCCATTGCATCAATCATATCCCTTAAAGAAGGTTTGTAGGTGCGCATTGGGCGTTGTTCTGGGAAACGAGGATGTCCAATACTTCCACAATCAATTTGCTTGATTTGGGCATAAGTCATTTCATACAAGTTGTAACTTTTTTCATTGCTTGTATTTAATGCTTGACCATCTGGTGCGAGACAAATTTCATGATTCAACCAAGGCTCGTGCGAAACTAGGACTTCTTTATCTTTGGTAACTACGACGTCCATTTCTAAAAAATGACAGCCCATATCAATTGCCTTGAAAAAAGCAGGAATTGTATTTTCGGGCA
>ENA-ORXM01004148-ORXM01004148.1-marine-metagenome-genome-assembly--contig:-NODE-4148-length-13179-cov-3.669745_pt1 | contig 13179 bp, 7 predicted proteins | sample MGYA00237867_ERZ511480 | MGnify/ENA primary metagenome ERZ511480 (study PRJEB26309, sample SAMN06266103) | marine metagenome | isolation source: Algal blade | place: United Kingdom:Sidmouth, United... | reverse complement strand
GAACTACCACAGCAGTTAATACTCAAGTAATTGATTATGTACCTGTTGGACTCACTTATTTGAGTACTTCTGTTGGCAGCAATGCGACAACAATTACTCAAGATGGAGATGTAATATTGGATTTTTGACCTGTTGTGATCTGAGGCAGTAGAACTGAAACAATTAGCTTTATTATAGATAGTTGATTTAGTGGTTCTATAGACAATCGAGCAGAAATTGAATCGGATAATGGTCTTGATAACGATAGTACTCCTGGAGATGAGAGTAAAACAGAAGACGATGATGATAATGCAATCATCATAGTATGAGTTGATACTGATTGTGAGGTGAGCGATTGGGTGATTGGTGTTTGTACTGATGGTACGAGAGTTGATACAAGAACTGTTGTTACCCAACCTATAGGCAATGGTGATTCTTGCCCAGTATTGTCAAGAACAAGAACATGTACAGATAATGTGTATGATCTCGCTTTGACTAAAGCTGATCCAAGCGGTACTTATTCTCCTGGAGATGATGTGACTTATACAATCACTATTATAAATCAAGGTGATATAGATGCTGATAATATACAGGTGACTGATTATATCCCATCAGGTCTCAGTTTCGTCTCATCTACAGCTAATGTTGTATCTAGTGGTGCGAATACTGTAGTGCTAGATTTTGATCTAGTGGCAGTATCATGATCTACTTCTGAGACAATCAGCTTCTCTATAGCTGATGATTTTAGTGGATCTATAACAAATATAGCAGAAATAACTGCTGATGACGGTGATGATGTAGATAGTACGACAGATACTGACTCTGACAATGATACTGTAACAAATGACGTAATAGACAACACAGATGATGATGAAGATGATCATGATATAGCAATCATCAATGTGACTGATGGTGATGTATATGACCTAGCATTGAGAAAAACATCCGGAACGACTTTCAGGAGCTGAGATTCTGTTGTATATACACTCACTGTATTCAATCAATGAGATATAGACGCAACAAATATTGAAGTAACTGACTACTTGCCAGCAAATACTAGATTTATCTCTTCTACTGCAGATGTACTATCTCAAGATGATGACGAAGTAGTGTTGGATTTCTGATCTATTGCAGCTGGATCATCTTTATCTAGATCAATTACACTTATTATAGATGGGAGTTTTGTAGGTACCTTGGATAACATTGCAGAAATCACAGCTGATGATGGTGTAGATGTAGATAGCACTATAGACACTGACCCAACCAATGATACATATAAAGATGATGTGATAGACGAAAACGGAGAGTGAACAAATGATGAGGATGATCATGACCAATCTAGTATCAATGTAGTAAGAAGATCAAGCTGATGAGGATGAAGCTGAGGATGAAGAAACTTTTGCGGTGATGGTATTAGAAGAAGCTGAGAGCAGTGCGATGACGGTAATTATGTAAATGGTGACGGATGTAATACAAACTGTATGATAGAGTCGACACCAGTCAAAACCTGTGCTGATGACAATACTTGTACGTGAACAGAAGTATATATGTGCGGAGATGGAGAAGTGAATCAAGCATATGAGACTTGCGATGATGGCAATAATATCAGTGGAGACTGATGTAATGCAAATTGTGGCATAGAAGTCAAACAAGTTGTAGAGCCAATCAAAGATGAGGTCATCAAAAAGAAGATTGTGACCGCATCTAGAGTTGTGCCTACATTGCCATCGCCTATAGTGTTACCAGCTGTATTGCAAGCAACTTGAGGAAACTCACTCATGTTTACAACAGCATTGGAAGCGCTTATGAGAAAACTTGAAGAACTACGAAGTGAGTTAGTGTAAAATGTTTACATAATATCATCTTGGAAAGACATCTCTTGCTAAAATTGGCTTGAGGTGTTTTTTTTGGTATATAAGAAATTCTAAGTTGGTAGGTGATACCAGTATTTGGGAATTGTGGGTAATCTAGAAAATGCTTGCTACATACATATACATATACAATTTCCAATTTCTTATTTCCTGTTATCTCGTACTTTTATTGAGCAATTATATTATAGTTTATATCAAAACCCCGTAGGGGCTATTTTATTTTACGGTTTTTGATACTTGAATTTTGTTTTATATACTATATGATGTATGTGATTTAGATTTAGTTTAGCTGTATGTATTACAAACTATTCACTGTTTTGTTTACTCAAGTAATCATGGGAATACTTTTGTTTCTCATGCTTTTCCCACAAGAAGGCGTACTCTTCGATTTTTTGTGGATTTTTTGTTCTATATTATTTTTATTATACTTACCTTGATATTGGATCTGATATATTTTTTTTGACAATAGATCTCTCAATGCTCTCGAAAGATTTATTATGAGTTTTTTGATTTCATGAACATTAACTATATTGATATCATATTATTTGTATTATATCTGAATTGATTTTAGTTCTATTAAAATCTATCTTATCACTTTTGTTGTTATATTAATAAGTGTTATAGCTGTATTGATACGCTGGAGAAAATATACTGAAAATGATTTGGAAGAAGAGTTGCTAGACACTGCCATCTAACTCTATAACTCTTATTCTTTGCTCATCGCTCATGATCAAAAAATCCACCTTAACTCTGATATTCATTGTTTTTGTGATGAGTATATTTGTATTGTGACGATATACACAAAATAATTATCTTATCTATATATCATTAGTTATTTCTCTTTGATTTTTATGTGTATTGATAGCAAACAAATACGTACGGTTGTGAAATAAGATTAGCATTTTTCTCATTTTTCTAATATCTATATATACGGTTTTGTTATTTGTATATTTTTGAAAATGACAGTATGCTGGTTATGAGTTGATGATAGGATTGCTTGTGTGATCTATGGTTCGATATATGTTTAGCAATTTCTTTTTGCCAAAAAAATCTACTTACACACGTATTGTATATACTGTACTACCAATTTATTGGATTGGTATAGCCGTGAGTTGAGTATATTTATTTGCATCATCTCCAAGATTTTTAGATACTTATTCTTTCTTTACACAAGATACCGAGATATCAGTCTCAACAATGATAGATACTATCAAACAATCAAACGAACATGAGGTTGAAGAATTATCGGAACCTAGATCTTTTTCTTTGTATTTTACTGACATTGAGGAGATTACTTTTGGTGATTTTATTCCATTGCTCTGGGAAAGATATACAGACTCAGATGTTTCTTATTTGTCACAAGTTGTAGATTTTTCGTATATAACTAGACAGAGTGTATTATATCCTTCATTTGTGTATGCACTAAATCAAAACATGATAGGTATAAACCAAGATCCAGATCAAGTGATGAAATGCAAACATTTGTTGATTATGATGTGACTTGCAGAATCTTGGGATATCCAAGATGGTTCTGATATAGTAGCAGACTATCGATCAGACAACAGAGCTACAAAAATTCTGAACCAATGATGCAAATCACCAGACCAGTTAGTACTATGAGTGAATTTGCCCTAATCGTTTTATAGCCTTCACTCATTTAGATTTTTTGCATATATTATTACTCTTATTATTACTCTTGGATATACAAAATTTGCAATAAGGGAAGTGAAATCTAATTTCATTGATTGCAAATATGATATTCTTGATTATAATTATTTGTAGTGTCCATTTATTTTTGTTATTTTTTATATATGAGATTATTTATTGCCTTATTAGGTTTTTTTGTTTGATGCATATCAAGCTTTACTTTTGCTATAAGTTCAATTGCCGAAAAAGAAGCTATATATGGTGATTTAGTTCTTGAGAGTCCTGCACTACAGTATACTGCTCCAGACTGGTTTGTGCCGCATGATCAGGCTACAGCACCAGAAGATGCTAGTTATTGGATCAATACTGTATTTCCTATGCCTCAGTATAGAAATGAAGATTTGTATCTAGTGATACCATGATTGGGTCTTGTGACTCCTATCGTAAAGATACCTCAATGATCTAGTGATTTTAATACTATGGTAAGTGGTGGAGAAATATGAATCAACAAATATCTCAATAATTGAATTATTGAATATGTGAATAGTGTGAGACCTTGACATCGAGGTAAACGCGTTGATTTTGGTCATTCCAATTTTTACAAAGATAAAGAAGGGGACTTCAAATCAATCTTTTGAAATTTGATGAAAGTTGATGTTGGTGACGAATTTCGATATTTTGAAAGAAATGCTGGCGGATGATATGATTTGTTCAAATATCGTACTGTACAGTCATACAACATAGATCCATATAGTGGAGTAAATGCATTGAGTCGAGATGGTAGCGGAGCTGATGCATTGGTATTTGGTTGTACGTATGGACTTGATGGTAGATGGATGCTTCATGGAGAGTATTTGTGAGATCCTATATGAGCGCCGTTTGATCCATACGAATCTATGGACCCAAACTATAGACGACAAATCGACGATGCAGTCAGAAAAATCAGCTGGTTGAGAACAAATTCAAAAAAGTTTGCGATAGTGAATATGGTCAAACTACTAAACAAGATTAGAGATCAATATGACCTAAGAACTGTAGAAAAATTGGATGATTACAAAATATTGGATTATCATGAGATGATTATACAATACATAGAGGACAAACTTATTGAAATCTATCCAGAATAACTGTTTACCTATCTATCAAATAATAAGCTTATTTTATTTGTGTCTAATTCAAGTAAAAAATCATGATCAAAAAAATTCTTTCTTTGGTATGTATATGTGTATTATTTGCGAGCTCGTCTATTTTTGCTCTTACGGACAAAGAAGATAAGTGAGTGATTACCATCAAATCTCCTTCTATAGAGCGAGAATCTCCAGATTGGTTCACTCCATTTTCGCTGGAAGAAGCACCTGAAGATATTGATTATTGGAAGTCGATCATACCGTATGATCAAGACAAAGATGAGCTGATGTATATTGTGATGCCTACATTGTGATTGATCTCACCAGTATTGCTTGTACAAGAATGATCCGAGCACTACAAGGCTATGACAACAGGTAAAGATATTGGTTCGTTTATGAACGACTATCTCAATAATGGCGTCCTTCACTATGCTGGTACATGATTACCGGGAGATGTAGGGAATCCAGTTATTTTTGGTCATTCCAATTTTTATGCCAACAAGCCAGGTAGATACAAATCAATTTTTGCTGATATCATGGATCTGGATGTATGAGCAAGCGATGAGATGCGAGTATACACCAAACAAACAGACGGAAACTATGATCTAAAAAAGTTTGAAATAGAGCAGTCTTATGAAACAGTACCCACAGACGTAGGTATACTCAAACCACAATGAGGTAAAGAACTTACAGTATTTGCTTGTACCAATGGTCTGGCTGGTAGATGGATACTTAAGGGTCGTGTGATAGAAGACAACGAAGTGCTTGTACCTTACAAGACCAAATACAGAGTATATAATATACTCACCGCACTAAATGAAAGTCCAGAAAAACAAGACATCATCGTCCAATGAATGAGAGAGATAGAGAGAGTAAGAGAAACAATTCCAAAAGGTCAATCAGACTATAATACTAAGTTGAAAAAATATATCATGAATTATCTGGAAAGAGAGTTGGTGATATTGTACTAATTGATGATTATAATTAAGATCCTCACTGATGTGAGGATTTTTTTGTAGAAAAATCCGATGCAATGTGAGCGTATATCACTATATATGAGCAATGTCAAAAATGGAAGATCTCGTACACACAATACTCTCACTCCCTGAAGCTGATCGCAGCAGGGAAGAAGTCGTAAGAAGAAAAAGAGCTCGAGCAAAGATCGCATGAGAGACTGATGTGCCGACCAATATCATCGTCCTCAAGACCTATCGAAGTATGAAATCAAAATGAGAGGTGGAGGAGTCCGACTGGATCGAAGCATTGCTCAGAAAAAGATCTATTAGATCACAATCTGGTATCGTGGCTGTGCAGGTTTTGACCAAGCCTTTTTGGTGTCCTGGCAAATGCATATTTTGCCCAAATGACGCCACAATGCCTAAGAGTTATATCAATACTCAGCCAGGTGCGATGAGAGCTTTGCTCAATCAATTTGACCCATATAAGCAAGTATACAATAGACTCCTGAGTCTGACACTCACGGGTCACAAAACTGACAAGATTGAGATGATCGTGCTATGAGGGACTCGAGATGTGTATCCAGAGAGTTACAAGACTGAGTTTATCAAGTGACTCTATGACGCCTGCAATTATTTTACGACATTTTTGGATCATATAGAGATCGACTTCTCCAGTGCCAAGTCAGCTAGATATACGGTGACAGAAGATCTCGAAATCATCTACCCAGAGACAGTAGAAGAGTCACTACAGATCAACGAAACAGCTCCAAATAGGATCATAGGTCTCACCCTAGAGACCAGACCAGAATACGTCACTGACGAAAACTGCCAGTATCGAAGATCGCTGGGAGTGACGCGTATCGAGATGGGTATCCAGACGCTCCACAATGATGTCCATGAAGCCAATGTGCGTGGTCACGACAACGAAGCTATCAGACTAGCGATGCACAAGCTCCGTCAGTATGGATTCAAGATCTCCAATCATTATATGCCTGGTCTGTACACCTCCACGCCTGCCAAGGATCTGGAGACGTTTCAGATTGCTTTTACTACACCGTGGATCAAGTCCGATGAGCTTAAGTTTTACCCGACGGCGGTAATCCCAAACACCCCGCTATATGATCTATACAAAGAGTGAAAATACGAACCGATCAAAGATGATGATCTCCAACATATCATCAAAGAATTTAAAACAAAAATAATCCCTCCATACTCTAGGATCAAGCGTCTCGCACGTGACTTCGATACGAATGAGGTGGTAGCAGGAGCCAACACACCCAATCTCAGACAGCTCGTGATGAACGATATGACCAAGCAATACGCTCAGGACCAAAATTTACGTGAAGAACAGTACAGTAGGCTGTCAACTGTCAACTGACAGCTGGTGTCTGATATGCCTGCATTGTTGGAATATATCACAACACCGATGGGCATAGAGAGTGAGGAGTATATATCGCTGTCGTGAGAGACGCGAAGTCTAGATGATCGTATGGAGACATATACCATATGAGGTGAGTTTGATACTTACTCGGAGAGAAATTTTGTGTGTCTATGTACTAGATGTAGAGAGTATAGAAATATAGCATGAGGGGTGCAGAAGAAACAAGAATCAAGAAATATAAAACAAGAAAAAACATCAGGTATGTCATCCTGAGCTGGTCTGAAGAATGAAGATCAAGTCGAAGGGTGCGACTTAACCGAAAAGACTAACCAACCATTCTTGGTCGTCCGTAGATATAGGAGTAGCAATGGAGAGGAGATGTTTGTGAGCGTGGAGGATGCGTTGTGATACTTGTATGGGTTTACGAGATTACTACTCCCTGATGTCTGAGTGGCTGTGGACTATCCTGGTATACAAGAGGGTAAGGCACTCATCAGAGAGCTACACGTCTATGGAATGCTAGAATCACTGCTGAGCAGTACTGACGATAAAGATACAAGCGCACAGCATAAGTGAGTCGGTAAGCGACTGATGGAGTCAGCCGAACAGATAGCTCAAGCGAGATGATACGAAGCCTTGAGTGTGATATCTGGTATATGAGTAAAAGGATATTACAAGAAACTGGGTTATGTGGAGGAGGGGACGTATGTGGTGAAAAAGATATAATAATATATTGATAAATATGATTATATATTTATAAAATATATATGAAATATGCTCCAGAGGCAGATCAATTGATGCAATCGTGTTGATGAAAAACCACTAGTCTAATTTGGCAAATGGATAAGCCATGAAATAGATGGTCATTACCATTTTCTGTATTACAAGAAAAATGTGAAGAAACTAAAGAGAAAATTTCCAACTCTTTTGATGACTTGAAAAATCATCAACTATTTTTGAGAGCTTCTGCATATTGAGATCAAGATGGACTAGTGTGAGTGTTGCATAGTGAGTCCACAAGACCTCTAGGAGTGAGGATAAATAAATTGTTGGAAAAAATAAATAAACAATGAGTTTCTGATCTAGTTATGGCATATGCATTAATGTTTGATCAGAATGTTGATTATAAGTGAGTTAATTCAGTAGTAGCTATGCCAGAAATAAAAATAGGTAAACACTCATATAAAAACTGATCTATAGTTGGCCATCCAAACATTCCAGGTCATTATATTATTAGCGCGTATTCATGAAGATGTGAGTTACTTATCAATAATAAGTGAGAAATCGTAAAAAATCGAAATGAAACACTAAAGAAGAAGGATGTGACAAATATTCTACAGATGAAACAAGAAACAGATGATTGATCACTTTTCCCAGATGCTGCGACACAGACTGAATATCTTATTTTAGATGATGATGAGCTTGAAAGTATTTGAAACCAGCTACATATTTTTGATCACACTCCGACCAAGAAAGATTTTTTGAGCAATAATGTTAAGTTTGCACAACAAAGATACTTTTTGCCAGAATCTGATTATCAAATGAATGTATGAGAATATAGATTTAATTGTTTTGGCGAATTTCCACATTACTTACCCAACTACCATGTAGATTCTTTTTGAAAAGAACTGCCTGATCATCCTTATACAATGAGCCTACAGTATGCAGATCCATATCTTTTCACTAAAAATTTTATAAGTAATTTTTCAAATTCACAATGAGCAATTGCTAAATTATTTACAAACCCTTTTTTGAAATGATTCGATGTCAAGAGATATAAATTATGTAATAATTGATGATTAGAACATCATACATATAGATTATTTGCAACATGAATTCCTGCAATAACTAGATATGGGTAGATAGCATTTCCCAACTTGAAACCCAGCTACACATCTCTACATATAAGGTAATGCAATTCTTCCTCCTCATTAAAGACTTCTTTGCCTATCCATTCGACTCAGATAAGCAGTCGAATAAGTTTCAGCAACTTTTGATTTTTTTGTTTAAGGAGTATCCAGCATATCTTTGGACCAAGCCAAATCTTGGACGTGTATTGCTTTTTCCGTTTTTGTTATTTCATCAGATTTTTAGATCAAAATAGTCTACATTGAGAACCCTCGCTATAGAATCCACTTGTGATGATACATCGCTTGCTATCGTGTCGATAGAGGAGTGAGTTTTCAACGTAGAATATATGGTGTCGGATGCTCAGGGGATGCACGCGCTCTACGGTGGGGTAGTGCCAGAGCTAGCGAGTAGGGCTCACGCGACCAAGGTAGTAGAGCTGTATGCCCATCTCCAGTCGAAGTACAAGTGAGATGTCACGAGTGTAGATAGTGTGAGTATCGCATCGCAGCCAGGACTGCCAGGTTCGGTGACAGTAGGCGTAGCAGCTGCACATACGATATGACAGTTCTTGGACAAACCAGTGATCGAGTGTCATCATATTATGGGTCATGTGTTTTCGATTTTACTCGATCGTGAGAGAGATATACTGCAGTTACCATATCTGTGTCTGACCGTGAGTGGTGGACATAGTGATATATATGTAATTGATGATTGATGATTGATGATTGATGATACCGATGTCGTACCATACCATGACCTGCACACCAAGAGATGACATATCGGCATATGAGACATATATACCGTCTGACCATATACTGTGACCAAGCTCGTCCAGACGCTAGATGATGCAGTAGGTGAGGCATATGACAAGGTCGCCAAGATGCTGTGATGACCATATCCAGGCTGACCGTGGATCGACCAGCTCTCTCAGCAGTGATCATCCGACAAGCTGATCGTGAGTAGAATCAGAAAGATTGATATCTCTGATCAATTTAGTTTTTCTGGTGTCAAGGCGCAAGTTCACTCATTGCTTGAGTATCTCGAGAGAAATAATATACTCCTAACAGCATCTGTCCAAGCTGATATTGCACGGAGATTTCAGGGTGTGGTGACTGATGCACTGATGCAAAAGATGACTCAGTATATAGACACACTACCCAACACTCCAAAAGTACTGTGAGTGGTCGGTGGAGTGTCTGCAAACTCACTCCTCAGGACCAAGATGAGTCAGCTAGCCGCAGAGAAAAATATTGCTTTGTATTACCCAAACTCATTTGCCTACTGTACGGACAATGCGGCTATGATAGGAGTGGTAGGATTATTGGAAAAATAGTAAGAAAGAAAGAGATTTAAGGAAAATTATGACAAATGGATAGAAGATCTCAGAAGACAATATTTTTGATAGTTTCTGCTGTGCTGATTGTGGTGAGTGGGATATTTTTGTTGTCCCAGATAGATAAATGATCTGCTACGGTGGCCAACAACGAGGAAGCAATGCTAGAGCTTGCACAGATCCAAAATCAACTAGACGAAAGCGCGCTTAATCAAGAAAGAGATTCAATAGCATCCAATCTAGCCAATAAGAAATCAGAACTAGAAAAGATTGTAGAAGATGCAATGTCATCAGGAGCTGTAAATACTCGCTCTCGAAATACCGCATCTACTCATAGTGAATATCATCTAAATCTATTGAGTGCATTGTATGAGCAAACATCTAATATTGAGCTTTTGCCCACACTTTTTCAGCTATCTCTTGATTTTAGAAAATTTGATCAAGCTCTTGATTATCTACTGGTGCTCCAATCACAAACAACACTCTCTGATCAGATCAGCATGAATCAATATTTGTACGCATTATTCAATAGTGCGCAACTTGATTTTGGTCAGATCAACAGACTTAAACAAATAGTGGATGAGTATCTAGAACAGAATCTCATCACTCAGGCGGATCATACATTGTATTATTCTCACATTACATTGATCAAAAATGATCTAGAAAACTACAAACTATTTATGCAGCAACTGAGATGAACGGCATACACTAATCTTGCATCAAGCTATGATGCTGCAATGAAGCGTGCTGATTCATTTGTAGATACTCCAGACTACTATCTGCAATGATTACTAGGTATCTCTGTGTTCAATCAGTGACGATATCGTATCGCCCAAAAAATTGCTACTTCGCTCAAAGATAAAGACAGAAAGTACTTATTGGCTTATCAGCTTGATGCCTATGCTTCTGTGATGTTGTGAGATCGATCCCAAGCAACTGCTGCACTTGATTTTTTGATCAAAAATGATCAACCAAATCAAGAATTATATAATTATTTGTTATGATTGTCTTTTTATTATGACGAGAAGCATACTGACGCTATATTGGCGTTTTCACAACTCAAATCACAAAAATATAATGCTGATGTACTGAGATATAGTTTGCTCTCATACGGATTGTTGGATGACTCGTCTGGTGCAGTAAATACTATTCGCATATTATCCAACAAAGAAAATCTTAATATTTATGATTATTTTGCAGTTTTTGATGAAGTGTTTTTTTCTCCCAAAAAGGATGACTATATAGATCAACTCTGAGATCAGCTAGATCTGTTGTTCAAAAAATGTTATGTAGATATGGAATGAGATCAAATATATGCTTGTCTATACGGTAAGTCTTGACTATATCTCGCACTTTGAGATACTCAGACAGCTTACCAGTACCTACAGAGAGTAGTGCAACGATATCCCAAAACTCAACTGTATGAATATCTCTGAGATTTAGCTATCCAGTTGTGAGATGATGATCAAGCCACCAAACGATATATCCAATGACTTTTGAGCACTACAGTGCTTGATGATCAAGAATTATTAAAAAATAAAGTCAAGGAATTGATGAAATAATGAATTAATATTTTTGACAATAGTTGTAGCTATACATAGAATTTTCTAACTGGAGATTTTATATGACTTATGAAAAAACCAAATGAATAATCTCAAAAAAATGATCTGACTACTCAGTGTGTTGATGCTAAGTGTTTTACAGACCTTCGCTGTCACAAACTATGTAAGTATCGATGAAGAAGGGAATGGATGATCATGATGAGCTGCTGTACAAGATCAAATTATGCAGGATGTAGATCTGTTGGACGATGATTGGACAAACTGATTTACTCCTTGATCTGCATTTGAATCATATACATTTTCAGGTGATATTGCTGGTGGTATCGAATGAAATTATGGTACAGAGTATTTTGATATGAATTATAGCAATGGCTCTACTGTGAGAGTAGAACGTGTGGATGCAGATGCTACTACAATTACCGGAACAGTAAATGCGACTAATGCAAACCCTAGAATAGATTTTGGATCGACCATGCAAGACAACTCACCAAAACCTTATTCCTTATCAGGTGCTGGTTTTTGGAATGAGCCAGCTGGTGGTTCAAGTGCAAGCAAAAATGCTATTCTATTCACCTTCTCTGGTACACCAATTGATTGATTTGGTGTATGGCTATGAGATGTAGAGAGTAGATCAGCTGACGGATCAGGTGCAGTTGCAGAGATAGAGTATTTTGACACAACATGATCACTAATCTGATCATGAAGTATATTGGCTGCATCATGAGTGGATCAGACATTGTGCGGAGGATCCAATGCTTCCAATAGTCCTTCTGCATGTGGTAATGAGACCACTAGATTTGTATGATTTCAAAAATCTTCTGCCCTAGAAGATATAAAATATATGAGAATCATCGTATGAGATGATGATGACCCTGGAGATGCTGGTACTACTGATGGTGGTACAGAACATCTGAGTTTTGTGTGACCTACAATAGTGAATCAGCCTGAGATTCCAGATCTTTCATTGACCAAGACTTGATCTGCTGTAGCAATGAGTGGAGATCTAATATCTTATACTCTCACGATAGATAATCTCGGACCTGGTGCTGCTACTGGCGTATTAGTAACTGAAATGTATCCTACTTGATTTACTTATATGAGTGCATTCCCCACACCTACTAGTGGAGATTCTTTGTGGGATATATGAAGTTTTGTTTCGTGAGCAAGCTATAGTATTGCTATCACGGGTAGTATCAGTGGTATGACTTGAGCATATACAAATACTGCTCGAGTGAGCGCAGATGTAGAATCATGATCAGTTACCAATACTGGCACTCATGTGACAGAGATTGTATGTGTAGAGAATTTTGACTCAGCGTGTACTGGTACAGCAAATATCTGTGGAGCAACACTCACAGGTAGCATACTTTGTGATGGGAGCTGTAGTGCTGATGCACCTGCTGATCCACCTGATCTAGGTATTGCTTGCAATGTATGACTATGAGTATGTGCAGCAACTGGAGTGCTAG
>ENA-ORXM01004146-ORXM01004146.1-marine-metagenome-genome-assembly--contig:-NODE-4146-length-13200-cov-9.009525_pt1 | contig 13200 bp, 9 predicted proteins | sample MGYA00237867_ERZ511480 | MGnify/ENA primary metagenome ERZ511480 (study PRJEB26309, sample SAMN06266103) | marine metagenome | isolation source: Algal blade | place: United Kingdom:Sidmouth, United... | reverse complement strand
ACAATCCGAGCGATATGATGCTACGAACAGTAATCAAACTTGATTGTTTTGATGCATCTTAAATGATCTATTCAGTAGAATAAATATAATGATGTTAAGAGTGATTTCATAAATTAAGGATAATTCTTCAAGACAAAAAAAAATCGACTACCATGATATGATAGCCGATTTTATAATTTTTATAAAAAGCGATCTAGCTCTTTAAGTATGTTTTATTTCCGTTAGAGTTGATATAGTATTTACCACCTTTTGGGCCTTGGTATATCATTCTTCCCTTAGCGTCTTTTCCTATAGATTTATCACCAGACTTATTAGGTTTATTTGTAACCTTCTTATTTTTAGCTGATTTTTTTGCCGACGTCTTACTTTTCTTAGTTGCTTTTTTAGAAGACTTTTTCTTAGCACTTGCTTTTTCCTTAGAGCCAGAAGTTTTGTCCTTTTTAGTTGCTGTAGACTTTTTACCTTCTTTCTTAGCTGCAGCTTTCTTTTTAGATTTCTTAGCTATTTTTTTTGTCCCTTTTTTAGACTTAGACTTCTTAGTTTTTGTCTTACTAGTTTTAGCTTTCTTTGATGTGCTCTGCGCTAACATGGTTGTAGAGGTGCCAGCAAAGAATACTAAGGTAAGAATAACGAATTTCAAAAAGTGTTTCATATTATTTGTTTAAATTCAAGTTTAATGCAAAGCCGTTCCGTGGAAAGGTGGTTGAGCTTATTCCTACCTTTATAGACCTGTGTATAAGCATAAAGTCACATTGATTTGTATAATGAGCATGATAAATAATCATAAATGGACATATGTTTCTTAAGTAGAACTTTAAAGCCGTGTAAATATTTCTTTTAAATACTTGATAAAACGGTATGCATCATATCTAGATTATACTTGTTTATCTTTTGGTGAGCGGGCATCCAACCTAACAAGAATCGAGTAAAATCAGCGCATGCAACGGGGTATAGTGTTGTCCATTCATCTTTCAGAGCTTTAAAATCAATATCTGAACCTGAAGATTGGAACGCCTTGAGCAACGCTGTAAAGTAGAAATCTAATAACTCATCTTGATAAGTTTCACAATCATAACTGCTTAAGCAACTACCTATAAAATAGGCTACATCTTTTATTCCGCAACCGCCTCCCACGTATTGGAAATCTACAGCAGCTACTTTTCTACCTTCTTCAGAAAAGCAAAAATTCGCCAACTTAGCATCTCCATGTACGATGGTGTTATACTTACAATTGTTTAATAGATCATCGATCAGATGTGCTTTTTCTTTTAGTTCTATATGTTCTATTTTCTCAAATTCATCTGGTCGAGTTGCTAGATGCCAGTAGGTGCCAATGGGCCATAATCCTACTGGTTCACAATGGAGGAAGTTAGCATGAAAGTTTGCCAACCAAGACAGGCAAGCCTTGATCTCTGCCATATAAAGAAGGTGTTTTCTTAATGGATAATTGGTATTCAGATCTTCCAATATAATCCACTGGTCATACTTCTCAGAAATGGAACCTAGAAACTCTGGCACTCTACAGCTAGGGGTGCATCGTTTGCTCCATCTTTCATACCAGTGCGTCTCTATTTTGTAAGACTTCACTTTTCTCTTGTGGGAATAATCCGTATCCCATCCTTTTGGGTGAGCACCCGAAAGGTTTAGAGAAATAAATTTTACAACAACAGTTTTGACAGAAGAACCTACTAGCCGATATCGAGAGATCCTACCATAACCGCTCCATAGAGACTGAATAATTTCTATCTCTTCACAGTCTGAAGCGTTCGTAATTTGTAAAAGGTAGTTCTTGAAATCAAGATTCATATACTGTCTACTCTACATAGGTGATGAAGTACAAAAGTAAGATCTAATTTATACTTTAGAGCAAACTTAAAGTTGTATTCAAATCTAAATTGATTATGGTATTATAAGGCCATCTTTTCGCTATCAACCATATCGACATAACGCTTCATTTTCTTAAGGATAACTTTAAAATGATGAGTTTCTTCTTTGGTTACAAAGGTAATGGCTTTACCCTTAGCATCCGCTCTTCCTGTCCGTCCTACTCGATGTACGAAATCCTTGGGCGATCTAGGTAATTCATAATTGATGACATAGGGTAGTTCATTTATGTCGATTCCCCTAGAGATCAGATCTGTAGCAACTAAGACTCTCAGTTTTCCTGACTTGAATGCATTTAGAGTTTCTAGTCTTTCAGATTGACTTCTCTTACCATGAATAGGTGATGCCTGGATCCCATTTTTCTCTAGCTTGTATGCCACTTTATCCGCACTATATCTGGAGGAGGTAAATACTAATACTTGTTGCATATCTTGTTCTCTGATGAGGTGTCGTAGCAAAGGCCCTTTTCTTTCTTCGCTCACGAAGAAGCCAGACAGATTGATCAGCGACTCTTCTTCCGCCTTGTCTTCTATCTTTATAATTGTAGGATCATGCAACAAGACTTTGTGTAATCCAGCTAACTTATCACTCAGAGTTGCGGAAAACAATAAGTTCTGTCTTTGCTTAGGTAACCGTTCGAAGATTTCTTCCATCTCTTTTTGGAAACCTAAGTTCATCATCTTATCGGCCTCATCCATAACTAGGGTTTCTACCCGGTATAAGTCCACAGCATTAGATCTGATGAGATCTAACAAACGTCCTGGAGTTGCAATTAATATTTCGACACCATAGAGTGCCTTCATCTGAGGGTTGATAGAGACACCACCATATGCAGCCATAGATTTGATAGACTGAGGAAGATTTCGTGATAGATTTTTGAAGACTTCGGTAACTTGTACAGCCAGCTCTCTTGTCGGTACAACAACAAGTACTTTAGGTTGTCTATTGCGCTCGCCCTGATGACGCGCTAGTAGGGTATTTAGTATAGGTAATGCAAAACTAGCGGTTTTACCTGAGCCAGTTTTAGCAATACCTAAGAGGTCTCGCCCTTGCATGATTACTGGTATTGCCTGTTCTTGGATAGGTGTAGGCGTTTCATAGCCTAGCATAGTTATATTAGCAAGTAATGAAGGATGAAGAAGCAGTTTTGAGAAGGACATACTTTAGACTTAATTTAAAAGATAGGCAGATTATCTTTCAAAGATACAAGTCCTAGTATCATTATGTAACTTAGCAAGTATATTTATTTACTCAAAAACAATGACTGTTTTTCTGAGTCTCTTTACTCTATTACTTCTTCGGGAACCGCAGATTTAGCTGCCTTTTTTTGGCAAGTTTTGCATAGTTCAGAAATCCCTTTCTCTTCCCATGATGCTTTTATACTGCCATTGCTAAGTGATTTACCTCTAATGTGCTGGCAGTTATCATAAGCATGATATTTATTGCCAGAGGTAGACCAGAAAACATTATCGCTATCTATACTTAGACTTTTAGCGACTTCGTTTTGCTCATTGATTTCTTGCGTATACTTTTCTACTGATGGGGGATTAAAATCAGCACCTGTTATCCCTGCAGCGACCATAGCTATGGCTGCAATACTTCCGGCAATTCCTTTAGTTTTCCCGCTGATATTTTTGTTTGTAAATATTAATATGACCAAAGGAAGAAAGGCTAGTACTCCCATAATGGCACCCAATTGGTTTTGTATAAAGAATCGAGTTGAATCTTTTTCGGATGCAGGATCTAGTCTATTGGCTTTCTTCCATAATGTAGAACCGGTAATCGCCAAGATCAAAATAACAACTATCGCTACAATCAGCCACACTAAGGTCTCATCACTTATTAATTTTAATATCGCAAAAACCTGACCTGCCATGGCAAGAATCCAGGCTAGCATCGCAAATAGCCTTAATTGTTTTGCTTTTCCTTTTGCTTCTGGACTTGCTTCGAATACTTTAGTATCACTCATGTTTTGTTATTCTGATGTAAAAATTAATATTATGACGTTATAATGGTTTTTAAGGTCACGTAAGTTAATAATAAGATAATAATATAGTGAATAAATACTGAATATGATGTATTGACATAAATCTGAAATTATTATCTTTAAATAACAATATCTCTATAAATTTCATAATTCTTAAACAAGATCAGATATAATTTCCATTCTTTCTTTGAACACAATATCATTCGATTCTGTAATTTTGTTTATGTCAATAAATTAAAAGTGATCGCTATAATTAATTTTACTATTTTTATTATAAGCCATCATACTCTCTCAATATGAAAATGTCCATATGAAAACACAGACAATAAAAACAAGGGAAAGAATTGGAGTTCTACTTTACTTTGCTGCTATCATCTTATTGCTGATCAATATTTTTTGGAAAGGAGAAAGTAGAGAAATTAGATGGATAGATATCGTTGGCTGGTTAGTATTTATGGTTGCTGCATTGTATGCTATATGGTTGTCAAAAGTGAAAAATAAGATCTCAGATATAGATCCATAATCCAGTTGTAAGATTTATCATTATAATAAAATACTTTTTTACTGCTAATACAATGAAGAAACAACAATAGACTATTTAATTATGATTGCAAAAGATGTATCTGGTTTAAAGCGTCAGGAAAGTAAATTTGTTCTCATTGAACGGCATTATGATCACGACATGGAAAACAAATTAATAAATTCTCTAAATGCAAAAAATATAATAGTCCACATATCACTTAGCGATCCTATCATGTCAGCATTCAATTTTGTAAGAATGCAAAAAGTTAGAGAAAAATTTAGAAACATTAAAAATGATTATATTGAACATAGAATGATAAACAGTTCAATAGAAAGAGCTATGAAAAAAATTTCTAAGGGTGATTGGCCCGAAGAAAATTCAAAGATTATACTGGAATGGATAGAAGGAATAGATTAGCTTATTCAACAAAATGATATAAGAAATTATACAACTCAACTAATAGATATTTCAATTCTATCTTTAGGCACAAAGTATATGACGTGTCATGCCGAGCAAAATCTCATCACGCCGCATTTATGCGACCCTTCTACAGTATTAAAAAAGAAAATGAAGAAGAGCAAGGAATAAACTGATTACAATACTTGCAATTGTTTTTCTTTTATATTTTACTTCATGTCATTTTACTTTTATAATAGATGATATCAATGAATGATTCTGATCCTGCATCTTGAGAAAATACATTCCATCCTCCAAATCCGAAATATTTATATCAAATTGGTTGGTATCAGTTAAACTAAGTTTGACACTTTTGACAAGCTTACCTTGCATATCATATACGTAGGCCATTTGCATTGCATGTTTTCCATTTACAGTTACATGTATAATATCATATGCGGGATTTGGAAAAGAATTTAGTTTAACCTCATTATTATCTTTAAAAGAAACTACAGTAACTTTTGAGAAATCAGCTGAACCATCGAAATCTATTTGTTTAATCCGATAATAATTTTCACCGAACAATGGGCGCTTGTCTATAAATTGATATGAAGTGCTAGTGCCTGTTGTTCCAAATCCTTCTACGCTTCCGATATCAACAAAATTTTTCCCATCAGAGGCTCTTTGTATTACAAAATGACTATTGCTTATCTCAGACGAAGTGACCCATTCCAATATAGCAGCTTTATCTTTTTGGACTGCCGAGAATGATTGCCAATCCACATCAAGTATCTCGAGGACACCAAAAATATATAGTATATACTGTAGACATGCTTCACTTTCATCCATTCCACCAAAAATACCATCTCCCAAACCATAATCCCAACCATAGTGGTTCACAATTTCATATGCATCTATGTTAGCATCGCCTATATCTACTTCTATTCCTTGGCTTACTCCATCAAATCCCAAAGCTCCAGGATCATTATTTACTTGATCGTATAATAGACTTACACAATAGTCCAATTCAGTATTATCAGTCACAGGAATGCCTTCTAATGTTATTCCAAAAATTGCTTGTGGAGTAGATGTCAAAATAAGCTCATCTCCACCCAAAAAATTTAATAATCCATGATAGAACACCGGAGCTCCTTCAAAATCAAAGAAATCAATACCAGATTGAGTACTACCTTCATTTTCACTAATTTCAGTGGCAATATAATCTGGCTGAACAGTAAATATCTCGCCATTCCCAACCAAAGCTCCATCAAAAACCAATCTTATATCTATATTGTTTAATGCAATATCTTGCTCAGGGGAAGACAGGAAAGCAATGAGATCAACATAAATTTCATCTATGTCATGTCCAAAATAATCTCCATTCCCTAAAAATTGAAACTCCAAAAGAATTGGAATTTCATCTTGAGCTGAAGAATTTATACTAATTCCCATCAATAAAAAGCAAATAAAAGTTAGTCGTGTGAAAATCATATAGAGTGTTTTTTGATATATTACAAAGGTCAGATATTAAATTCAGACGACTCTATATGTTTACATAGATTCACATAAAATCTATGTTTACCAGTATTTTTTAAAAAAAACACAGAAGAAATACTTATGCTATCAGTAACATGAAGCCTTATAACAGCGCTGGCTATTGAGAAACTATGGGATAAACCCATTGATATTTTATTTTGGAAAGAAAAAATATACACTCTAAAACTGATCATTAATTTTCGCCTCGATGAGCATATTCCTAATGATTATTTTTATAAGATTCTTAGAGATAATGTAGACTCAAGTTTTGTTTATAAAGAAAGAGCTTCTGTATATAACTCAGAATTATGATGCTAGACGGGATTGCAAAAGCTATGCTAATTTACAGTCTGTAGTTAAGTTATTTACACTAAGTATTTTCCAGAAGTGGTTTCGCTCCAGATAATAATATTTTTTAAGACTCCGATCCAAGTAAATTATATATAATCTAAATCAATGTTGCTATTAACAGTTTAAACAAGTTAGCTGAATTCAATGATTATTTGTGCAACGTAACAGAGGTCATATATCATAATCGCTAGAAGTGAACTTAATTTTATGATTTTCCTTAAAAACGCTATATTCAGGGTTACTAACCATAAAATATAATAATGATGAAATGTCTCTCCCTTGCTAGAGTCTTACTATTATTAATGCTTTTTGCTCCTTTTACAGGAATTACTCAGAAAAAGAGTGATAAGAATAAGCTAGCTAATCCACTAGATGAGCTATCCTTATCGGCACTTAATTTTAGAGAAATAGGCCCTGCATTGACATCAGGAAGAATATCTGATATCGCAGTTAATCCAAAAAGGAATCAAGAATATTATGTAGCAACTTCTTCGGGAGGCGTATGGAAAACAGTAAACAACGGCACAACCTATAAGCCGATTTTTGATAGCCAAGGCAGTTACTCGATAGGTTGTGTTACCATAGACCCTAGTAATGAAAATATCATATGGGTAGGGACTGGAGAAAATAATAACCAGCGTTCTGTAGCCTACGGGGATGGTGTCTACAAATCTGCGGATGGAGGTAATTCTTGGACTCACATGGGACTTAAAAATTCAGAACATATTGCTAAGATAATAGTACATCCAGATAATTCTGACGTGGTCTATGTTGCTGCGATCGGGCCATTATGGAATTCTGGTGGAGATAGAGGTTTATACAAGTCTATAGATGGTGGAAAAACATGGAAGGCAACCTTAGAAATTGACAAATATACGGGCGTAACAGATGTAGTTATAGATCCTACAAATCCTGATAATTTATATGCGGCAGCTTTTCAGAGGGCTAGGCATGTGTTTACATACCTTGGAGGTGGACCTGGATCTGGAATGTACAAGTCAACAGATGGTGGTGACAGTTGGACAGAGGCTAATAATGGACTTCCTTCTGTGGACTTAGGAAGGATAGGACTTACTATATCCCCAGCTAATCCAGAAATCATATATGCAATCGTAGAAGCGGCTAAAGGTAAGTCAGGTTTTTACAAATCTACAAATAGAGGAGCTAGTTGGTCTAAGCAGAGTGGCAAGGTCACTAGCGGAAATTACTACCAAGAAATTATTGCTGATCCAGTCAATCCTGATAGAATATATACAATGGATACCTGGATGCAAGTATCGCATGATGGAGGTAAAAGTTTTATAAATGTAGGGGAAGATTATAAGCATGTAGATAATCATTCTCTCTGGATAAATCCCAATAATAATACACACTTACTAGTAGGTTGCGATGGTGGAATATATGAGACCTGGGATACTGGAGCCACGTGGAGCTTTAAGGCTAACCTGCCCGTCACCCAGTTTTATAAAGTAGCGGTGGATAATGACGAACCCTTTTACAATATATATGGAGGAACGCAAGATAATTTTTCTCTCGGTGGTCCTAGCAGAACACAGACCTCACACGGGATAACGAATAGAGATTGGTTTATAACACACGGTGGTGATGGTTTCGAGTCCCAGGTAGATCCAGAAAATCCAGATATCGTCTATGCACAATCTCAGCATGGAGTACTCGTAAGATATGATCGCAAGAGCGGTGAGGAAGTAGGCATACAACCTAAGGAAAGAAAAGATGAGCTGGCATATATTTGGAATTGGGACGCACCTCTGATTGCTAGTCCGCACAAGTCTGGCCGATTATATTTTGCTGCTAACAAGGTTTTTAGATCTGATGATTATGGCAATAGTTGGGAGGTTATAAGCGATGATCTTACTAAACAAATCAATAGAAACGAACTGAAGATCATGGACAAAGTATGGAGTATAGATGCGGTCAATAAGAACAGATCTACCTCTCTGTATGGTGCAATTGTAGCGCTGAGCGAATCTCTAGTAGACCCTGATCTAATCATAGCAGGTACGGATGATGGTAATATCCAGATCACGAGTAATGGAGGAGAGAGCTGGGAAAAAGTTAGCAATATATCAGGTGCACCTAGTCATGCTTATGTCAATGCAGTGTATGCTTCACAACATGATGCAAACGTAATCTATGCAGCACTGAATCATCATAAGTTTGGTGATTTTAAGCCATATATTTATAAGAGTGTGAATAAAGGAAAAACTTGGAAAAGTATAAGTAATAATTTGCCAGAGAGAGGTTCAGTTTATGCTATAGAAGAAGATCATTTGGATCCTAATTTGATATTTTGTGGAACTGAATTTGGTGTACATTTCAGCTCTGATCAGGGTGGTCGTTGGAAGCAATTAGACGGCGGTGTGCCTACTGTAGCAGTCAGAGATTTAGCTATTCAGAAAAGAGAGAATGATTTAGTATTGGGAACTTTCGGTAGAGGTTTTTATGTGCTAGATGATTATAGCTCCTTAAGAAATCTTGGTAATGGTAAGATAGTAGATAAGGCTAAAATATTTCCGATAAGACCCGCGCTGCAGTATGAGCAAAGTCAGCCACTAGGGCTACCTAAGAAAGCTTTTCAGGGAGATGCCTACTACACGGGAGAAAACTTAGATCCTGTAGCTATAGTAACTTTCTATTATGGAGAAAAGCACAGTTCTTTAGAAGATAAGCGAAAAGAAAAGGAGAAAGAAAATGTAAAAAATAAACGAAGCGATAGCTATCCAACATATGATGAACTGAAAGCAGAAGGGGAGGAATTATCGATAGACTTATTATTTACGATAAAGGATAGTAATGGGAAAGTTGTAAGAAAGATTTTCCAGAAACCTGCTAAAGGTATACAGCGTATACACTGGGATCTAAGATATGCATCCAAGGAACCTATTAGTCTAGGAGGATCTGGTTTTTACAATCCATTTGCTGACAAACCTAAAGGGAACCTAGTGGCACCAGGAAATTATGCTGTGGAGATGGGCATTATGGAAAACGGAACTTACACAAAACTTACTGATCCCGAAACTTTCGTAGTAAAAGCACTTAATAATTCAGCGATCCCTAAGGGTAATATGGATGAGAAGGTAGTATTCCAGCGAGAAGTCCATGAGTTGTCCAGATCTATTTCTGGTGCAGGAAATATGATAGGAGAGGTAGAAGATAGGATGAAGCATATCAAAAAGGCAATAAAAGTAGTGGAGCAACCTTATCCGGATCTAGCCACAGAATACAACGCAATCAACAACAAACTCAAGGATATCAAAACACGATTATATGGAGATAGTTATAAGACTAAACTAGATATAGATCAGATTCCGACGCCTGCGTCACGGATTGGCTGGATTTCTTATGAGCAGGGTAGCTCTACTGCAGCACCTACAAAAACACATCAGGGAAGTTTCTCAATAGCGAAGGAAGAGTTTGCGCCGATATTAGAAGATCTGAAAAGTTTAATAAAAAATGACCTGTATAGTCTAGAGAAGAAATTAGAAGCAGCGGATGCTCCATACACTCCAGGAAGAAGTATCCAATTGTTATTTGAGAAATAGATGGGTAGGAAATTTAGATGTTAAGTTTTAGCTGCAGTGCACTTTACGCGCAGTAGAGATTTGCGACAATGGTATAGACGATGACTAGGATGGTAATCCAGTTCAAAACTCTGTCAATATCACGATGCTTAGATGATTAATGGAAATCATATTTAGGAGCAATTTATTGTTAGATCTCTTTATGTAAATTACTTAATTGTTAAATTCCGAAAGAGTAACTGATGTAAATTTATTAGTCGCAGAAAATAGTTTGCGCTTCAGTGCGAAAGTTCATTTTTCTGCTTGGTTAAAAAACAAAGATGTCAAAAGTGTGAAGAGGATTTTATTACACCTAGTTTATTGACAGCATATATTGTTTGATCAAAAAATAAGAGGTGTCAAATATTGATAGAGAGGGTTAAAAAATAATAAACACTATATTTGAAACTTAGAAATTAAAATAAAATTTGTAATCATGTTTAAAAATTGTTTTTGTCTAATGGGATTAGCAACAGGAATATTCCTGCTTCTAAGTTCGTGCAATGATCTAAATACTAGTTCCTCCAAAACAAATGGTGAGCCGAGAGAGATACGGACCGATCATATGTATTTGCAAAGGGCATTTCCCAAAGGGAAGGTTAAAGAGACAGCATTACAAGAAGCCAAAGAATGGAAAGAAAAATACCTCAATAGTGCTAAGTTTAGTGAGCGTAGTGGTAATGATATAGCCAGCTTAGTAGGTCCCACCAATGCTGGAGGTCGAGTAGTCGATGTGGAAATACCTTTTGATAAGCCAGACACCTATTATATAGCTGCGGCATCAGGGGGCATCTTTAAGACTGAAGACGGTGGAGCCACGTGGGTTGCTATTTTTGATGACCAAGGGATATTAACCATGGGAGATCTAAGTATCTCTAAAAACAACTCTGATCTTATATGGGTAGGAACAGGGGAAGCTGATGCAGGTCACGCTCACTCAGGTAATGGCGTTTATAAATCAATAGATGGCGGTGTTACATGGGAATCTAAAGGTTTGTCAGATGTGGGAACAGTAGGTAAAGTACTGATAGATCCAAATGATGACAATACAATTTTTGTGGCCGCTATGGGACCAGTGTACAGAAATTCAGAAAACAAAGGAATCTATCGGTCCAAAGATGGTGGAGATACCTGGACTAAGGTTTTATATATTAATGATGTCACAGGAGGTATTGATATAGCAATACACCCTAGTAATAGTAATATTATTTATACCTCTATGTGGCATAGAGAATTTACAGAAGATGACCGTATTTATGGAGGTCCCAACTCTGGAATTTATCGTTCTGTAGACGGTGGGAATACCTGGGAAGAATTAACCAACGAACTGTCTACTTCAAACACTATTTCTAGGATCAAATTAGAGATAGCACCTTCTAATCCCAATGTTATATATGCACTATATATCAATGCAGCTGGTAATATTGATGGATTTTACGCTAGTAATGATGGAGGCGATAATTGGGCACAAGGAAACATCAACAATATGGCGAGTGTAGGATTTAACGATTATTTTGGAGATATATATATTGATCCTACTGATGAAAATGTTTTATACAATATAGGCTTTTGGGTATACAAGAGTACTAATGGTGGTCAATCGTGGACGCAGATTTTCGATGGGGTTCATGCAGATCAGCAATCCTTTGCATTTAATCCTATGAAGCCCGGCCAAATAGTTATAGGTAATGATGGAGGAGTGTACAAAAGTGATGATGGTGGTGCCAATTTCGAAAAAATTAATAACCTCCCAATAACGCAATTCTACCGATTGCATGTCAATGTAGATGGTAGTAATGTAATATATGGTGGAGCACAGGATAATGGTTCTTGGAGATCAGTAACAGCTGACGGTATTGACGATTGGCAGAAGATTAACGATGGTGATGGGATGCAGCCTTTGGCCAATTCAATTGATGACTCTTATTGGTTTACGTCTACACAAAATGGTCAGTTTTATAGAGGGGGTACATTTGGTTCAACTTCAGGGTTTACCGAGATAACACCTACTATTGGGGCAGATGAGAGAAATAATTGGGACACACCAGTAGCACTTGACCCCAACGATGCCTTAACGCTATATTATGGTTCTAATAAGTTGTATAAGACCACTGATGCAGGTGATACTTGGACCCTTATAAGTCCTGACTTGAGCAATGGAGGAGGGTCGGGTAACCGAACATTTGGAACAATGACGACGATAGACATATCCAGCATAGATAATGATAATATCTACGCTGGTCTGGAAGATGGTAATGTATGGGTAACTGAAAACGGAGGAACAGATTGGACGAAAATTTCTGACGATCTTCCTATCAGATGGGTAACTAAAGTATACGCAGATCGAGAAAATCCTAATAAGGTATATGTAACTTTTTCAGGTTATACATACGGAGAAGATAATGGCAACATCTATGTCAGCGAGGATCGAGGTGAAAACTGGACAGCTCTAGGTGCTACCTTGCCAGATATTCCCATCAATGATGTAGTCACAGATAATGAAGGCAATATCATATTAGGAACAGATGCAGGACTGTTTATATCTACGAATCAAGGTGAAAGCTGGGAAACCTTAGGGATAAATCTCCCTTCTGTCATCGTAACAGACATGCAAATAGATGTTGAGAATAACACTTTATATTTCGCGACCTATGGTAGATCAATGTACAAAATTGACCTCTCATCTGTAGTATCCAATACTGAAGAGATCGTTAGTAGTGGTTATGCATTTACAATTGCTCCAAACCCAGCAAGAGACAATACTTTAATTACTTTACCAAAAACTGCACAGCAAATTTCGGCAATTGTATATAATTCCTTTGGCGAAGTTGTTACCCAAAACTCTTACGGCAATTTACAATCTTTTGATCTGTCCGTTTCGAATTTGGCAAGCGGGACTTACTTCTTACATATAGAAACCGAAGCTGCTAGGTCTATCCAGA
>ENA-ORXM01004145-ORXM01004145.1-marine-metagenome-genome-assembly--contig:-NODE-4145-length-13200-cov-31.492799_pt1 | contig 13200 bp, 11 predicted proteins | sample MGYA00237867_ERZ511480 | MGnify/ENA primary metagenome ERZ511480 (study PRJEB26309, sample SAMN06266103) | marine metagenome | isolation source: Algal blade | place: United Kingdom:Sidmouth, United... | reverse complement strand
TCGTGGCTTGGTTCAAATGTTTGGTAATTCATTGGATTTTCTTTTGTTCGAGTGTTTGTTTAGGGTGTTGTACAACGATTCCGGCTATGCGTCGTCTCTCACAAGGTACGCAGTGAGATATGATCGTTATAGCCATTGTTGTCAGGAGTTTCATCCTAATCTATTCATGTATTTAAACCCATTCTAATCAGAAAAGCATTGTCAAATAAAGCAAAGTTGTTATTTTGAATGTGCTTCTTTATAAACAAAAAGGCTTCTAATCTACTAAGACCCGATTTATAATTTTGGCCTAAAATGGTTGAATCTAGGTAAGCTCTATCAAATTTTTCAGTTTCTAAACCCCAGTGAAAATTTGGACGTATCGTTGCTAATGAATTTATATCTTCAAAAGCGTACGACTTTGTAAAGTCTATTAATGAATCAAATACCTCATTAGATTCGGGTGTTCTGTGTCCAACAACTTCTATCATGACTGAATCCTCAAACTGTTGCATTCCGACAACAGAATCGGTCTTTGGACATAACCGAATGGAAATATATCCCATAAAAATTTTATTAGTGTTTTTCAATTCTTCAATCAACGTTAGAATTTCATTTGTATAACTAAAAGCAGTTGTTGAAGGTAAAGCTATTTCATAACCTCTACCAGGCAACCCTCCGTCAGGCCAGCCAATTTCACCTACAGAATATGAAAGTCCTGTAAAGTCCGATACAGAATCTTCAAAAGTTCCTTGCAATGCATCTACAACTCCTTCTAATACGTCACTTATAAGGGAATGTCCAGCTTCAGGATGAGAAGATCTTTCGTGGTTCCATGTAACTTTTGCTTGCAAGATGGCAAGAAAGCCTGAAAGAGGTAAAGGATATCTAGTCGCTTCTTCTAAAAACTTTGGTATATATCCATAATGATCCGCGCCAAAAACATTGAGTGGCAAATCTAGAAAGTTAAGTAATCTTGCTCCAGCCCTACCTCCTGTAGAAGGATAAAGTTCTCCTTCTCCCAGTTGATTGCTTAGTGACGTTAGATATCCCGACATAACATCACCAGAGTTGTCATGTTTGGTAATGACATTTGGTGTGAATTCTCTGTTTACTATCCAGCAAGACTTACTATAAGGGTTAAGTGCTAAATCAACATATCTATTTTGTGATAGAGGAATTCCAGTTCCATTGAGAGCACCATCTTTTAGCAAGTCCGTCACTGCTATGTTTGCAAGCTCATCTCTAACAACAAGATCATTAATTGTAAATCCTGCTCTCTCTACCAATTGTTCCCACCCGTTAGAGTCTTGATTAGTGCAATATTTAATGGTTTTTTGTCTGACAGTAAATTGCGGAACAACTTCCATGATCACTGAATAAATTATCCCAATTGCACCTAGAGAAACAACGATAGTCTTTAGAAAATCTTCTGAATTCAAGTCACCTATATTCGCGCTGCTTCGACTGATATAATTGATATTGCTATTCGGGTAAATACTTCTTAGATCGGATTCAGAAATTATTTCTTGATCTCCTTGAATCCACCATTCTTGGCCTCCCGGTCCAACTAGATGGATAGCTTTTATTCTATCAATCAACAATTTATCCTTAAACTCCCCTCCATGAGTTGCTGTTGAGATAGTTCCAGCCAAGGTGGCACCAGGTGAACCACCACTAGCTTCTATGGCCATCCTTGGAGACTGATGATCTAATAATTTACTTAGTTCAGACATAATTATACCAGCTTCTACCCAAAAGTAATATAGAGGATTGCCTTCACTATCTTCCTGCATACTTGTCCATCGTTCAGGGAGATTGCATTGAAGGCTTGTTTTTAGGTTTCGAGTATCTATTGTAGTACATTCTGAATTTGGAGTCACTGGGATGTGGTAGCTATTTTCTACTTCATTTCTTAATGCATCTTGATTGTACTCGGATGAATGATTTAATGATTGTACTAATTCGTGTGGATAAGTGTCAATCGATATATTCTTTCTTTCGCCCATATGGCGAATAGCTGTTCTCAAGTCTTTAGAATTACCTTTGCCTTTCTCAAGTATCGAAATAGTCTTTATACTATTTTCGTTTCTAAAAGGAAGATTGATATCAGAAAAAGACCACCCTCCTCCTACAACTTTAACAGGATCTGTACTTTCTCGAATAATTTCAACTAATTCGTCCTTAGTGCATGGCTTTAGTATTTCTTTAGCAACATAACCATAAGTCCAGAACCAATTATTCCACCACTCACCTTTCATTTCTTCAGAGTGAGAAATACGATATTCGCCTAACCAATTTGCAACTACGTTTGTGGAAGTATTATCTATTGAAGAATTTTGTAGTGAATTTGCAGGCCAATATATCAAATTGGCGTTTTGTTTAATTGTATTTATCTCAATTGCTCCATGATGAGACGTAGCCTTTACGAGTGCATTTCCAGCTACGTTATTTATAGATATCCCTTTTGACCCTCTCAATTCTGCAAATATATTTGGCTCGACGTTTCCACTAGAAGTACTTATCTCATCAATAGTTATTTGTCCATGACATCTAGCAACTAATGAACTATGTTCTAAAATTTTTGAAACTGAAATATTTCCGAGTGCAGATATCCTAACAGCTGCTTTATTTGTTATGGCACCCTCAATTATTACTGAACCGTGTGTACTAATAATCTCTATATTTGTACTTTTGATTATATTACCAAATGTGCCATTAAGTTGATTTATAACAATGTCTCCTTTGGCAATAATCTCCAGTCTTTCTGCATAAATGTCATTGTCTCCATTGATGTAGACGTTTCCTTTTTTGCTGGTAATCTTTATTCGGCTTGTTATAGCACTTGTAGAATTATTATCACTTATTAATTTACCAATGGTAACATTTGTCTCTGCTTCAAGGTGTACAGAAGCGTTTGCAATATGAAGACCGAAAATGTCAATTTTAGCATTTTTACTTTTCAGATTAACTTTAGATGAACCGTTGACTACTACTACTTCACTAAGAGTTAAATTATTTTCTGAAGTTAATTTTAGAACCGAATTTGTAACTCTATTTCCTTTAAACATTATTGCCTTTCTGCTCGTTACTTGTGCATTTCCGTTTTCTACAATCTCACTTGTAAATTCAATATCTTCATCTTTTTGGATTTTGTATACTTCTGGATATGTAATTCTTCCTTTATCAATTTGTATAGCCATGATTAATTATTTTTATTAGTTTTAATTCCTGACAACGGTTCGGTGACATGCGGCGTGCCGACGAAGGAAGCATGATCATCATGTCACCTGTTATCGAGAGTATTCATTCATTAAAGAAGTTTTCTATTTCTTCCATCCAAGGCATTTTAATTTTGGTTTCAAGATTGGTATACTCTAATGATATTTCATCTTTATATTTCTCAATAAAGTTTACTACATCTTGCTTTAGATTCATTAAATCATCTGCCAACCCAGAAAATTTAAGCATATTTTGATCCCCTTTAATCCTACTGTCAGTAGCATTTTCGTTGGGTTCTATATCATCAAAAATACTTTGCTCCACATCATCACCATATTTAAGGCTTACATTAAGTAAACATTTATAAAAATCATTTGGGTTAATACATTCTTCAACTTCTAAAGGAATTCGTGCTTGATGTTCGTTTTTAACCAAATTGATAGTATTGTTAATTATCTGTAGCCTTCTGAATCTTAATTTATTACTTTTCGTATTTGATTCATGCTGCAATTTAGGGCCAGTTAGATCTGTATCAGTTAAACAAAGTATTTTTCCATTCGTATTCAAAACTTCCGATTTATGGGAAAGTGGAACATAGAGAAAATCGTAAAGTAGCTTTACAACGCCGCAACCACCTACGGGAATAACTTTGAGATTCTTAACATTTAAATTCGAATATAAATAATTATAGTCGTCCAGTCCCTCAACAATTAACCAATTAGTTGAATAGTGTTTGAGTGAACTTATTATTGAACTTGTTAAATCATAAAAACTTTTCAGTTGGATATCATTAGGATGATTGCCTCTATCTTCAAAATAATTCTTGAATTTGAATCTTGATTGGATAGGAATATTGGTTTCATCTAAATCAATCTGAATTAAAGTCCCATTGTTTAATATTGGCAATGATCCATACCAATGAGTAGTTAACAAAACTTGACAATTTTGAGAATCACTTATTTCCTCTATTCTTGTAAATTGATCATAACAATTTGAGATATGTAATGATGATTCCGGTTCATCTATGGCCAAAATTATTTGCGAGTCTCTATTTTTTGCTCCAGAAATAAAAGAGTAGGCTATATCGATAAGTGCCTTCTTTCGTTCTCCAGCACTAAGTGATTTTATCGGTTTGTCATCTTTCTTTAATGTTCTTTTAGACAGATAGGAGTAGATAATTTGACCCTTTATATCATTTGATGTCAAATTTTGTCTTGCTCTGTAATCCATTTTAAAATCGTACCCATCGTATATATTTTTTATTGTTTTTTCTGTTTCATCTATGTATTTTTTGAGTGTAATATTTATTAGGTCTAAAAGGCTTACTTGCTTCCCACCTTTTCGCCCAGTACTCATGCGAATCTGTTTTTTAGTGAGTGTATTATCTATTTCCGAACTTATCTTCTTGTCAATAAGATTCTGCATACCTACAGTTTCTATTTTAAGAAATTCTTGAATTGATGTTTCAATTGGAATATATAAGTAAGTATAAATTGACTTTATGTGGTTTGTAATCTTGTTAAAGTCGCTATTTGACAATATTTTCAGCCCATTGTCTTTGAAAGATTTTTGAATAGATGCTGTAAACGTAAGAAAGAAGGAATTTGAAGAATCAAATTCTTTGGAGGTTGTAATTAAATAATGAGTATTTCTATAATTAAATATTTCACTATCACGAAATTCAAAAAAGTTTTTAATAGGCTTGTAATTCCCTTCGGAATAAGTTTCGTTCCATAAAAAATCACTTATAATTTTTAAGTATTTTTGATGAGTAGGTGTAAAAGTCTTAAAATTAGTTTCATCAATTAAGAATAAGGGAGCTACAAAGGCTTGACTTTTTTTAGAACCTAAGTTAATGTTGAATTCCCTATTATTAAAAAAAGTGTCAACAGCTTCAAGCAAAGAACTTTTCCCGCAGCCATTATTGCCTATAACAACCGTGAGATTTTCAGGTTCTTTACAATGGAACGGCATAAATGAAATTCCTTTATAAATTTTATAATGTCTCTGAAATATTCCTAATATCATTTTTTTATATTTATTCTCGATAACGGTTCTTGGTATGCAGCGTCTCTCGACGAAGGAGAGATATGCTGTCATCACCTATTGTTAGGAAGCGTATTTCATTTGCATATATCCAAGTACGACAATGAATAATATATAAAGCATCAAGTAAAAAGATTCACCAATTTTGCCTTTAGTAAAGGGTAAATCAGTTGTTTTTAAGAAATTTTTTATTGCTACCTTGGTTTCATAGTGTACATTACTTCTTGATTCAAATAATTGTTTCATTTCTTCAAACTCTTTTTTCTCTTCGTAACCACTGTTATGATGAGGACGTTCAACCTTATCTAAATACTTTTTTGGATTACTGTCAGAGTTTAGATAGTCTTCATGCAGTATAGTTAGTTCTTCATATATTATTGTTGCTCTATCTTTTCTTTTTGAGTATAAGTACAATAATATAATTCCAATTATAGAAGATGCTATTCCTAAGTATAGAAATGGAGTTATTTTATTGAAATTGTATTTGTCTACTGGCAATTGAAACACAATTGAAATGAATAGAATTAGAAAGAAAATTACATTAACCAACGTGATCGTTGATATTTTTCTTAACCATTTTGTAGTGCTTCTTAAATCCGTTATGTATTTATATATCAGAGCTTCCATTATGATCTTTTTAGAATGTCAATAAAGGTATTGTAAAAATTTTGCTGAAACTTTAGTTCATCTTTTCTTCCAAATGTATTTGGTTGATGAAAGCCATAAAAAGGCTCTAAAGTTGAACAATATGGGATAACATAATGTGTTGCCCTCGGGACAATTGATTTAACTAATTTTGAATACTCTCCTGATTCATAGTATGGTCTAACATTTTTATCTTTCCACCAGATGTCTGCTTTTGAAACTAATGTAATTATCCATTTTACGTTGGAAAGTCGAAGATTCTTAGAAATTGACTTTAAAAATTCTTTTTCCAATTCTTTTCGCTCTATTCTCCATTTATCAAAATATTCTTCATCTGTACTAATTTTATCTACATCAACAATTCCATCTCTTTGATGGAATCCATCAGAGACAAGAAAAATTACACCAGTATAATCTTTTCTAATTATTTCACTCAATACATCTTCTCTTTGAGTATCTCCTGCGTCATGTCCAGGAGTATCATGAATGAACACTTTAAATTTATCAATGTAAAACTTGGTTGTTCTAACCGATAGAGTTTCAGTAATATGTGCACCTGATTTTTCCAGAGATTCTACAAATTCTGATTTGCCTGTTCCAGTAACTCCAAACAATGCAATATTGTGATCCTTTTTAAAGATGTCCTTGATGAAATCAAATATCTCTTTCTTGTGACGTATTACTATTTTACCAGCTTCTCTTAATAGTATTCCTTCCCAGCTCATATTATTGTTTTTTCATTTTTTACTTATATGCTTCCTAACGGATCTGGTATATCGAGAGTCACGACGGAGGAGTGATTCTCTGATCATACCTTGTTAGGCATCGTAACTTTTAGGATTAGCAATTATTTGTTCAGCAATGCTCTTCACTAATTGAATTTCTTTTCTAAGTAGCTCAAGGTTAATTCTGGTTGGTAAAAAGGGAATTGCATGACTCTTTTCGAAATCTGGATTAGAGTGAACAATTGAACATCTCATTGAATAAATTCTGTCCTTTACAGTTTGTTTGAATTTCCCATCAAAATCAATGCTTTTTAAGACAAGTGTTTTTTTGCAAATTATTTCAATGTCATTTTCAAAATGGCTCTTTAATTCGAGTAACTGTATGTCTTCCTTCGTTCTTGTACTTTCAACAAACTGATCAATAACTCTATCTAATTTGGCTTTATCATGATTTATTGATTTGTTTTCAGATTTAATGAAATTAACTGCCTCAATTATATATTCGTCTTGCTTAGAATGAAAATCCGGTTTACTGATTAGATTATTTATTTTTTCTTTAGCACTTAAAAAAGCACTTCTATCTAAGTGATATTCAAGGATTTGATAGAGACACAAATATTGGAATGGCGGGTAGGCAATTTTAATTGCTGTATTATAATATGACAATAGTTCTTCATTGTATTTCTTGAGAACCATTGTATTCTCTCTGTTTGTTATCAGTTCAGGTTTGAAAAATTTGATATCGCTAAATCTCGACAACTCTTCATTTCGAAAATAGGCTAAAGGTATTTTGTATGTAACAGAAATATCAAATAATAGACTATTAGCTATTAGAGGAATAATTGAATTAACTTTTGAAGCATCTAATGCATCAAGACCACTGAGTTCGAGTATGTAAACTTCACGATATCTTGATGCCCATAAGTGGTCATAAATAAAAAATCCATTTTTTGTTCTTTCTGCTTCAAGAATTTTTGCGGATATAATAGAACCTTCATAATTGTACTTAAATACAAGTTCTGCTTTAATAAATTCACTTATACTCACAATTGAATGTAGAGGATACAATAATACTTCAGCAACTGATGAATTTACTATTCCAAAAGCCAAATCTGTAAACCTAAAATCTTGGTCAAGTAATTCTTTAAATTTGTTTATACTACTTTCTGAAAGCAAATTTAGATATACATCTTTATGTTCCTTTACAAAATAGACTATACAGGAGTCAACAAGATCTTCTCCTTCCATTTTACATATAGATGGAGCTATTTCAATATCACCAATTGAAATTTTTAAATTTTCAAAAGCCAGTGTTCTACATTTTAGTTCTTCTATATCCATTTATTTATTTTCATTTTTATGATGCCTAACGGAATTATGGTATCTGGCGTATCCCGAAGGGTATGCCATGATCACCATGTGTTACTTGCCGTTTTCCATTCTTCCGATATGTCTAAAATCTCAAAAAGTTTCTTTCCTTCAATGTATGTTACATCTTTTTCATTAACCAACTCCGCTTGTCGAAGTACACTTGAAAAATCAACTTTGTAGTTAGCATTTGGATTTAGAAAGAGGCAATAATCAGAGTGATATAAATTATAAGGATTAGTTGAAAAGGATAATACGGCACTAACCCTTGAATATTGACCACCATTAGTTGTAAAAGAACCAGTCAAATATCTACCAGTCTTTTCATGGCCCGGAGTTATGTCTTGCCAAGTATCACCATAAAGTCCTGATTCAACATCTTTTTCGAAATATGATTTATCTGATGAGCATTGAATACAAACAATGAAAGGCTTGTCCATCTTTGAACCATATCTTGTTGCTTTCTTTTTAACACCTCTTTTAATTGCTTCTTTTGGTGTTCCAAACCAAGACTTCATATCATAAACTCCAATTGAACCTTTTTCTTCGTATTCATCATCAAGGTTAGCTCTTGGGACTAATTGAATTTCAATAAGTAAGTTGTCATCTTCATAATTCAAAGTTGGCAAATCTTGATACCCAGATTCCTGAAATTTCTTTTCATCTTCTTTTGGATCTGAATCAGCAATTAGCTGTGCAACTTGAGATTTAAATTTCTTAAGTGATGGTTGACCTTTCTTCTTTTGTCTTAATTTAGATAAATTAAAAAAATAATTTGGCGATTTGATGTCGTCTATTTGCTGGTAAATTGATTCTCTTACCTTTTTTATTGCAGATTCTTCATTGCTTTCATCGTTAACGATTTTTACCTCCAAGTAAATGTTTTCCTTGTCCTTTTCGGCCTTAAAGTCTGGACGTTTTGATGTACCTATAATTTCTGGATGTTCCTTCACGTTATAACCTAAGTTTGTAAAGAGGTTATGAATCAACATTTCACTGAAGATGGCTTCAAATTCAGTTTCAATTCTTCTTAATATTTCATCTTGGTCATCCTTTTCAATTTTTGAAAACCAGATATTCATCGTGTCTCTTACCCACTTGGCTTGAGTATTTGATGAACGACATAAGTAATCATAGGTCGATTCTCCTCTTTCCTGTGGTGTTTCATCAATTTCAGATATTCCTTTAAATAACATTGGCTTTATTTATTTAATGGCAAGTAACGTTATGAGCATATGCAGAGTCACGACGCAGGAGTGATTCTGTTATCATGCTGTGTTATCTCTCGTACTTTCTTTTTACTATAAACAACTGCATCCAAATAAGTCAATATTTTTAAACCATAAATCTACTATACTTGTATCGTTCATAATCATAGTTAAAGATCTTGAAGGATAATTATACTCATTATTTATTGGAAATGAATCAGCATAACAAAAATACAGATCTTTTACACCTGAAAGTTTTGCAAATGAAATTTGTTGCTCGTAGTTGTAAGTACAGTCATAGCAAGACTCTTTGTATGTTTTTTCATGAAGTTCATCTAAATACTTGTTGGTTTCAAATTCCAGTACTAATTCTTCACTTGACCCAATAACAAGTTCCATGCCTTTTGGTATTTCTTGTTGGTCAATTTTATATGTTATAAATTCCAAGCACTCGCCAATTAAAAAACCTACATCTTTTACTTTCAAACTTGTAAATGATTCTAGTCCTATAGCTTGGAAAGTATTATCTAGTTTTTTTAGAGTTTTAAGAGTATCTAATTTTTTGTAATAATAGATCTGTTCGTATTTACTAAATGTTGTATCTATTATATTTATATTTTTTGATTTATGTAGCAGAGAGTTAGGAGTAACCTTTATACCTTCTTCTTTAAGAGCTTCCGTCAATATTCTATTTTCTAAGTAATCATATGAAACTATTGATGTCATATTATCTCTCAATCTATAAATTGGATAAAACAATTTCGATAAATCTTTCTCTTCGAGTCCTTTTTTCACACTAGCTATAACTTTCTTATTAGCTGACGGGACATTAGGATTAATAATGGCAGGTGCATAAATGCTATCTATAAAGTATTTATATTTTATTAACTCCAAGTGCTTTCTGTTTTCAAACCACTTCTTACATCTTTCTATGGTTGTATCAACTAAAGTATCTGTTTCAATATTGGCTGTAATGTTCGTGATTTTCTCATTATTGGCAACCTCATGTTTCCGATCAAGCCTATGAAGTTGTTTGCTTTCATTGTTTCTGCATTCTTCGAGTGTTTCAGATTTGCATGAACCAAGCAACACCAATAAACATATTACATAAGTTGAAGTCTTCATTTTATTCTTTCCAATTTTTGTATGAGAGATAACGTATCGGCGACATCCTGCGTCTCTCGACCATAGGGAGATATATGCTGTGATCGTCGCTTGTTATCTGCTGCGATTTTTATTTACTCTTAAACTCTTGCTTCGAGTTGCTATGTATTATTAGGGGAAATACTAATGAGTAAGCCTTAAGGTGGTCACCTTAGCTGCACTTGAACATGCTCTTTTTTCAGATGCTACTTTATGTTTCCCAATTCTGTTGTTGTATTCTTCCAACATTTTAGCAAACTGGTCATCTGAAGCTTTTTGAGGTTTCTTATTTTGAGTTTTATCGCTCATAAAGCTCTAAATTTTGACTAAACATATAAAATGGTTGCAAATATAGTGTTTCTATATCTAAATTTCCACTAAAGGTACTGTTTTTCAATGGATTACTGTACATAAGCTTATTATTTATGGCGGCTAATAGCATAGGCTTAAAGTCCTTTACATACGGTTGAGTTGCATCTAACAAAGCAATTCCATCACATTTTCTTTCTAAAACTAACTTATCTGAGGTGATTTCTGCAACCCAAACAAATTTTGGAAGACTTGTTTTTAAGATTAATTCTTTTAGTTCAGTATTATGTTTCAATGTTTTCTGGATTCCTATTTTTAAGGATCTTGACGAGGTTAAAAACATCCTTAGATAATTCTTTCTGCCGGGCGGTAGACTAAAGAGATTTGCTCCTGTATATACTTCAAGAAACTGTATAAAACATTGTTTTGCTAATATGCTTTCAAGATATATTTTCTTGTGTAGAGGTACTATGAGTGCATAAATATGACATCCTTTCCAAGACGGATTTGTATAATAACTTGTTGGGTTCTTTGGGTTAGCTTTTTGATAGGGGGTGAAATTATCATCAATAAGTATCAAATTACGTGAAGCAGCGTCAAAGTCTCGAAGTTGTAAATTATCACTTTTAATAGGTTTTAATTCAATTAGCTCTTTCTCACTTATCCATGTTCTGCCTATTGCCAGATAAGCATGACCAATATCCTCATTAAAAATGCCAAGAATAATTGGAATTCCGCTTTCGATATATGAATTAAGAGCTTGATAAAACTCTTCGTCATACAATCCCTTTGCAGGATTCGAACCTTCTTTAGGAGTATAAACTTTGCTACCAAATCCAAATTCCTTTAGTAACAAAGATATAGAGTTCATTGGTAACCCAGATGCTGGAAGTAGTCTTTCATAAGAATTTGAGGAAAGGATTGAACGGATTTTGGAAGGAAGGACTGTGTTATATTCATGATAACGATGTCCAAAATACTCCATTAATTCCCAAACTGCTGTTTGAGCACATGTCATGGATTCTGATGTCTGAGAAGAGTGAGGAAATCCTCTAGCAGTAAATTGTAACCCATTTATTGTAATTGCAGATTCCATTGTTCTAATAAAGAACTTTGTACCACTTAGCGCCTCAGGGTTAATTATATTTCTTCCAATACATTTATTTAAGGGTCGAATAACTACGAATCCGAGAAATTGCTTGTTCAGTTTGTTTTTTTTACCTGTTGAGTAGAAATCACTTTTTGTGATTGGACCTTCAAACAATGAAACTCTAATACAATCTCTTTCATATTTCTCAAGCTTTGAAGAGAAATAATAATAGTAACTATCACGATAGACTCTATCTACATAAGGGTACTCTACCAAGTAATTTAAACCCTTTTTCAGTGGAGTCAAAAAATCTTCTAATGTAATGCTGACCAGTAATCATCGTCCTCCAATAATTTAATTAATTCAGGAGATTCTGTTTTGTATAAGATAAATGCAAATGCTAAAGCTTTTGAATCATTTTTGTGTCCTTCGCAAATTTCTATGAACTCTTTTTTGAAAGATTCATACTCATATCCTTGCCCTCTACTGTTTTTTAATATTCTATACATATTTTTTCGTTTCGTTCGTTGCAGATAACGGATCGGGCATATCGAGAGTCACGACGAAGGAGTGATTCTCTGATCATGCCATGTTATGAGCTGGCTTTTCATGCGTTAGTTAATCTTTTTGTTTGTACTAATTTAGCATCTAATATTTCAAGTACTTGAGGTATTACAGAATGTTCCATTTGCCATATTCTCATTTTATAATCCTTTGAGTTGTACTCATTTATTTTACCTTCCATTAAGACGCCTCTTAAATTTATATCCTCAATAAGCAATCGCAGTTTCGCTTCTTCTTTCCCTTTATCATAAATTTCTAATTTCAGTTTACTAATTAGGCCTTTTGGAAATTGTATCATTCTTGTATGTCCTAAATATTTAGCTGCAATTTTGATTGTCTGATCTTCTTTCCAGATTTGATAATTCAGATGTTTCGCTAAATCAAAATACTTTGCTGTAATTACATCAATGTCAGTTTCATAGCTTAGTAATTTCCATTTTAAAAGTTTCCTCTCATATAAATCGCTAAATCCGTACTCTCCATTATTTGTGAAGAAGAATTTACGTGTTGTTATCGAATTTTTAAAGGCTAATTCATAATTTCCATCTGATACTAAATCTTTACCCTTGGAAGTAAACTTGTATTGTGATTTTAGAAGCGTATTGCCATTCATATTTGACTCGATATAACCTTCACTAATTAATAATTCGAATACCCTCTCTACCATTTCTCTTCCAAATGGACAGCCTCTTGAAGCATTTTGGAATGCAATGCCAATAGGTTGAAATTCAGACCTTTCTTCAAATTTTAAATATAGAAGCTCTCTAAAAACTAATCTGATAATTCTATTTGGTATTGGTATTGTCATTTACTTCTGTTCAATCTGTCAAGTAGGTAAAGGGAGTTTCACCCTAAACCTCTCACAGAACCGTACGTGATAGTCTCCCATCATACGGCTCTT
>ENA-ORXM01004143-ORXM01004143.1-marine-metagenome-genome-assembly--contig:-NODE-4143-length-13214-cov-3.418893_pt1 | contig 13214 bp, 10 predicted proteins | sample MGYA00237867_ERZ511480 | MGnify/ENA primary metagenome ERZ511480 (study PRJEB26309, sample SAMN06266103) | marine metagenome | isolation source: Algal blade | place: United Kingdom:Sidmouth, United... | reverse complement strand
GTTGTTGATCGCCATCATGCCTGCCAGCGCGCCGGAAATCATCATCGTGACCATGATAATTTTCACCGGCGGCATGCCCGCGTATTTCGCCGCGGACTGGGAATGGCCAAAGGCGCGGATCTCGTATCCCAGCCGCGTGCGCCAGATCAGGAACCACAAGAACACACAGGCCGCGACCGCCACCAGCAACGAGACGTTGGCCGGTGCCGCCTTGGAAAATGCGATGCCGAAAGGGGCGAGCAGATCGTGCAGTGTGGGCAGGTGCACTGTTTCGTTGAAACGTGCTGTTGCGGGGTCTATCGACCCTTGCGGGCGCAGCATATTGACCAGCACATAGTTCAGGAGCGAGGCCGCGATAAAGTTGAACATGATCGTCGTGATGACGATGTGGCTGCCGCGTTTGGCCTGAAGCCATGCAGGTATCATCGCCCAGCCCGCGCCGAACAGCCCTGCGGCCACGGTAGCGCCCAGCAGTGCAAGCGACCAATGCGGCCACGGGATGTAGAGACACGCAAGTGCCACGCCCAAGCCGCCCAGTGCTGCCTGCCCCTCACCGCCGATGTTGAACAGACGCGCATGAAAGGCGATGGCCACCGCCAGCCCCGTGAACATGAAATTTGTTGCGTAATACAGCGTGTAGCCCCAGCCATAGGTGGAGCCGAGCGCGCCGGTGACCATCAGCTTGACCGCCGCGACAGGGTCCTCCCCGATGGCAAGGATGACCAGCGCCGACAGGATGGCCGCCAGCAAAAGCGAGATGAGCGGCACGAGGATCACCTCGGCCCATTTTGGCATCACGTCCATCTACTTTGCCTCCCCGTCGCCCGCGTGGGCAAGGTTGTCCTGAATTTCGCCCATGCTGTGCGGGCTGTCGGTGTCGGTGATGCCCGCCATCAAAAGCCCCAGTTCTTTTTCATCGGTCTGATTGGTGGTTGCGCGGGGTCTACGGCCTGTTCGGTAAAGGTATTCCGCTACCAGTTGCTCGTGGCGTCGATCAAAAGCCAGATCCGCCAGATCCATTCCCCGCACGGGCTGTTTGTGCCGCGCTACGAAGGGCGGCCTGTGTCCGAGGACGTATTAAACTCTGTCATGGCGTTTTTCGTTGCTTTTGTGCTGTCGCTTGGCATTGTGGCCACGCTTTTGGGGATGACGGGGCTCGATTTCATCACCTCCGTTTCAGGCGCGGCAAGCGCGATCGCCAACATCGGTCCGGGCTTAGGAACCGAGATCGGGCCCGCAGGAAACTATGCGGGCCTGAATGACACGGCCAAATGGATTTTGGCCATCGCAATGTTTGTCGGGCGGTTGGAGATTCTGGCGGTGATGACCATCCTGACCGTGACTTTCTGGAGAACGTGATGACCCAACGCCCCCTTGGCGCCCAAATATCCCATATGCTCAAAGACCGCGGCGTCGACGTCATCTTTGGCATTCCAGGTGTGCACAACCAAGAAATGTACCGTGGTATCGAAGAGGCGGGGTTAACCCATGTGCTGGCCCGCCACGAACAAGGCGCAGGGTTTATGGCTGACGGTTACGCGCGTGCAACGGGCAAGCCGGGGGTGGCCTATGTCATTACGGGGCCGGGGGTCTGCAATATCATGACGCCGATGGGCCAAGCCTATTCGGACAGTGTGCCGGTTTTGGTGCTGTCGTCGTGCTTGGACGAAACCGCCGCCACACGCGGTCAATTGCACCAGATGAAAGACCAAGAAGCCGCCGCCACCACCGTTTGCGATTGGTCGCACACCGCGCGCACGGCTGATGCGGCGTATGCGTTGATTGATCGGGCCTTGGTTGAATTCGAGACTTCGCGCCCACGGTCCAAACACATTTCCGTCCCCATCGCCTTGCTCGAGGGCCTTGCAGAGCCTGCCGCGCGGCATGGCGTTCCCGGTGTCGCTGCCACCCATCCTTGGGATGGCAATATCTCGGAGCTGGCGCATATGTTGCGTGATGCGAAACGCCCGTTGTTTATCTTTGGCGGTGGCGCAAAACATCTCGATTTTATCGGGCCGGTGTTGCGGCGCTGGAACGCAGCCAGCTTGACCACATACGCGGGCCGCGGGATCGTGCCCGAGGCTGATCCGCTACACTTTGGCGCAGGCCTTGCGCGCGCTGGCAGTGCTGACGTGATTGCGACTGCCGATCTTGTGATTGCCGTCGGGACTGAACTGTCGGAGGTCGATCTTTGGCGTGACGCCTTGGGTCATGACGCGCCCTTGGTGCGGGTCGACATCGACGCCGAGGTCCTCTGCGATCGGCACAATCCGGCGCTCCCTATCAAGGCAGATGCCCGCGCTGTGATGGATGCACTTGCCAAGGCCGTCCCTCAGACGCTTGAAACGACGTGGGATGCCGCCAAGGTTGCCGCCACCCGTGCGGCTTGGCGTGCCGAGATTATGTCCGAGCGTCCGGGCATCTTGCCCGTGGCAGATGCGCTGCAACAGGTGCTCCCTGCCGACACAATGATCTTCTCTGATATGACCCAATTCGCCTATGCAGCAAAAGAGGTGTACCCGATGGACCGCCCTGGCCATTGGCATCACCCTTATGGCTTTGGTACGCTTGGATATGCCTTGCCTGCCGCGATTGGCGGGAAGATCGGGGTTGGGGACCAGCCCGTGATTGCGATCGCAGGGGACTATGGTTTTCAATATTCGCTCCAAGAGCTGATGGTTGCCGTCGAGCTGGAACTGACTTTGCCAATCATCATCTGGGACAATGGTAAGTTAGGCGAAATCGAAGACAGCATGGTGCGCGCACAAATTGCACCGAACGCCGTGATCCAACGGAATCCCGATTTTATCAAGCTGGCGGATGCTTATGGTGCGGCGACCGCGGCACCGGGATCCATTGCCGCATTCCAAGCAGCAGTGACCAAGGCGCTATCGGCAAAAGGTCCGACCGTCATTCATGTTACATCAGACATCAGTTGACCCCGCAACGCCGTAGGATGGGTTTTAACCCATCGTCCTTTACCAGCAGCTCACAAGCACCGTATTATCGGCGGCGCGTAGCGTCAGCGTCTCGGGCGGCATAAATGCAAGCGTATCTGTCGTTTGCGCAGCAATCCCTGCCGCATCCAATGACGCCAAAATCTGATCCGCATCAACCGAGAAACTTACGTCGGCAGGCAATACCTGACCGTTGGGCGTCGCACGCGGCAACATCATGCCCAGAACAGCACCGCCATTGTCGAATACAGGGCCACCAGCATCGCCTTGCTGCGCTGTCAGCGACAGCCGTTTCACATTGTCCTCGCCATTCAGCCCGCGCAAGTCCGCCAGACGGCCAAAGGTCACGGACGGTGTCGTAAGAACACCGCCATAAGGGAAACCCGCGACCGCGACCTCGGCTTGCAAGCGCGGTACACCAGTCTGGAACAGGGCCACATTCAGCGGCGCAAGCCGCGTTTCAGGGCGCAATACAGCAAAGCCGAGCACGTCATCAGTATGAATAACCGTCGCGTCATGTTCACTGTTCAGGGTAATGCGGTCGCATGTCCCTATGGCTTCGATTGTTGTCAAAACCGCACCGCGATCGTCGATGAAAAAGCCGGAGCGCGATAGCTTCGGCTTGCGGACCTCTAGGCCTGCGATCAGGTCGATTGCCTGATCTTCGTCAGGCGTCGCAAGGGCGGGATCCAATGTGCCATCCAAGGTGGAAAAGCTTGCTCTCATTTCGGTCACAAGGCGGCGCCGACGTTCATCATCGCCAGCAGGCCAGATCAGGCTAAAGCCCTTGATCGCGCCATTGTCGAGCTTGGCATAGGTATAAGAATGAATTTCGTCGTTGAAGCCCTCAAGCTCGAACGAGGAATTGCCACGGGTGCGCGGCCCTTCCGGCGGCACAATCGAAAGTGTCTGCAAAATTTCGTAAAGACCGAACAAGCGGTTCTGATCGCCTTGCTGGGACAAGAACAGCACGCGGCCTTGCAGGTCGGACTTGGGATCAAATCGCACGAATGGCGGCTCGTATTCTGTAAACGCCACAACACCGGTCGGGATCAACATCTCAATACCGGACGCATCGTCGCGCACAAGCTGAAGCTCCATGCCTTCCAGCACCGCGTTGTAGGCCGTCAACAGTTCCGCCCGCTGGGACGTCGTCAGGATACCTGTCGTTTCGTAATTATTGGCGTCTTGCCATGCACGCATCGCCGCACGCGTGCCGCGCCCGTATGCGCCATCAATTGCCGCATCATAGTAGCCTGCCCATTGCAACGCGATCTGCAGCTTCTTGCGCGCGTCGCGGTCAAGCAAAGCCTCTGATGCCTGAGCTTCTGCGCGGGTTTCATCGGCGACGATGGTCGGATCTTCTACAGGCGCGATGACAGTGACATCTGGCGCTGGTTCGGACGCAGCGACGTCCGGTTCCGGCTCTGGGCTTGGAACGGGCTGCGCTGTTGTCTCGGCACCGACACCGATCGGCCAGAACTGCTGGCGGAAATTGTTGTTCGTCACGATAAAGCTGTCGCGTGGAATTTGCCCTGCCGCGCGCAATTGGCGCAGCACAGTGTTTGCGTCATTGCGCGTGTATGGCCCCAGCACGATGCCGTACCACCGCCCACCTAGGAAGTATCCGTTCACATTGTCCAGCTGGCTGGCATAGACCCGCGCACGCGCTGTCGCGGAATTCAGCGTCGGTAGCGCCTCGACCTGCACATAAACTGTGTTTTGCGCCAATGCTGCCAATGGCCACATGCTAAGAAATAGAACTGCGATAAATGCCCGAAACATGGGTGCCCCAACCTTAAGAATCCTATCGTGCCCAGCACGATTTCGGCGGAATTTAGCAGACAGTCGCCAAAGTACAGCCCCCAAATGGCCCCATGCGCGAAGAATTAACGCCCCGTGTTCTAATTGACCCTGTCTGTGCACGTAGCTATGACAGCTTTAACCAGTTCAAGAGGGCGATTATGGCCGATAGACCACGCAGTTTTCAGGAAATCATCCTACGCCTTCAGGCGTATTGGGCGGCCAAAGGCTGTGCCATCCTTCAGCCATACGATATGGAAGTCGGCGCGGGCACGTTCCACCCCGGCACCACGCTGCGTGCGCTGGGCGATAAATCATGGGCGGCAGCCTATGTGCAGCCATCGCGCCGTCCGACTGACGGGCGCTACGGCGAGAACCCCAACCGCCTTCAGCACTATTATCAGTATCAGGTTATCATCAAGCCAAGCCCGCCGGACTTGCAGGATTTGTACCTTGGATCGCTTCAGGCGATTGGCATTGATGCGGCCATCCACGACATCCGCTTTGTCGAGGATGATTGGGAAAGCCCGACGCTGGGGGCTTGGGGCCTCGGCTGGGAGGTCTGGTGCGACGGCATGGAAGTCAGCCAGTTCACCTATTTCCAGCAGGTGGGCGGACATGACTGCAAGCCCGTGTCGGGCGAGTTGACCTATGGCCTCGAGCGTCTTGCGATGTATGTGCTGGAATGCGATCACGTGATGGATATGCCGTTCAACGATCCAGATGCGATGATCCCGCTGAAATATGGTGACGTATTTTTGCAGACCGAGCAGGAATACGCGCGCTGGAATTTCGATGTGGCCGACACAGACACGCTTTTGCAGCATTTCAAGGACGCGGAGGCCGAATGCGATCGCATTTTGGCCCAACCCGCCGAGGATCCCAAAACGGACCGCCGCATCATCATGGCGCATCCCGCCTATGATCAATGCATCAAAGCCAGCCATGTGTTCAACCTTTTGGATGCACGCGGCGTGATATCCGTGACTGAACGCCAAGCCTATATCGGACGGGTGCGTGCATTGGCAAAGGCCTGTGCAGACGCATTTGTGCAGACCGAAGCAGGCGGGTTCGCCGCATGATCGCGCGCCTAGCAATATTGGGGATACTCTTGATTTCACTTCTGGCCGGTGCGGCGCTTTATTACCTGCAAGTCTATGCCTATTACGACGACGTGACAGCGCAAGTTGACGATGTGCAACTCGTGTCTGTGGTTTCGGGCGAAGCAGAAGGCATTTTGTTCGAAAATCTAAAGGCGATCGACAGCGACAGCAGCCCACTGCGGTTCCGGTCGTGCTTTGAAACAGGGCTTTCACAAGCATTGCTGACCGAAACCTACGAGATTTACGACGACGCAGAACCGCGGGTCGCCCCCGGTTGGTTCGATTGCTTTGATGCGAGCCAAATCGGTGCTGACCTGACAACGGGCGTCGCTTTTGCGTTTCTGAGCGAAGAAAACATTACCTACGGCATCGACCGCGTGGTCGCCGTGTACCCTGATGGCCGTGCGTTCGCATGGAACCAGATCAATTTTTGCGGAGAGGTCGTGTTTGACGGCAACCCCGTGCCGCCTGAATGCCCTCCAGCCCCTGAAAGCCTGCAATAATGCCTGATCTTCTGATTGAACTCTTCTCCGAGGAAATTCCGGCCCGTATGCAGGGCAAGGCAGCGTCTGATCTGCAAAAACTGATCACCGACGGTCTGGTCGAGGCAGGTCTGACGTATAAATCCGCCGCGGCATTTTCCACACCGCGCCGCCTGACATTGTCGGTGGAGGATTTGCTGGCCGAGAGCAAACCTGTGCGCGAAGAGCGTAAAGGCCCGAAGGTCGGCGCGCCTGATCAGGCCATTGACGGTTTTTTGCGCGGGGCAGGCGTGTCACGCGATGATCTGGAGGTCCGCGACGACAAAAAGGGCCAAGTTTACTTTGCTGTCATCGAAAAACCGGGTCGCATGGCTGCTGACGTGATTGCGGAGGTGCTGGAAAAAGCGATCCGCACCTTCCCGTGGCCCAAATCCATGCGCTGGGGCACGGGCAGCTTGAAATGGGTGCGTCCGTTGCAGTCCATCATGTGCATTTTGTCGGACGAGGCGGGGGCGCAGGTTGTGCCGCTGGATGTCGACGGTATTGCCTCGGGCAACACCACGCGCGGCCACCGTTTCCTGTCACCTGATGCATTCACCGTCACGGGGTTCGACGATTACGAGGCCAAGCTGAAGCGCGCTCATGTGATGCTGCGCGCCGACGAGCGTGCTGATATGATCTGGAACGACGCGACCAACCAAGCCTTTGCGCTGGGCCTTGAGGTGGTCGAGGATCGCGGGTTGCTGACCGAGGTGGCAGGGCTGGTCGAATGGCCTGTTGTGCTGCTGGGTCAAATCGACCCGACATTCTACGACCTTCCCGCCGAAGTGTTGCAGACATCCATGAAAGAACATCAGAAATTCTTTTCGGTGCGCAACGCAAAGTCGGGCCAGATCGAGCGGTTCGTCACGGTCGCCAATACGGTCACGGCAGACGATGGCGCGACCATCTTGAAGGGCAACCAAAAGGTGCTGTTTGCGCGTCTGTCGGATGCGAAATTCTTTTGGGAAAATGATTTGCGGGTGGCTAAGGGGGGCATGGCGCCGTGGCTGGACAGCCTGTCCAACGTGACGTTCCACAACAAACTTGGCACGCAAAAGGATCGCATTGACCGCATCATCGCACTGGCGCGTGAGATCGCGCCGCTGGTCGGTGCCGATGTGGCCGACGTAGCCGAGGCCGCGCGCGTGGCCAAGGCCGATTTGTCGTCCGAGATGGTCTATGAATTCCCCGAACTTCAAGGGCTTATGGGGCGGTATTACGCCACGCATGCTGGCCTGTCCGACGCCGTGGCTGCGGCCGCGCAGGAACATTACTCGCCGCTTGGTCCATCTGACGACGTGCCAACAGCGCCCGTGTCGGTGGCCGTCGCACTTGCAGATAAGCTGGATACGCTCACAGGGTTCTGGGCGATTGACGAGAAACCCACAGGGTCAAAAGACCCGTTCGCGCTGCGCCGTGCGGCGCTGGGTGTGATCCGGTTGATTGTTGATAATGGGCTGACTGTTTCACTGCGATCGGTTTCGACTGATTGTTCTTGGAGTGCCAACCCTGCTTCTAAAATGGATGAGAAGTGGTGGGCTGAGAGATTGGACCGAGTCACCGAGGAAGATGCTTTGAATGAGGAGTTGTTAATTCTCATGGATCATCCAAGAAATTTAAAAATCGCTGGGCAAATTCAGACTGTATTGGATGGTACTGATACAAGCAGTGATAGTTACGATCCGATTGTGAATGTAAGAGATATCATTCGTAGCAATATCGAAAGTAATTCGTTGGACCTCCTCTCCTTCTTCCATGATCGCCTCAAAGTTTACCTCAAAGACCAAGGCATCCGCCATGACATCATCGATGCGTGCATTGCGATGGACGGGTCCGATGACCTGACGCTGCTCGTCAAACGGGCCAAGGCATTGGCCGCAACGCTGGCCACGGATGACGGTGAAAACCTGATCCAAGGGTTCAAGCGCGCCAACAACATCCTGACCAAAGAAGAGGCCAAGGACGGTGTTGAATACTCTTACGGGGCCGATCCAGCCCATGCCCAGCACGACAGCGAACGGGCCTTGTTCGTGGCATTGGACGAGGCGGATACGGTGATCACGCCCGCAATGGCGGCCCAAGATTTTGGCACCGCAATGGCGGCAATGGCGGAACTGCGCGGCCCGATTGATGCGTTCTTTACCGACGTGCAGGTCAATGCGGATCAACAGGTGGTGCGGCGCAACCGGCTTAACCTGTTGTCGCGCATCAGAAAAACATGCCTTGGCGTGGCTGACTTGACCAAGATCGAAGGCTAAAGCTTTTCTAGACGCAGGGGGCAACGCACCCTATGCTGCACCTCAACAAGGATGGTGCTGCAGTGCAGAATGAAAAGATTTTCCAGCCGGTGACGTTGATCACCACCACGGCCCCGATGGAGGCTGCGGTGCATGGCGGGCGGGCGAAATGCCTGCAACGGCTCGTGCGGCTTGACATGCCTGTGCCGTTGACCGTCGCGCTGTCATTTGATGCGGTGCGTGGCATTGCGACTGGCGCCATGCCCGATATGGCTGATTTGATCGCGCCGTTTGGCGATAGCCCGCTGTTATCTGTGCGCCCGTCCAGTCTTGACCCCGACTGGGGCGGTCCAAGTGCGATTTTGAACATCGGCATGAATGATGCACGTCATAAAATGATGAGTGCAGATATGGGCGCGGCTGCGGCAACGGCGCTATATCTGCGGTTTGTGCGGGCGTTTGCGGTGCATGTATCGCGGCTTGACCCTGATGCGTTTGATATTCCATCCGACGCCGATCAAGGCACGCTGGCGCGGATGCTGGAGGCGTATGAATTCGAGACCGACGCGCCGTTCCCCCAAGATCCGGCTGTGCAATTGGCCGAAGTGTTGCGGTCCATGGCGCGGGCGTGGGATGGCACCACAGCGCGGCTGTTGCGCGAGGCAAAAGGTGCGCCTGCGGATGCGGGCCTTGGTCTTGTGGTGCAGGCAATGGCCTTGGGCGTCGGGCAGGGCGAAAGCGGAACAGGCTTGATCCAATATGTCGACCACACGACGGGCCAGCCACAGATCAAAGGGCGCTATCTGGGGCAAAGCCAAGGACGCGCTGCATTGGGCGACACCGACGGCGCGATTTACCTGACCAAAGACACGCGCGGTCCGTCGCTCGAGGAGCGTTGCCCCGAGATTTTTGCGCAACTGGTTGCCTATGGCGACGTGTGTCGCCGCAAGCTGCGCGAAGAGATGCAGGTTGAATTTACTATTGAAAACAATACCCTGCGGATACTGGATGCAGTCCGCGTGCAACGATCATCGCGGGCCGCTGTGCGGATTGCAGTGGCCTTGGCGACCGACGGCGTGATCCCGAAAGCAGAGGCTGTGATGCGCGTGGAACCCACCGCGTTGCCGGAACTTTTGCACCGTCAGGTCAATCCGTCTGCGCCGCGTGACCGGATTGTTTCAGGCATTGCCGCCAGTCCGGGTGCGGCCACGGGGCAGATTGTGTTGACTGCCGCCGAGGCACAGGCAAGCGCTGCGCGCGGCGAGGCATGTGTGTTGGTCCGTCGTGAAACAACGCCCGAGGACATTCGCGGCATGCACGCGGCAGTGGCCGTTTTGACGATGCGCGGGGGTGTGACAAGCCACGCGGCGGTGATTGGCCGCGGATTGGGCCTGCCCTGTGTGGTGGGGGCATCGGACCTTGCGATTGACCGGAAATCGCAGGTGATTGTGGCCCCCGACGGGCGGCGGTTTTCGGTGGGTGACGTGATCACTGTTGACGGAACCACCGGAGAGATTTTGGCGGGTGCGCCGGATATGCTTGAGGCGACGTTGGACGAGGCGTTCCAGACCCTGCTCGATTGGGCCGATCAATTTCGCGATATCGGCGTGCGGGCCAATGCCGATACGCCTGCTGACGCGCAGACCGCGCGTAATTTTGCCGCACAAGGGATTGGGCTGTGCCGGACGGAACACATGTTCTTTGAGGGTGACCGCTTGGGCGTGATGCGCGAAATGATTTTCGCAAATAACGGTGATGACCGCCGCGTTGTTCTGGACCGTTTGTTGCCAATTCAACGGGATGATTTTGCGGAACTTTTCCGCATTATGCAGGGACAACCGGTTTGCATCCGCCTGTTTGATCCGCCCCTGCACGAGTTTTTACCGTCGGGACGGGCGGGATTGCGTGATTTGGCGGAACAATTGGCATTGCCCGTAAATGACGTGGCTGACCGCGTCGCGGCCCTGTCAGAGTATAACCCGATGCTGGGGATGCGCGGTGTGCGGCTCGGGATTGCACTGCCGGAGATTTATGAAATGCAAGCGCGCGCCATTTTCGAGGCTACCGCGCAGATCGCGCAAACAGGTGATCCTGTGGTGCCCGAAATCATGATCCCGCTGGTCAGTGCGATGCGCGAGGTTGAACTGGTCAAATCGCGGATTGATGCGGTGGCATCGGCCGTGCGGGCCGAGATGAATACCGAACTTACGTACCGGCTTGGTGTGATGGTCGAAACGCCGCGCGCTGCCTTACGGGCCGAAGATATTGCCCAACATGCTGCGTTTTTATCTTTCGGTACCAATGATTTGACGCAAATGACTTATGGGCTGTCGCGTGATGATGCGGGGCGGTTTATGTCGGCCTACGTGCAGCAAGGCGTCTATGCCGAAGATCCGTTCCATACCCTTGATATCGAGGGCGTGGGCGAGTTGTTGTCAATCGGTGCAGAGCGTGGCCGCAAGGGGCGGTCTGATGTCGTGCTTTCGCTGTGCGGTGAGCATGGCGGCAGCCGTGCTGCGATTGCGTTCTGCCGCGCACAGGGGTTTGACTATGTGTCATGTTCACCATTCCGCGTGCCCGTCGCGCGGCTAAGTGCTGCGCAGATCGCGATCGAAAGCAAGCTGGTTGCGCAGGCGTAAATACGCCAATTTGCGGGACTGCGCATTTGGTCGCAGGTGCCACGGGTAGACGGATTGCATTGAATCACGTAAAGAGCGCGCGCTGGCGTGGGGCAAACCACGTATTGATAGGACGCACGTAATGAGTTTTGGCGTGAAAAAACTGCAACGTTTTGCGATGGTTTTGACTATGGCGGCTGTAGCTACGCCGGGTGTGGCCGATCAAGTGATCACCAGCCGGCTTGAATCCCTTTTGGGTCAAGAACGCCAATCGTTGTCCGTGGTGCCTGATGCGCGCATGGCGGCCCTCACGACGCTGCCACCGGTACAAGAACGCGATATCAAAACAGGCCCCGCGTCGGTCACCTACGACCGCGCCTTCCTTGCGTCGCAACCGATTGCGTCCGGCAATGCGCAATGGCGGTGCTTGTCCGAGGCATTGTATTTCGAGGCCCGCGGCGAAAGCGTCAAAGGCATGTTTGCCGTCGCCGAAGTTATCTTGAACCGCGTCGAAAGCCGCCGTTACCCGAATTCGGTTTGCGGTGTGATTAACCAAGGCACGGGCCGCAAGTTTGCCTGCCAATTCACCTATACCTGTGATGGCAAGGCTGAAAAAATCTCGGAACCTGCGGCGTTTGCACGGGTTGGGAAGGTCGCCAAAATCCTGATGGCGTCGAATGACCGTCCGCTCACCAAAGGGGCGACGCATTATCACACCAAGGCGGTCAATCCGTCATGGGCGCGTGTATTTCCGCGTACAGCGACCATCGGTTTTCATCATTTCTACCGTGAAGGGACGCGCACCGCGTCAAACTAGGTCGCGGGTGCACCAGCGCGTGCCGTCCTTGCGACCCTTGCGCGAGCACGGACCAGATAGTATGCCGCAAAGGCCTATTTGGACGATGTGACTATGACTGATGATATCCGCCTCGCGTTTGCGCATCCTAGCGAACGTGCCGAGGCAAGCGCCTCTGACTTATGTGACCGAATTTCGTTGCGCGACTACACCGTCGAGGTCGAGATTGGTGCGTTCCAGCTAGAGCGTGGAACCTTGCAGCGGGTGACGTTCAATATTGTTGTCGAGGTCGCCCCGATCGCCGGACCCATCGAGGACGATGTTGACCGCATCCTGTCGTATGATCGGGTCACCGAAGCGATTGCGATTGAGCTTGAGGCTGAGCGTATCAATTTGCTCGAGACCCTTGCTGCGCGGGTCGCAGAGCGGATTTTGCAAGAGCCGCAGGCCGAGCGGGTGTTCGTGCGGATCGAAAAACTGGACCGTGGCCCGTTTGCCTTGGGCGTTGAAATTGTGCGGTCGCGCGACGGGGCATCGCATGCAGGGCAAACCCACCAAGAGACGCCGCATCCGCGTGTTTTATTTCTGTCCAATGACGCAATTGCGTCGCCGCACTTAACAGGTTGGATTGACCAATTGGCGGCCCGCGATGCACCGTTGATTATCGGGGTAGGCGCCGCTGATCTGGCTGCGCCGCAAACAGGGCACGCAATGACCCAGCGCCGGATTGATCTGCTAGCAATTGAGCAAAACGCATGGGCATTGGCCGCGCGGGATGCGCGGTGCAAGGTGGTCGAAACCCGCACCGAGCTTGATTGGGCCATGAAAAACGGCCAGATTTGCGTTTGGGCCCCGTCGAAAATTGTACTGGATGCTGTTGACGGCCCGCCAGCCAGCCCGCGTGACGCCCTCGCGCTGACAACATGGTTCGCCACCGAGATGACCGCAAAAGAACTGTTCGTCATTGGGGCCGATGCGCCTGACACCGGATTACCGGTGCAAAAAATGCCAGTATCCCAATCCAAACTGCCATGACCGACCTTTACTATCAGCCGCTTTTGCATCTATCCGCACCGCGCCCGACTGGTGCCATGACAGTAGAGATCGGAAGAGCACACGTCTGAACTCCAGTCACACAGTGATCTCGTATGCCGTCTTCTGCTTGAAAAAAAAAAA
>ENA-ORXM01004142-ORXM01004142.1-marine-metagenome-genome-assembly--contig:-NODE-4142-length-13214-cov-3.923346_pt1 | contig 13214 bp, 14 predicted proteins | sample MGYA00237867_ERZ511480 | MGnify/ENA primary metagenome ERZ511480 (study PRJEB26309, sample SAMN06266103) | marine metagenome | isolation source: Algal blade | place: United Kingdom:Sidmouth, United... | reverse complement strand
TAGTATTGCTTTTTTTAGTTCTCTAACTATAGCATCACTTTGGCAAAATTGTCTATCAACCCTTTTTCCAAAAAAAGCCATCCAATAATTATCAAAGACCATGAAACAAACAATAACACCACTACTCATTTTTGCCACTCTATTCACTCTATTGTTAAGTTGTGATGCTGACTCTACACCCAACATCAAAGCATCTACTCGAGCGAAAATAAGCAAGGATAAAGAAAAAACAACTCCTGCTCCCAAAGCAACACTCCCTTTCTATTCAAAACAAGGGGGCTTTAGTATCGTCTTTCCTAACCCCCCAAAAGAACATAAGCATACGACTACTTCTGAAATTGGACAAATTGAGTTGACACAATACATCTATGGAAAAGATGATACACATGCATGGGTTGCCAGTTTCTCTGATTATCCTGAACGAATGATTCAATTGGGCAACAAAGAACAACTCCTAAAAGGAATTAAACATCGTATTTTGGAAGATTTACGTGCCAGTACCTTATCGGAAGAAAAAATAAAGTTAGAGAACAAATATGATGGTTTGTCTTTTGTAGCAAAGGCCAAAAAGAAAGATTTGAATATTTCTTACAAAATCTTTTTAGTCAAAAATAGAGTTTACCAATTAAGTATGTACTCTTCTATTGCTCCTATTGAAGCAAAAGACTCTACTGTCTTTTTTGGTAGTTTTAAGTTGATAAAAGAAGGAGCAGATAAAGAACCTAGTTAGAAAACTTTATTACTTAAAAAATGGACTAAAGAATGGCTTAACAACCATTCTTTAGTCCATTTTTTAAGTATAGTGTGCAATGATTTTACAGACTTGCCCCTTTTCATTAAAGTACATGACCTCAATAGATCGTTTATCCATAACTGACTTATAATACAAAGCAACTGATTCTACACTTTGGGTACTATCAATCAATTCAAAATGTAAATCAGGTATTTTCTCTAAAGCTTTTTGCCAATAATCTCCTACTGCTTTTTTGCCTTTTAACGTCCCCTTTTCTATCCCTAAAGCTAGCTTTATCATAGGGGTTGTAATTTCCACATCATCCGAATAATGACTTAAAATATCATCAAGGTTGTGCGAATTCCAACTGTTAATCCATTTTTCTGCAAATTCTTGCAAATTTTCTTTCATCATAATTCTATTTTTTTAACAAAATTATAGAATTAAACATCAAACTGTTATCGAAATTAGGTCATTTTCCTTTGGCTACAGACGAAGGAAGTTGATTAAAGTTCTTTTTAAAAGCGTAAGTAAAATGTGCTAGATTTTCAAAACCTACAAAACTAGCCACATCTGAGACCTTATAAAGCTGCATCCTTAAGTAAAAGTAAGCTGCCTGTAAACGCACACCTCTTATCCATCTTTGGGGAGGTTCTTCAAAATATCTTTTGAATTTTCTTTTGAACGTAGAAACACTCATATAACTCTCTGCTGCTAAAAGATCTAAAGTCATTGGCTTAAAAATAGAATCAATTACCACATCTGATATAACAAAGTTCTCTTCTGGATAAATAAGCCTTCTGGTTGTTTCATTCAAGGTTAAGTTTTCTAAGAAACTTAACAATTGCCTCAACGCTTCGTTTTGGCTCGTTTGAGTTACCGCAGAAAAACCTGTTTTAAGAAAGGAATCAACTTCATTTTTAAGAGCAATAGCCCCTTTAAATAAACGTGTATTGTTTCCTAATATGTCTTGTTGTGCTTTTAATAGAATGTTTAAGCTCTCAAAATTATGGGTAGTAGTAGCAATATGTGTAAAAATGACTGTATTTTTAGGAATATAGAGCAAGTCCCCTTCCGACAAATAAAACTCTTGATTATTTACAAACATATATTTTTCACCGCCCAATACATAGGTCATTGTATCTTCTCGAAGAAAAAAACTACTAATATTTGTTGAATTGTAATTACAAATAGCCGCACTAAAACACTTCTGGTACTTTGCTTTTAAAATATGAGCGCCAGAAGAAGCATTAAAATTTATATAGTGACGAATCCTATTCATGATACAAAGTCTACATCAAATAAAACCCTTTTTCTATAGGTTGAGGTGCTGGTATTTCTTCTTCTTCTAATAATTCTCGAATATTAATTTCTATCGTTCTTGCAATGGCTGTTATTGGTGTATCACTTGGTCTATTCTCAAAAGGATCTTGCAAATTATAAGCAGTACCTTCTAGTAAAAAGAAGATTGTTGCAATACTCATAATCAAAGGCAAACCAAAATAGACAGACATAGTACTCGTTGCAATGGTTAAACAGATGACAAACAAATAAATACTCAAGTGCAAAAACATCCGATATTTTGTAGGAAAAATAGTGCTCTTAATACGCTCTGCTTTTCCCATTGAGGCACATAAACGCACCACTGTGCTATCTAACTGAACTTGCTTATAATCCGTCAATAGGTTCATCCCTCTTAAGCTTTCAAATTCAAAGGTATTCAGTTGTAGAATAGCCAAAGACTTGTTTGACTGCTTCGAAATGTATTGTATATCTTTGGCACTCAAATAAGCCTCTAAGCCTTCCAGAGGATCCAATCCACGCAAACTTCTCCCCAAAACATAACACCAAGCAATTTGTCGATAAGCAATTCGCTGAATAGTAGCACGATGCTCTATCCCCACAAAAGCCTGTGTTTGCATCACCAAATTTCTAGAATCATTAACAATAGCCCCCCATATTTTGCGAGCTTCCCACCAACGATCATAGGACTGGCTAATTTTGAAAGATAGCAAAATAGAAATAGCGGTTCCTAAAAAGGCGGGAATACTAAAGGATAAATCCATTAATAACAAACCTAGCTCCCACTCAATAAAATAAACGACGCAAGCAATCGTCAATACGATCAAAAAATCTGGCATAGCAGCTTTTAAGACATACAAAACAGGCATTCTATAACGAATCAACATAACTATATTTTTTTCATTCTTTGACCAACGAAGTTTATGGAAGAAAATCAGGCACTTTGCTTCTCAAGGAACCATTTTTATTCTAACAGACTTACTTCTTTTTCTTCTTCTTTCTCTTTTTTGTCTTCTTAGTTTTTTTCTTTTCTCTAGGATTAATTCCTAAATGCTTTCGTATGGCTTCTTCATTATGATAATACGTTAAATAACCATAAAACCAATATCGTTTGCGGGCTTTGGGAGGGTGAATCATATTAACATGTAAGTCTGGATCCACCATCAGAACCCCAATATCTCTCGCTTTACAAATTTTGATTAAATTCATCCGTAGATTTTCTTTAATCATATCAAAAGAATCCTCAGAAAGTGAGAGCCATTGCTCATTGGCAGGATACTGAAATACCTGATGAATGACTTCCATTTCTTGGTATTTATAGCTTCCTTTGAATAGTAACAAATGCACTAAGAATGCCAAAAACCAAACTCCAAAAGGCAACAAAACTAACCAGCCATCTTGACGCCAAGCAAGAAACAAAACTCCAGAAGCCAGCGTAAATAGAAAACTCTTCCAAATACTATCTTTTATCCAAACCTTATTCACCCTGTACGGTCTCAAAGCAGGCAAGGTCTTATGTGATTTTGCTTCCATAGAGACTACATAAGCTCGCCTTTTGTTGAGTTTGTAAGCCAATAGACCATCAGCACGTTTCATTCCGTACTTCTTTTTGGTTCGCTCTTCTATATTGGAAAACAAATGTCTTTGACCATGTTTTATTTTATAGTATTGCTCCAAATAAGCCTGTGCTCTTTTTTGAACTGTAATTTCTTCTAATCGGTTTTTGGGGGCTACCTTTCTTTTTGCCATAAATTTTATTTACTCGCTTATCAATTTCAAAATATCAATTCCACCCCAGTTGCCAGAACTCATTAACAATAAGTTGGCTCTTTGTGCTGCAATGTCTTTTTTTAGTTGAGTTTCCAACTTTTTTTCATCCGTAAACACGACTAAATTAGGATGAAAAAAAGCATCCTCTACTTTAGAAGGTTCAATTGCTTCTAGTTTCTTCATGCGAATAGTATCTGGGTTATAATAAACATAAGCCATATCCGCTGCCCCCATACTACCTAAATATTCTTCTAGAAAATCAACATTCAAAGAACTAAAAGTATGTAACTCTAATGCTGCGATCAATTTTCGCTCTCTATATTGTTGTTTTACGGCATTAATTGTTGCTTTAACTTTGGAAGGAGCATGAGCAAAGTCCTTAAAGATAGCTTGTTTATTTTTCTTAGACAAGGTTTCTAAGCGTTTGGCTGCTCCCGAAAATGCTTGGATGGCTTTAAAAATTTGACCATCACTCAAGCCTAATTCTCGGCAAACCATTCGAGCAGCTTGAAAATTTTGCAAATTGTGCTTTCCAAAAATTTGCAAAGGAACACCTATTCCTTCTTGCTTTGTCAATTGATAATTATAATCTACATCTAAATAGGTTTGATGGTTATCAATATGATGTGCTGGCGTATCGTAAGCAATAGTTTGGGCAGGTGCATACCCTGCAATTTTCTGTAGGTGCTTATCTTTTTTATAATAAATCAAGGTTCCATTTTGGAGAATCGTCTTGACAAATTTTTTGAATTGCTTCTTATATTTTCCAAACGTTGGGAACACATTGATATGATCCCAAGCTATTCCTGTTAAGACAGCAATGTGCGGATAATAATGTAAGAACTTTGGCAAGACATCTATCGGCGATGACAAATATTCATCTCCTTCTATTACAATCAAAGGCGCGTCTGACAAACGTACCATCAACTCAAAACCATCTAATTGTGCGCCTACTGCATAATCAAAATCAATCTGATGGTACTTAAGTATGTGCATAATCATAGAAGTTGTAGTCGTTTTTCCATGACTTCCACCAACAACTACTCGTTTTTTTTGTTGACTTTGTAAATAGATGTATTCAGGATAAGAATAAATTGTCAAGCCTAGTTCTTGTGCTTTTAGTAATTCAGGATTATTGGGGCGAGCATGCATCCCTACAATTATAGCATCTAAATTAGGTTGAATATTGGCGACATCCCAACCCATTTTAGAGGGTAATAATCCTGCTTTTTCTAGCCTTGTTCGAGATGGATTATAAATTTCATCGTCCGATCCAGTTATTTGATATCCTTTTTGATTTAAAGCCAATGCTAGGTTGTGCATCAAGGCGCCTCCTATAGCTATAAAATGTATTTTCATTTGATTGTTTTATTAGATGGATTTTTTTGTAGTTTTTAATCTGTGTATAGAACAAAAACTACAATTACTAAAACTATCTTTTTTTTGTTAAAAATGAAATTTATACCTTATAAATATTAGTAGTCTGTGCATTTTTTTAGTTTCTTATCCTATAACTAACAAACCACTATTTATCTAATTGATTATCAATAAAATAATATTTTAAAAAACAACAAAACAAAGTACTGGTAATCAACCATATATCTTCTATTTTTATACAGACTATCAAACATAGTAAACATTCTTTAAAACGATTAGCCCTTTAGAACACACAAATATGAAATCTTGCCATACCAAAATCATCATCAATGCCCCCATTTCTAGAGTTTGGAATATTCTATTAGACGTAGACCATTATCCTCAATGGAATCCATCGGTTGCAAAAATTTGGGGAACGATCCAAGAAGGTCGCTTAATTTTTGCACATATTTCGCCACTTAAAAGTGTTTTTCCTTTACAAATTGTTAGTCTAAAAGAAAGACAAGAATTAATCTGGAAAGGAACGCTCCTTAGTAGTGGCATCATGAAAGGAGAGCATTATTATCGACTCAAAGATTTGGGTAATGGGCAGACAGAATTGCAGCATGGGGAGTATTTTACGGGTTTAGTCAGTGCTCTTATTCCCACATTAATCGTCTCTCGTCTACAAGCTAGTTATAAATATCATAACGAAAAACTAAAAGTTATCGCTGAACAAGGAAATATTTAAGGCAAATCGCCTTCTCTCTCTATTGTTTTTAAGGTTATAATTGGATTTTTTTTTGTACTTTTACGATCTTTGTTAGGAGATAAAGAACTTCTTTTGTAACCTTCACTGAATGATTGAAAAAGACATAGAATGAAAGTATTATTCCTGTTTTTTGTTGTAATAATTATTTTTCCTAATACTACGTTGGGACAACATCAAAATAGAATATCTACAAAAAAAATAGAAGTCGAAAATAATTTTAAAATTATAAATCATATAATTCTTCAATTAGAAAACAAAAAAAATTGGAATAAACAGTCTAAGTTTGGCGAAGAATGTGACCTGAAGGCTAGCCAACAAACTCTAGGTTGTGCTATAAAAAAAGCACAAATAGAAATTATTGGCGTATATAAACATAGAAGTCGTCTGATGAAGATTATAAGACATAAAATTCAAAAACATTTCTTTTTTAGACAAGGTTTTCACCCAATAGATGGCTTTAATAAAAATAAACGAACGTCTCATAAAGAAATACTATATCTATTAAATGCCGTTAAAACGCAGTTACTGGAAAGAGAGGATACCTAAAATTCAAATACATTATGAAGTGGCTCAATGCGGTTATAAAAACTGGATTTAACCTAAATTTGCGGAAGGTACAAAATGCCGTAGAACAGCCTGAGTCTACCCAACAACAAATCTTTAAGCAGTTGATCCGCCAAGCCTCTAAAACGGAATTTGGCAAACAATATGATTTAGCTTCTATCCGTTCCATAGTTAGTTTTCAAAAGCGGGTTCCTGTACATACTTACGAGGATATAAAGCCTTATATTCAACAGATGATGCAAGGCAGACCTAATATTCTTTTCCCTGGCAAAGTGAACTATTTTTCACGCTCCTCTGGCACAACTAGCAACAAAAGTAAATACATTCCCGTTCCTTACCAAAACCTCAAACATTGTCACTTAAAAGGAGCACATGATGCTGTTTCTGTTTGGTTTCATAACTACCCAAAATCGAAATTGTTTGATGCTAGTCGAGCAATTATTATGGGAGGTGAAGTTAGTGCCTTTGACAAGAATGCCCACACATTTATAGGCGATGTTTCTGCCATTATGCTCAAACATTTACCATTCTATGCCGTCTATTTTTTAACGCCAAACATCCCTACTGCCTTACTTCCTGATTGGGAAGAAAAGATTGAGCGCATTGCTCAAGTTGCTGTTCATGAAAATATTAGTAATTTAAGTGGCGTACCTACTTGGACCTTAGTTTTGTTGCGACGTATTTTAGAATTATCCAAAAAAGACAATTTATCTGAAGTTTTCCCCAACTTTGAGCTTTATGCACATGGTGGTGTAGATTTTGCTCCTTATCGCTCTCAATTTGAGGCGCTGTTTCCTGGTGATAAAGTCCAATATCGCAATACATACAATGCTTCTGAAGGTTTTTTTGCCACACAATTTTCTGAAAAAGATAAAGGAATGCAAATCCTATTAGGTAATGGTATATTTTATGAGTTTGTTCCAATGGATGAATTGCATAAAAAATATCCCAAAACCTATACCATTGGTGAAGTGCAAACAGGAGTCAATTATGCGATGTTAATTAGCACCAGTGCAGGTTTGTGGCGTTATCTGATTGGTGATACCATTCAATTCACATCTACTTATCCACATCACATTCAAATCACAGGACGCACCAAACAGTTTATCAATGTTTTTGGGGAAGAGGTAATGGTTTGGAATGCAGAAAAAGCCTTGGCAAATACTTGCCAGCAAATGCAAGCTCAAATAGTAGAATATACCGTTGCTCCCATCTTTTTGTCCAATCAAAATAAAGGTGGGCACGAATGGTTAATTGAGTTCAAAGAAGCGCCTCATAATTTGGGGCAATTCAAACAGCTTTTGGATCAAAACTTACAACAACTCAATTCTGATTATGAAGCGAAACGATATAAGAGTATTGCGCTTCAAGAACTCGAACTAAAAGTTGCTCCACAAGGCTCGTTTCACAATTGGTTACGCTCTAAAGGAAAATATGGTGGGCAAAACAAAGTACCTAGATTATCAAATAAACGTCAATACTTAGAGGAAATACTAGCTTCTATAAATAGATAGTTTTCAATTCATTTCCACAAATACATTCTATGTTGCTTACTTACTTTTCTATATTATTCCTTAGCCTTAGTCTTATTACAGTTTTAATTATTGTAGGCTCTATTGCTTCTAGAAAATGGCAGTTTAATTTTGCTTACATTAGTCTTATTTCTGTTGTTATTTATTTGACAACAAGTTATTGGGCGACTAGCCTTATAAATTCAACGGCAGGCATCACAATTGTTGGTTTAATTGGTTTGTTTGAAGCAACAATTGGTTTAAAATTAGCTCAAAAACTCAAAGCGAACCTAGAAGAAGAGGTGCATGAGGTTTTAGATAGTAATACTAGCCTTACGGTCTATTTAGTGCTATCAATGGTTCTAGTCTATTTATTTATTGGTTGGATAGGTACTTTATTTGTCTAATGTCTTTAGATTAATGGTACAATTAGCAATACCTCCCAAATTTCCAACAAGTATTTTATTCAAAAATTTCTGAATCAAAAAAGTCACTAGAAATCAATTAAATATTTTTTACGAACTAGTATATTCTAGGTAATTAGTTGAAAAAGTGGTTTAATAATCTATCAGATAAATAGGCATTTAAATACTCTCCTTTAGTATTGCGAGCAGCGGTTCTCACGATGAACAAAATTATATTTTTTTTGAAAATATATCAACTTAGTAGGTTATTAATGAGGTTATTAGGTAATAAAAGGGTTGTGGCTTTAGTTTTTCTATTTGTTCTTTTCATTGCTAAAAGAACCAAAATCTAGGGTTTGGATTACGATTGGATGGCTTTTACTGCTCGAATACTGTACTTGGCGAATGCTTCGCTCGCCAAGTACGGGCGTATTCTTCACAGAAGCCATTACCCAATCTACATCACACCCATTTAAAAGTAGTGGTATTTATTTGATAATCACATAATAAGCAATTAGTAAATATATATTTCTATATCGTGAGAACCGCTGTATTGCGAGCCAATACATCTATATAAAACTTATCTAACAGATTATCCTCCTTATCACTTTAAAAGCTGACAAGCTATCCTAACTTAAGACATTGGATGCCTAGATAAAAATTCTTCTAGCAATTGAATAAATGCTTGTGGTTTTTCCATCATAGGAGCATGCCCGCACTTATCCAAAATATGCAATTCAGAACCTTTAATTTTTTGATTAAAATCTTCTCCTACAAAAGAAGGTGTAATCGTATCATTTTTCCCCCAGATAAGCAAAGTTGGAGCTATAATTTTATGCAGTTCACTTTCCAAATTATGTCGCATGGCTGACTTTGCCGTCAACACGATATTTAAGCCTTTTGTGGGAGTATTGACTATTTCAAAAATATCATCAATCAAAGCTTTGGAAGCCACACTAGGATCGTAAAATGTCCCTTGAGCAACCTTTTTCACAAAATCATAGCTTTGACGACGAGGATAAGAACCTCCAAGCGCATTCTCAAAAAGCCCTGAACTGCCTGTTAAGGTCAATGTTTTGACTAAACTGGGGTCTTTTAAAGTCATCAGTAGTCCAATATGTCCACCTAAAGAGTTTCCAACTAAATGAACCGAACGATGTCCTTCCGATTGAATAAATTCGTAGACATGCTCCATTAGAGCATTCATAGAAATTTCTCGCCTTGGCAATTCAAAAATTGGCAACAAGGGAACAATCAATTTATATTTAGACTTTAAGCCAGTAATTAAGGCGCCATAATTACCCATTGAGCCAAACAATCCATGCAATAAAATGATTACTTCAGTTCCTTGACCTTCTTCTATATATTTAAACTTACCTTTTTGGTGAATGGGATATTCCATAAATTTATATCAGTAATAATTGGTTGTTTTTTATGCTACAATATTCCGTTGAAAAATTGTATCTATTTGATTATTAGCAGCATGATTTTTCATTTACTAAAGTCATAATATGCTAATAATCAAAAAATACAAGATAATTTTTTATCTTTTTTATTAAAAAACTAAAAAATCTACGGAGTATCAATGCTAAATATTATGGTTCTTTGATAAATTGTTCTCATGAATGTGAACATAATTTATCAAAGCACCTATCTTATTAATACTATTTCTCCCAAAGACTAAGATCAGAAACAGATTCTAGAGCAGCTTCTTCAGATATAGTCAAATTAGGAAAAAAATCTAAATTGGTATATGTTTCTACTAAATCTATTGTTGTCACAAATCGTTCTAAAGGTTGATCTATCGCTTTATTTTTAAACATAAAAGCAATTGCTTTTTTTTCGCTTCCTTCATAATCCATTACAATCTTGAAAAAACCTCTAGGAATTGTTGGTCCAGTAGGACTAATTCGATCTGCTTGCTCCACTGTTTTTTTCAACAAGGGTCCTGTAATAACATAAAGACGTTTTTCTTTTTTTGCCCATTTTCGGATATTTCCCTCTAAGCTTTTCCAAATACCTCTATTAAAGTCTGGAACTTGAGGAGACACATTGGACATATAAAAACTTTCTGACATCGCCCGTTCATTAAAATCCATGTCATGTGCTGGAACCAAATGCCCCCTATCGTATCCAGAATTACTATAATCAGAGCTACTTGCCTCTGATCGAACATTTGGATCTGATTTGAAATTCTGTCGTTCTTCTCGATTACTTAAATCTAGTCGAGCCCCTAACAACTCATAAGCTACCCATTCTGCATTTTGATGTTGATTAGAATAGGAAATTGTATAATAATTGTATCGTACTAATTGATCTCCCAGTTCTTGTGTTGGGAGGTAATTCAAGGTTCCTACAGGCAAATCATTCTTAACATCTCGAACATCAATATCGTTGTTATCATCTTCTGTTGAAACAGTGTATGTAGGATTGTCCCTTGGATTTTCACCATTCGTGCTTCCTCCATCATTCCCAAATGGATTATTCCCCATTATCAAAACAAAAACACCTGACAAGCTAGCAACTACTAGCAACACAATTTTACTTACTCCACTCATAATTATAATTTTGTTAGATGAAATGTACTAAAATTATTAAGCTAAGATACTCTAAAATCTATAGAGGATAATTTTAGCAATTACATTCCGTTTTTATATAAGAATTGCAGGTCAAGCAAATCTAAGTGTTTCTAAAGGCAAAGGTAATAGAGAATATGAAATTAGACAAAAATAGCTCCTTACATTTTTATATTTGATCTAAAGCTCTTTTTTCTTTCATTTTTAAAATGTATCTTAGAGAGACCAATTCCCCACTACTTTGTATTAATTTGTTTGCGAAGAAATGTTTTTTTTATTGGGCATTAAACATTATTAAGAGACCTTAATTTCACTAATTATTCATTCGATTAAACAACAATATGCCTCTATACAAAACGCGCATTCTTCTAAATTATTAACCAATGAAAAATACGTTCCTACTCCTCATTATAGCTTCACTCCTAAGTAGTCTTGTGTTTATTGGTTGTCAACCAGAACATCAATCTATTGATGGCAATGAACATTCTAATATTTCATTTTCTGACACTATTCAAACAAGAGAATTGCCTCAAAAACGAATTTCGGTCAAGGATGCCTTCCTTAAATTATCTGAAGAAGAATTATCATTAGATGGGCTAAAAAACATGTCTACTCAAGAACGAAAAACATTACTGAAGCTAGGAAATACAGTAGACTACACCGTAAATTGGGTGGGCAATTATTTAAGCATTACTGAAAAGGTTCGTAATAAAGACGATGAATTTGAGCAGCTTGAACAAATTAAATTGGCAGTCTTTAATTCCTTAAAGCAAAAAAATATTCTATTTATTTCACAAGAATTAATCAACGAAAGTCGACAAAATGTAAAAATTGTTCACCAAGATTTTTATCAATACCAACATCAAACTTGGAAAAACATCAACGAGCAGTTGCCACTTATTACTACCCAAACCTTCTTAGATAAGGATAGTAAAATTTTCAGCATAAAAGATCATTTTTATTTTGAACCTAACCCTCTAGATGTTAATTACTTGCAAGCTACATTAGTCCATGAAAATTACCCTAACAAAGATGAAATTGCAAACAAAGAAGCTTACAAAGTTGCTTTAGTCTGGACTGGAAATGAATTTATTTTGGATCGACAAGCTATGGTTCAATACAATATTAGTGAGCATCATGCGCATTAAATTTTAACCTTCAAAATACTTATTAAAATCTTAAAAAGCTCTTATTTCAAAGTATCTATCACAATAAGTTTGTATTTTGTGAAATACTTAAGGGTTTAATACTTAGCTACACTAAACCTTCGGGTTTTACACGACTACCAAGTAGCAGCGCAGCTAAGTATTGAATTTATACCCTTTACAATTCCGAACGACTAAAACATAATTGAAAAAATTATTATGAAAAAATACTACCTCTTACTTTTCGCAACAGCTCTTTTGGCTAGTTGTTCTGATACAACAACGACGGATACAACTGAAAGCACCAATCAAGCAGCTACTGCTGTTACAACGTCTAATACAAGCATTGAAAAAAAAGAAGTACCTCAAACCATCGTTGGTACTCCTACAACTATCAAAGGCAGTATTCAAGGTCTAGATGAAGGCACAAAAATCTTTTTTGACAAAAAAACATTGGATGCAACAGATGTTGTCAGCTCTACGAAAATAGATGGGAGTGGAAACTTCGAATTTAAAACAGGGCTTCAAAACCCAGGTATTTATCGAGTACGTCTAGGTGCTAGGCCTCTTTATATGTTACTAAAAGGAGGAGAAGAAGTCAATATTAATGCCACAATGGAGGGTAGAAAGATTGTTAGTTATGAACTAACAGGAGGACTTTTTGCTGATGATATGGCGACTTGGTCTGCTGACTTGGACAATGCTAAAATCAAAAAATATATAGAAAAGATATTTGGAGTGTTTAGTCGGTTAGTTGGGGAAGAGGAGTTTGAAGGAACTGGTGTAGGCTTAGCTATTGTAAAAAGAGCGGTAGAACGTCATGAAGGCAGTATTGAAGTAAAAAGTGAATTAGGTAAAGGGACTACCTTTACTGTAAGAATACCCATTAAGGAACATGAAAAAGATAGATCTAATTTTAGTTGAAGACAATCCTAGTGATGCACACCTATTCAAACGGATCGTGCAAAAAGAGCAACTAACAGACTCTTTAGTTTGGTTAAAAGATGGAGAAGAAGCCGTAAATCAAATCATTTTAGAGTCTAGTTGGATTCCAAAATTAATTGTCTTAGATAATTCTAAT
>ENA-ORXM01004141-ORXM01004141.1-marine-metagenome-genome-assembly--contig:-NODE-4141-length-13216-cov-6.128853_pt1 | contig 13216 bp, 9 predicted proteins | sample MGYA00237867_ERZ511480 | MGnify/ENA primary metagenome ERZ511480 (study PRJEB26309, sample SAMN06266103) | marine metagenome | isolation source: Algal blade | place: United Kingdom:Sidmouth, United... | reverse complement strand
TAATGTTGACAATAAAACTTTGATTTAAAAAAATCATAGCTGTATTCTTATCACAACCTATTTGTTTCTTTTGCCGTTGGTCGAGGTATTCACCTCGATCCTATATATAACAAGATTGTAACTTTTCTCTATACCACCAAACGCAAGCTTCAGCTTGCATATAAAACAATCCGTGTAATCCAAAATAAATCTATGTAATCTGTGATTCAAAAACATCCAACAATACTTCCAATGTTCAACACCTCAAGTTGTAAAACAACAATGCCAAGTTTTATTAATGACACACAACACTATCATAACACACTCACCCCATTTATATCTTCTAACTCATAATTTATAATTCCTCCTAACGCTTACTCGAAAATCCCCAACACTTAATATTTCTCCACACCAACTAAGACTTTTCCAACTGATATTCGAATTGTATTTAATTCATAAACTAAATTTTTATATCATGAAAAATCTAATTTGTATTCTCGTTTTTGCAACAAGCAGCCTTTTAGCTAATGCAAACATTACCCCCGACCCTATTCAATCAAATGTCTTAGCTTTTTCTGGTTTAAAAATCAGAACTGCTCCAGGACTTGATGGACAAGTTTTAAAAGTTATTCCTTTTGGTGAAACGGTAAACATTATCGAATCAGATGAAAATATCGAAACCATAGAATGGATGGAAGGTAGCTGGATAAAAATTGAACACCAAGGAACGGAAGGATATGTCTTTGATGGATTTTTGAGCGACTTACCTGTACCCACTTTTAATTTCGAATTAAGTCAAAGTGATTTTGATCTCACTTACCCTATGATCGCATGGGCAGAATACAACTTTGATGAGACTAGAAAATCTGATACGATTAATCGAGGTGGAGATTATGATAAAATTATTCAGTACATGGAACGCGGAATTCTGTTGACAAGAGAGGATTCAGATTATAGTTTTAACACATCTATTGTACTACCTGATGTGACAATTTCTGAAGCATACAATATTGTAAAATCAATGTTGCTCACTAAAGCTGAAAGAAATATTTATGACAAAAAGGCCATATACATTAAGGGTGGCGATGATAAAATCGAAAAAATAAAAATAAATATTGACAACCCTGTCGTAATTAAAAAACTTAAAAACGGAGACATTAAAATAAGTGTGAGTGCTTTTCATACAGGTTGCGGCCTGTAATATTGCCTGTAAATTGCTAAATCTAGCAGACCTGTAGTTTTGTAAACTACAGGTTTTTTTTATGCCAACTACTATACAAAAACCTGTACCTTAAAGGTTAAGGCCTAACCAAATAAGTACCTTAGGAAATTAAACAGCGTCCTAATAAAGTAAAAAAGTAAGAAATGCACTACACCCTTAAACGAAACACCTTTGTTTCTTTGATACTACTTTGTATATCATTGAACTTCTTAACCGCAAGCACAGACTCAAATATTGAGACCAATAATTCTGAAGAAGCTTGCAATTTTAAACCCACATTAAGCTGTCCACCTTTCGTCTGGTTAAAACCCATCGAATCTGATGATCCAAGTAGAACCGGCACTGCGCAAGCTTTTCCTGGGGGCCCTGGATGTGACCAACCTAATGTCTCTTACTATGATGAAGTACAAATAATTAATTCTTGCCACTTGATCATCACAAGAATCTGGAGAGCTGAGGATCCAAATAATCCTAGTCTTTTTGACACTTGTCATCAAACTATTAAAGTAGTTGATGAGGAAGCGCCTGTAATTACTTATCCACCAGATGATATCATGATTTACACCAATACCGTGAGTTGTAGAGCGAGAGCATCTTGGCCTAACCCAGAAGTTTTTGATAACAATCTATTAGATTATTTCGAATATACCGATCATTTTAATGGACAAAATAGTGTAGTTAAGAACGGGGATTTTTTTGAAGAAGGTGTCCATGAAATAACTTTAACAGCATATGATTTTTGTGGAAACATTTCATCTCATAAATTTATAATAGACATCATGTGCGCCCGTTGCCACGTATCTTGTCCTGACGATGCATGTTTACCTGTCGGTAGTGATATCTCTCCAGATGTATTAGGTTATGCGAGCAGTTATACCGGCAATGTCAATTGTGGTGCTGCTGAAATAGATTTCACAGATGTTATAATGGAAACGGGTTGTAATGGCAAGATGAAGTATTTGCGTGTATGGGAAGCTGAGTTTGAAACAATGCCAGGCTTCATTTATAACTGTGTTCAAGAAATCGAACTAAAAAATGAGACAGAAATCGCGTTACACAATTGTCCCGGTGATCTTGTCATAGAAAATAATTTTACACCTGTCTATTGGGAATATCCTACGGCAACTAATGGAAACATTATAACATATTTAACTAGCAATTACGAACCTGGAACTTTATTTCCTGTCGGTATAACCACAGTAATTTATTTAGCAACTGATGACTGTGGTAATGAAGCTTCATGTTCATTTAAAGTTTCAGTACTTGAAGACATTTCTTTTGACGATTGTCCTGACGATATCTTTTTAAGTTGTGATGAGGATGGTACAGCTACACCTACTTGGACAGCACCAACTTATAACGGCACGTGCAGTTCTTGTGGTCCAGGCACGCCATTATCAGGTTTTATTTATATCGGTGCATTAAATGGCAGTCAATATTATTGTTCTGCCCATTTCTATACTTACGCTCAAGCGAAAACAAGGGCAGCTCAATTAGGTGGACATGTTGTGTCTATCAACAGCAGGGAAGAAAATGAATTCATTGCCAGTCACATCGGAGGATATTCTGCAATGATTGGTTTGTCGGATTACCAATCGGAAGGAAAATTTGTTTGGGATTCTGGTGAGAGTTTAGATTATAAAAACTGGTTTTCCGCTCAACCCAATGACAGAGGCGGTATTCAAGATTATGTTGAATTAATAAAATCAAGTGGAGAGTGGAATGACGTTGACAATGATTTAAGTATGGAGTTTGTGCTAGAGATTCCTTGTACTTACGTCAAGCAAATCAAAGGACCAAAATCAGGTCACCCACTTGACCCAGGAACTTATTCTGTTGTCTATGAAATTACCGATGGCTGTGGTTTAGAAGAGTTTTGTCAATTTGATATAAATATCTCTGGAGGCATTTCTGTGAAAAACTGTCCTGCTGATGTTGTACTTGAAGGTTCAGCCAATGGTAGTGTCGCCTACACATGGCATGCCCCATTCTTCTATACTTGCTGTACTAATTGCAACTCTAACAGTTGTATCGAAGTCACAAGAACAGGACCGGGCTCTGGCCAATTATTATTAAATGGGACCACATCTATTGTCACTTACACTGGCGTAGATCCTTGCGGAAATTTCATAAGTTGCAGTTTTAGTATCACTATTGAAGAATATGTTCAGAACAGCATCATAAATGAAATTGAAATCGGTAGCGCTATGACGGGTTTAATAGAAAATGATATTGACATAACCGATGAAGTCCTAAACATCCCTTCTGTCAAATCTGATCCCAAAATAGAATCCAAGGGTCTTAAAATATATCCTAATCCTGTTCAATCAATTTTAAATATTGATTTTGACGAAAGTGATATAGTTAGTGAAATAAATATTTTGACTTTAGATGGTAAACTATCTAAAAATATAAATACTACATTCGATCTGAAAAATGAAATTAATATTGAACACCTCGCCCCTGGAATGTACTTTATTCAAATCCAGTATAGAAATAAGATACAACACATAGAAAGACTACTTAAGTTTTAAAAAGAAAGGTTTACATTTTTTATGTAAGAAGGCCGCTGCAGAAATGCAGTGGTTTTTTTGTTTTCTATAAATATGTACTTTCACTACTATTAACACTTTTACTTTGATTGCTTCTCAATTTAAATTGCCCTATATTAAGTTAACTTACACTCGCCATGGTAAAGTGGTATGATTTTAATTAATAGCTTTTATCAAACTCTATTAATTTAGATAACAGTATTAAACTTAAATTTTAGATCAAAACAGAACGATTTGTTAAAATATAAATTTCTTATTCTATGTAAGCTTTTACTTTTTGCTCATGCAATTCAAAGTCAATCAGAATTTAATAAGCTGATTGACTTTGGATTGTGGCAGCATAATGGATACACTTTATTTCAGTCTGACAGTTTTATTTATATAAGTGGGCAGGCATTAGATACAACCAATCTGTTTTTTGAAAGAGACCCGTTTTTTATAAAATTGGACAATAAAGGGTTATTGATAGACTCTATTCTTGTGCGTGATGATGATGAAGTAACCGCCTTTGCAAATCTGGCTAGAAATATGATTGTAATTGACAACTTTATTTACCGTCTAGTTGCAGATTTTGAGAAAGCTTATTTGTGTCGAACTGATTTAGAATTAAATAATACTGAAATTGTACACATGTATAAAGACACAATAAACAATTTATCAGCACCTGAAGCAGTTGGCATGATCGAGTATCCCCCTGGTAAAATTACATTAGCAAATTTAACAATTTTAAATAATGACTTTAGAGGCTTGATAAAACAATACACTCCTGGAACATCACAGGTTGAGGAGTTTTATATCGATTTCCCAAGTTCAGATTTTTTTCTTAGAAACATTCTAAAGAATTCTAATGAAGAGATTATAATTATTGGACATGTAGGAAATCCCGGCATATTCCTCATGCGGTTAGATTCAAATTTTGAAGTTGTTGAATCAAAGGTATTCGAAGAGCACCGATGGGGAGGTCCCCTTATGGAAACTATTCAAGATCATAATAATGATTATGTATTTGTAACTGTTGAGTCTATAATTGCAGGTGGTTCTCCAAGATTTAGACCAACCATTTCAAAAATTAATGCTGATTGGGAACTAGAGTGGCATACTACTGTAGGTATCACAGAATTTGAATCTGATGATGTTTGGTTGAGCCTGGTTGAAAGTCACAATGAGGATGGGTATGTAACTTGTGGTTTTGAACAAACCAATGATGACAGTCTAAGTTATGTAGGAATCGTTGCAAAAGTTGGGTTAGATGGTGACAGTATTTGGTTTAGGAAATTTAGCCCTGTGGGAAATATTCCAAGGCAGGGTGAATTATGGGATATAATAAAAAGTAATGATGGAAACTATTTAGCTGTTGGTTGGCAAGCACCTAATTTGGTTGCTGATGCAGATAGTTCGTTGACAAAAACATGGCTGATCAAATTTGATGAAGATGGACACTTGTTGCCTGATCCTTCTGTAAGTGTAGTTTCTCCTGAGTTTAGTAAAAACATAAAAGTGTTTCCTAATCCCACTCAAGGATATATAAATATTGAGCACGATTATGTTGATAATGTTCACTACTATTTATATGATCAGCAAGGTCGTCTGGTCATTAAAAAAGAAAATACACAAGCGTTCCACACCTATTTTTTATCTCTTGAAGGATTGGAAAGTGGAATATATTTCCTCAATATCATTTCCTCGGAAGGTATAAAGCATGTCGAAAAGCTTATTATTAGTAACTGATTTCTTATGCCAGAACACTTATTCACATTTACTATATTTCTTAAAAAAGACTAACCCTACTTACCCAAAGCCTCCATCACAAATGCTTTCTTCCGCACAGAAACCGGCACCGTACTTTCATCTTTCATCATCAAGTAACCCCCTTCTGTTTTCACATAAGATTGAATTTGTTTTTTATGTACTAAGTGAGATTGATGCACTCTTAAAAAAGACTCCGGCAAAACCTTCTCAAATTCCTTCATCGTTTTTGTAACCAAGATTTTATTCTGACCTTCGATATGAAAAGTGGTATAGTTGCCCATCGCTTCTAATCTGATGATATCTTTGATTTGCACCAATCGGATTTCTTCTTGTGTATTTAAGGCGATGGTGCCTTCAGGTAAACTATCAGAACTCGAGTTTTCTTCCTTTTGTTTTTCAAAATAATTTTGTGCTTTACCCAATGCAATTTTTAAAAGATTGGGATCAATCGGCTTGAGCAAATAATCCAATGCTGAAAATTGAAAAGCTTTGATCGCATAATCTTTAGATGCTGTCGTGAAAATAACCGCACAATCATGCTCAACAATATCTAACAAATCAAAGCCATCACCATCACCCATATGAATATCTAAAAACAACAATTGTGGCTTGGCTTTTTTAATATTCTTGGCTGCTTCCATTACACCTTCTGCCGTAGAAACTATTTCTACAATATCATCAAACTCTTCTAAGTCAGCCTTTAAACTGGCTATGGCCAATGGCATATCATCAATGATCATTGCTTTAATTTTCGACATATTTTATTGCTTTGGAATATTTAAAATTACAATTGTGCCTGTTGGATTTTCTAAATCTTGGTAACTGATGTGTTTTTTGCGTTGCCACTTATCAGCGCTTTTTAATCGATCTTCTGATATTTGAATCGCACTGGATTTATGGCCTTCAGAACGATATTGTTTTGCAGCCACTCTACCAATTCCGTTATCTTCAACAACTACATTCACGTAAGTGCCTTCAGCTTTTAAGCTTATCGTAAGTTGACCTTTTTCCTTTTTATGTTTTAAACCATGAATAACTGCATTTTCAACAAAGGGCTGAATTATCATCGGGAGGATTTTGGCATCCATCTTTTCAGATATGATTTCAAAATCAAACATATTATTTCTAATTAATTTTTCTAAACTAAGATACTTTTCTAGAAAATGAATCTCGTCCTCAATACTAATAACATCCTCTTTTGAGTTTTCGAGAACAGAGCGCATCATTTGAGAAAATGAATTTAAAGATTGTCGCGCCTCCTTGTTTTTGCCTAAAGCTATCAAACCATTTATACTGTTCAATGTATTAAAAAGAAAGTGTGGATTTAATTGAAGCTGACCCATTTTTTGTTTGGTCTTTAAAACTTCCACTTGCATTTTCAGTTTTTCCTTGTCGGATTTCAGCTTTGCATTCTCCTTTGAAATTTTTCTTTGAGAGAAAAAGGCCAACAACAACAATAGTAATAATCCTCCAAAAAGATATATCCAAAAAGAACCCACAATCGGTCCCTTCTTATAAATCTCAATAGTGGGCAACCAAGAATAATGTTGACCATCAACCCCTAATCTTAAGGTCAACTTATGATTACCTGGAGTCAATGATTGTATTTCAAAGGTATGCGGATCATCTGCCTTCACCCAATTCGGATTGTCATCCAATTGGTATTCAAGTGACAAGTCTCCTCCTGGCGAATATTTTGTTTCAATATCTACTTCTAAAGAGGAATCTTTATCAAGCTCTACTTTTTGTCCTTGAGTTACTTTTTGACCATTGACAAATATGGCATTCAGTTGTGGTCCACGCTTATTTATAAATGCAGTTGATTTTATAAGCTCTTTTCCAGAAGACATAAATAATGTATTCCAATAATCAAATATAAAGTGATCTACATTATTAGCTACCTTTTTATAAATCTGACTATTCAAGTTTAACTTAAAAAGCGCACCTGCACCACTAAGTATCCACAGGTTATCATCACTCATTTTAAGTGTCTGTATATATTTTGGGAAAACAATCCCTGGAATATAAAATTGCTTGTACGTATCGTTCTTAAATGTCCATAATCCTTTATCTGAAGTCCCAATAAATAATTCCTCAGAATTTTTATTCACAGAACAAACCGGTGTTATTCCAGGTTTGGTCATTATAAACTCTATCCCACTTTCATTACACAACTCACGCATACCTAAGCTGTCCAGGTAATAAAACTTATCTCTTACTTTTCTAATATCATAAAAAGCATTTGATGTTCCTACATTCAATGAACAATTAAATGTAGTGTCATGAGATCTAAAAATAAGTTCGTCCGCAAAGACGACGGCAACATACTTGTCAACATATTGTGCATCTATTATTATCTTATCGAATGCGTATAGTTTTTTTAATACCCCGCCATTCAGTTCATTCAATGTCTTTCCATCGATCAATAGGGGACAAGAACTTCCTGCAATAATATTTTTCTCTTTTATCTTACCTACCTCTTTCAGTCCTGTTGCTTGTAACTCTAGAATTCTATGCTTACTATCCACCACATTCAAGCCACCTTGAAGGTCTAAAGTCAAATGCTCAATATTATCGGTATGTCTAACAGAAATTTGACCCATCAAACCACTTGAGAGAAAGACAGTATTTATAAAGACAAAAAGAGGATTTATATAGTCTCGTATACGGTGCAAGTACTAGTTTATTTTTAGTATTAACAGTTTCACAATAAACTTTATTTGATATTGTCCATTAGTAGTAAAATATGAGAAATAGTCTCTATTCATATTAAATAAAATAAATATACGTAAATCAGTTATTATAAATATTTTATAATAATTTTGTAGCTCTTTCAGCCATGATAGATTCAGTATTAAATGACATAAAAAGCACTTTTCGCTCTGGAAACATGATTTCCCGACTGATTCTTATCAATATTGGTGTTTTTGTAATATTTGCTTTATTAAAAGCTTTTGATCCCAATTCTGGCAGTCCTGATGGTGTTTTTCAAACAGTTAGAAATCTTTTTGCCTTAATATCTGACCCATGGACCCTATTAAAACATCCATGGACTCTGTTTACACATATGTTTTTGCATGTGGGTTTCTGGCATATTTTATGGAATATGCTACTGCTTTTTTGGTTTGGGCGGATTGTTGGAGATCTTTTGGGAGACAGAAGAATATTACCGCTTTATATTTTAGGGGGTCTTTTTGGTGGTTTGATTTTTATACTATGGGATCAATTTCTACCAGGAGGAAGTGGAGGATTGAGACCTGCTTTAGGGGCATCAGCTGCAGTGATGTGTATGCTCTGGGTCGCCGCAACCACAGCACCAGACTACTCCATCCATTTAATACTTATTGGTCCCGTAAAATTAAAATATGTTGCTTTAGCTATTCTGTTTATGGACATATTACGCAGCGCTGGTGATGTTAATACAGGAGGACATTTTGCACATATTGGTGGTGCAGTTTTCGGTATGCTTTATACTTATGCTTTGCGCAATGGTACAGACCTCACGGAAGCCTTTAGTATTTTTAGTAGAAAGGAAAAACAATATACCAAAGTCAAAAAAACATCCCGTAAGAAATTTAAGGTAGTTCATAGTGCTTCTCAATCTGATAAGGCTGCAAAACCTGTGTCAAGTCAGCAAGAAGAATTAGATCGCATCCTTGAAAAAATTACAGATAAGGGTTATGAAAATTTAACTGATGAAGAAAAAGAGTTTCTTTATCAGGCCAGTAAAAAGTAGGCTGTTAATGTCGTTAATTCAAAAATTGATTTATGCTTTAAATGTATTGGCTGTCCTCGGTCTTATCTTTGCTTACATATCCCCTTTTATCAATCCCTCATTGACGTGGTTCTTTTCTTTTTTTGGATTAGGGTACCCTATCCTACTAATTTTAAATATTCTATTTGTCCTTTATTGGTTGGTCTCTAAACCTAAGGTGGCTTTTATGTCTCTTATTTTTATTCTGATGGGCGTCATGCCTATTTTAAGAACAATAGGATTTAACAAGATAAAGGATGTAAAGAGTGGTGTTAAAATAATGTCTTACAATATTGGTGGAACACATCTGAAGTTTTCCAATAAAAATAAAGCCGCTAACATAAAAGCCTTTGAAGATTTTTTAATGCTAAATCCTTCTGATATTGTTTGCCTCCAAGAACGTGTTAAATGGCAAATAGACATTTTCAATGATTTACTCCCCACTTATAATGCTTATCCGAAAGACGGATTGGGCACATGCATTTATTCCAAATTTCCTATTAAGGCAAAAGGAACTATTGCAAACGATACTAAATTTAATAATGTCACATGGGCCGACATTGAAATTGCTAAAAAATTAATTCGGGTCTATTCTGTACACCTCAGCTCTAATAAAGTGAAGAACCTTACAGATAATGTGAAAGAAATTATAGATGAGAGTGTCTACATTCTTGACAAATACAATGAACATTCCATTAGGCGTTCAGAGCAAATGAATCAGGTTTTACTACATGCAGAAAAATGCCCACATCCTGTTTTTATCACGGGAGACTTTAATGATGTTCCTCAGTCTTATGTCTATCGACAAGTAACAAAAAAATACAATGATGTTTTTTTAGATCATGGATATGGCATGGCCAAAACATATAATTCAAGAATGCCTGGATTAAGAATTGACTACGCATTTTCTGACAACAATTTAGAAATTTTAGATCAAGATATACTCAAAACAAATTTATCAGATCATTATCCGCTTGTAACTACAATCAAAAATGATTGGTAAAATTTAAAGCATCATTTTAATTATTTTTGCACAATGAAAGACTTGGACTTATACTTACAAAATAGCCTTACAAAGAATAAGGAAAAATTTGAACCCATTACAGAAGGATATATCGGGATGTACGTTTGTGGTCCTACCGTCTATAGTGATGTGCATCTCGGCAATGTGAGAACATTTGTAAGCTTTGATATCATGTACCGTTGGTTGCTTTATCTTGGATACAAAGTCAGGTATGTGCGCAACATTACTGATGTTGGTCATTTATTAGATAATGGTGAAGATAGAATTTCAAAAGGAGCACGCTTGGAGAAATTAGAGCCGATGGAAATTGTCCAAAAATACACCAATGGCTTTCATAAAATGATGGACATATTCAATACAAAAAAACCAAGCATTGAGCCGAGAGCGACGCAGCACATTTTAGAACAAATAGAGATGGTGCAGGCTATCTTGAAAAACGGCTATGCTTATGAAGTTAATGGCTCTGTATATTTTGATACAACAAAATTCCATGCCGAGAAAAAATGTTATGGTGATCTCTCTGGTCGTGTCATAGAAGAATTGTTTACTGAGACACGCGATGATTTAAAAAACCAAAGCGATAAAAAACATCCCTCTGATTTTGCCATTTGGATGAACGCTTCACCAGAGCATATCATGAAATGGAATTCTCCTTGGGGAGAAGGCTTTCCAGGATGGCATTTAGAATGTTCTGTTATGAGTACAAAGTACTTAGGAGAAACATTTGATATTCATGGCGGAGGAAATGACTTAAAGTTTCCGCATCATGAAAATGAAGTTGCACAAAACATGGGTGCCTGTGGTTGTGCGCCTAGTAAATATTGGTTGCATACCAATATGCTTTTAATGAATGGCAAAAAAATGTCCAAGAGTGATGGGAATACCATTTCGCCAGATGAATTGTTTTCTGGAGATAGCCCTCATGTGTCTAAAGGATATTCACCTATGGTTGTCAAGTTCTTTATGTTGCAATCACACTACAGCTCAACCTTAGACCTCACAGATGATGCCTTGCTTGCGGCAGAAAAAGGATACAAAAGATTGGTGGAGGCCATCAAAACGCTATCCAATCTAACGAGCAAACACGAAGGTGACAAAATGGATACGGACATAAATGCGGCATTAGATGAATTTGAAAAGCATATGTCTGATGACTTTAATACACCAAGAGCGATCGCTGCATTATTTGAAATCGTTACAAAAATCAACAGTTTCAAAGAGGGACATTTAGATATAAATCAATTGTCAAGTGACAGTTTCAAGCGTTTATCGAATGATTTTCCAAAATTTATTGATGAAGTATTAGGTTTAACATCTGAAGTAGCTTCAGAAAGTAACAATTCAGCATTGGAAGGCGTCATGGAATTGGTTCTAGAATTAAGACAAGATGCACGGACTAATAAAAACTGGGATACTGCAGATAAAATCCGTGATGGCTTGGCTAAACATAATATCGTTGTCAAAGATGGTAAGGATGGAACCAATTGGACTATTTCATAATTAAATTTCTATGCTGAAAATGAATATTAAAAATATACTACTCTGCTTACTACTTGGTCTCCTTTGCTTTTCTTCTTGTAAACAAGATGCCAAAAAAACAGTACCTACTGTTGAAAAACCACGTGTAAAAGTACCTGCATTTAATTCAGATTCTGCTTTTCAATTTGTAGCCAAGCAATTGGAATTTGGAATTCGTGTGCCTGGTACGGAATCGCATAGAGCGTGCAGAGATTGGTTCATTCAAAAATTTGAATCATATGGTGCTGATGTTATCTCACAAGATTTTACAGCTACAATTTATACAGGAGAAAAATGGCCTGCCTCAAATATAATCGCACGATTTAATCCTGATAAAAAAGAGCGGGTTATTCTTTCTGCACATTGGGACTCAAGATTTATTGCAGAAGAAGACCCTGACGAAGGCAGAAAAGATAATCCTATTCCGGGTGCTGATGATGGCGCAAGTGGTGTAGGTGTACTTATAGAGATAGCTAGAATAATTCAAAATAATCCTATTGACTTAGGTGTCGATATCATATTGTGGGACGCTGAAGATCAGGGTGAACGTGGTAATGCTAATAATGATTGGTGGTGCTTAGGTTCGCAATATTGGTGTAAGAACATGCACACTAAAAACTATCGCGCTAAGTATGGAATAAACTTAGATATGGTGGGTGCTAAAAATCCAACTTTCTGCAAAGATGAAGTTTCTAGGGTCTATGCTGGACAAATACTAAATAAAGTGTGGGGTCTGGCACAAAATATGGGGTACTCTGATATGTTCGTAGATAAAAACACCAGTGGCTTAGTTGATGATCATACTTATGTCAACCAGCTAGCAAAAATACCAATGATCGATATTATCAATCAACCAGAAGGCAAAAGTTTTGTCGACCATTGGCATACCCATGCTGATGATCTTTCAGCAATAAACAAAAGAACACTTCGGGTTGTTGGACAAGTTGTTACTGCCGTGATTTATAAAGAATCAGACGGCTCTTTATAATACTTAATCTAAAATTTTTAAGAATGAAACATTTATTTACACTTTTACTTTTTATAGGATTTTCACTTTCCGCGCAAGCGCAAAGCATAGCCGTTTTTTCTAAAGTAACTGCCACTTGGTGTCCTAATTGTGGCACTTGGGGATGGGACCTTATGGAAGCTATGAAAGCAGAATATGCTAATGGCAACGAAGCCTTGATTTTAGGCGTACACTACAGTGGTGATTTAAAAAACCCAACTGCAGAATGGTTTGCTCAAAATTTGAATGCTCAAGGACAACCTCAATTCTTTGTTGACAATACAAGAATATCTGTTGGGTCTAGTAACTGGCAATCTCAAATGGCTACCATCGAAGAGATGATAGCTAACGATCAACCTAAAAATACAGCTCAATTTAAATTTGTAAATGCATTTATAAATGGACAAGGAGA
>ENA-ORXM01004140-ORXM01004140.1-marine-metagenome-genome-assembly--contig:-NODE-4140-length-13217-cov-3.634475_pt1 | contig 13217 bp, 8 predicted proteins | sample MGYA00237867_ERZ511480 | MGnify/ENA primary metagenome ERZ511480 (study PRJEB26309, sample SAMN06266103) | marine metagenome | isolation source: Algal blade | place: United Kingdom:Sidmouth, United... | reverse complement strand
GATATTGAAGTTGAAATTCAAAGTGAAAATGGCGTTTTAGGTATGGGCCCTTTTCCTTTTGAAGGTAAAGAAGATGCCGATATTATAAATGCGGGAAAACAAACGATAACCACATTACCTGGAGCAAGTTTTTTTGATTCCGCTTTAAGTTTTTCTATGATTAGGGGCAAACATGTCGATTTAACGATTTTAGGTGCTATGGAAGTGGCAGAAAACGGAGATATAGCCAACTGGAAAATACCTGGAAAGATGGTAAAAGGTATGGGTGGTGCTATGGATTTAGTTGCTAGTGCTGAAAATATTATTGTTGCTATGATGCATACTAATAAGCGTGGAGAATCTAAATTATTAAAACAATGTAGCTTACCATTAACAGGTGTAGGTTGTGTAAAAAAAATAGTAACCAATTTAGCAGTTATTGAAGTAACTAATAAAGGGTTTAAGTTATTAGAACGAGCACCGGGAGTTTCTGTAGAAGATATTAAAAATTATACGAAAGGGCATTTAATTATTGAAGGGAATATTCCAGAAATGGATATTTAAAGATATAAAAATTATTTGCTATTTAGATAAGAGTTGATTAAATGTTAAATAAAAACGCATTTTATCGATTTATTATGTTTTTTAACGATAATATTGAAAATGTAATCTATATTAGTAAACCTCAAAGAAACCAACTAATTATAGATTTTACCCAAATCTACCATAAACTTAAAAACCTATGCGTAATGCAACAAATTTACCTGAACTACCCACTACTGGTGAAAAATTTAAAAAAATTGTAAAACATAATTTACAATTTCTTAAAAGCTTAGTTTATTTAACAAAAAAAATATTCATGCTATAAATTTATAGGTTGTAATATTTTACATTACCCTCGATGCTTTTTCGTTTTTTAAAGATTATTTAATTAATTCTAATCTTTTTTTTATATAAATTTTCAAAAAACAAAAGTTTTAATATTTACATTAAACAAACGTATTTTAATGCGTTTAAGCTTACTTTAGTGTGTGTAAGTATCGATGAAACTGTTGAAGACGTTAACTCTATAGCTAGTAAAAAAATGTTTTGACTTTGGAGGTATGCTTATTAGTTTATCAGCAATGCCAATGAAAGGAAAAAGTATGATGAACGCCATGCATGTTATAGAAATTGAAATCTGTAATGTGTAGATTATAAATATTTGGGCGTTACCACAAGGGTCGCGCTATCCACTATATCTTTTAAATAGAAAAACTGCTTTTGGGCAGTTTTTTCTATTTAAAAGGATGCCGTTTCTATCGCTAACGCAGGTGTTTGCTAAAGTTTAGTTGACAATTGGAAAACTTAGTGTGTTCTTGTGGAGGTTTATTCAATGCTCTAATAGAAAATCGTTTTATCGTTTTTTTTTCTGACAAAGTCAAGCAGAGGTTTTTAGCATAAAACCACCTTAAAACCCAAACTTCAACTGTACACTAACACTTTTTTTAATTTCAGGTTCTTTCTTTTTTCCAGTATTCAAATTAGATATAGAAATACCTAATAACCGAACAGAATTACTCAATTTTTCTTGATATAATAAATCTTTTGCAGTTTCTAAAATCACATCATTATTACTAATGTAATAAGGCAGCGTTTTACTTCGGGTTTGCAATGTAAAATCACTGTACTTTATTTTTAAAGTAACCGTTTTTCCAGCCATTTTAATTTTTAATAATCGTCGTGAAACCTCTTCAGCAATATGCTTTAATTTTTCAAGCATAAATATTTCAGAAGATAAATTTTCGCTAAATGTTCGTTCGGCAGCTAAACTCTTTCTTGTACGATGTGGTTTCACTTCACTATTATGAATGCCTCTAACAATGTAGTAATAGTAGCCACCAGATTTTCCGAAATTATCCGTTAAATAATCTAAAGATTTCAGCTTTAAATCTAGTCCAGTAAAAATACCTTTTTGGTACATTTTTTCAGCAGTAACTTTACCAACACCGTAAAATTTTCTAATATCTAAGTCTTCTAAAAACGTAATAACTTCTTCGGGATTAACCGTTTTTTGTCCGTTTGGTTTATTATAATCACTGGCAACCTTTGCAATAAATTTATTAATAGAAATTCCTGCGGAGGCTGTTAACCCAACTTCCTTTAAAATACGCGCTCTAATGTCTTTAGCAATTAAAGACGCACTTGGATTACCTTTTTTATTTTTAGTAACATCCAAATAAGCTTCATCAAGAGATAATGGTTCCACCAAATCCGTATAGTCATAAAATATTTTTCTAATTTTTTCCGAAATTTCTCGATAGCGATCAAAATTGGTTTTCACAAAAATAAGATGCGGACATAATTTTATAGCCAAAGATCCAGCCATGGCGCTTTTTACTCCAAATTTCCTAGCTTCGTAACTCGCAGCACTTACAACACCACGTTTACCGCCACCTCCAACCGCAATAGCTTTCCCTTTAAGTTCAGGGTTATCGAGTTGTTCTACAGAGGCATAAAAGGCATCCATATCCACATGAATAATTTTTCGTATTGGTAAATCGCTCAACATACTGTAAATTTAGCCATTAATTAGATTTTATCTCGACTTAGTATACAAATGATAGAAATAGAACGTAAGTTTTTAGTGACTTCTGAGGCTTTTAAAATGGAAGCTTTTAAATCAACTCGTATAATTCAAGGCTATTTAAATTCTCATAAACAACGCGCTGTTAGAGTAAGACTTAAAGGTGAAGTGGGTTTTTTAACTATAAAAGGCGAGTCTTCAAAAAATGGGTTGTCGCGTTTTGAGTGGGAAAAAGAAATCTCGAAGCATGAAGCAGAAGCCTTACTAGAACTGTGCGAATCTGGCATTATAGATAAAACTAGATACGAAATAAAAGTACACCATCATGTTTATGAAGTCGATACTTTTTTTGGAGATAATAACGGTTTAATTATAGCTGAAATAGAACTAGAAAACGAGAATGAAACTTTTGAAAGGCCAAATTGGTTAGGAAAAGAGGTGTCAGGACAAATAAAATATTATAATTCACAATTAAGTAAACACCCTTTTAATACTTGGAAATTATGAAAAAACGACTATTTATATTAACTATCGCTATATGTTTTTTAGGATGTAGAAATCAACCAAAAGAAACGATTCCTAATACAGAAGTTGTTGTGGAAAATGTTCCTGTCAAAGTAAAAGATACCGTTTTGGTAGAACCTATAGAGGTTCCAAAAACCCGAAAAAAAATAAAAGAAGAACTTACAGCTAAAGGCTTTAAAACATATAACTATATAAGCGAAAAACAAGATACTATTTTAATGCAGCAGTATTTTATTGCTGTTTTAAAAACAGGATCTATGCGTGTTCAAAATGAAGAAGAATCAGCAGATTTACAAAAAGCTCACGCAGAACATATAAAAAACATGCAAGATTTAGGTTATATACAAATTTTTGCACCTTTTGAACGTAATGACGATATGAGTGGTGCTTTGGTATATCAAGTTCCTACAAAAAAAATGGCAGATAGTTTAGCTAATTTAGACCCTATGGTACAGGCTGGCGGGCTTGAGTTGGAAATATACCCGTGGTGGGCAAAACAGGGTATACTATTAGAATAATGCTTAAAATTTTAAAATTTTTATATCTAATAATTAATGTTGTCATTATTATTGGATTACTAACTATACATTTTATCATAAAAGATAGGAATTTTGAAAGTTCAATATTTTTCTATGCCTTACCGCTACCTGTTATTATTGTTATTATTTTAGGACTTTCAATATTTTTAGAAAATAATAAAAAGTATAATTTTTTCTTAGCCTTTTTATTGTTAATGATTTGGTTAAGTAGAAGTTTTAAAATAAATTTTGCAGATACTATTAAAGCAAAAGATGTAGAAATTGTTTTTTGGAATGCATCTCACGACAGAAACTTTGAAGATGTTTTTGTTAAAGATGAATCCATACCAGATGTTGTTGTTTTGGTAGAGCATGGAATATATGATGTTAATAAAATTAAATTAAAATACCCTGAATATTACTTCTACAAATCAATTAGAGGTATTAGTGTATTTTCAAAAAGTGAATTAAAAATTTTAAACGAAACTACGTCTAAATTTAAAACTAACAGTTTAAAATTTAAAACTAAAAATATTATTTTTTTTGCTATTGATGTTTCTGCAAGTATAGATGTACCAAGAAATTGGGAGCTTAGTTATGTTGACGAAATAATAAACGAAAATAAAAATACTATTGTTTTAGGCGACTTTAATGTACCCTACGAATCTTTATTATTAAAAAAAACAAAATCTAATTTTAATCATGCTTTTACAGAAAAAGGAAATGGTTTTCGAGAAACTTGGTTTTGGAACATACCTTTACTTTCATTAGATCATATTTGGGTTTCAAAAGATTTAAAAATTCTTAAAACTGAAAAAATGGGTACGTTTAAATCTGATCATGTTATGATTAAAACCGTAATAAGAAAATAACTATTTTGAAATTTCAAATTTACGTTTGGTTTCATTACCAAATTCATCAATAACAGTTATAATATGTTTGCCTAATTTTGGTTTTACAGCCAGCTCATGAATATCTTCTGTGCTGCCAATAAACACCTCATCAATATACCAAAATACAGTACATTCAGGTTTTGAATGTGCAATTTTTAAGATGAGGTCGTTGGTTTCTCCATCAAAATCTTTAGGTAAAAAAATACGGTTATTTTTTTTTGGATAAATAAAATCAATAGCAACGTTAATTTCGCCTAAACAATCACTTCTAAATTTTGGGAGCGGTTTATAAAACGGATTTTTAGTTTTATAATAATATGCCATTAATGGTGGTAAAACAAACCACGATTTATGATTGATGTTGCTCAAATTTTCACAAGACGAATTGACTTGAAAGATTTCCTTTTTATCTAAATGAATTAAAACATGATACGGACAAGGTTTTGTTTTTAATCCACTATTTTGAATAAATTTTTCTTCAACATCATCACAATTTGGGGATGCTCTATGTCCGCTTTGTTTACAAATAGAAACTTGTTGCATTTCATCAAAAGGTTTTAAAAACCAATGGCTGTTTGGTAATACATCAAAAACATCAAATAAAATAGGAGCTGCGGTTTGTACGCCAACAAGTCCTGGTCTGCCTTCTCCATCGGCATTTCCCACCCAAACACCAACTACATAATCTTTGGTTGTACCTATAGCCCAAGCATCGCGAAAACCAAAACTGGTGCCTGTTTTCCAAGCTATTTGTTTGGAGCCATCAAAAAATTCCCAGTTTTCATTACTTTCGGGTCTGTTTACTTTTTTTAAACTATCATAAGTTAGATAAATTGAAGCAGCGTCAAAAAGAGTTTTATCCGTTGTTTTTTTGCCAAAATCAATAGCTTTAGAAGCTAAAAAAGTAGGTTCACAAAACTCATTTGAAAAGTATTCACTAGAACTTTCAGAAAAATGATTTAAGGTAGAAGATAATGCCGCATAACTTTTACATAAATCCCAAAGGTTGCTTTCTGCACCACCTAAAATTAACGATAACCCATAATGATTGGCGCTGTATTTTAAATCTTTTAATTTTAAATTTTTTAAATAATGATAAAATCGATCCAATCCGAATTTTTGTAGCATTCTAACAGCAGGAACATTTAAAGAGCGCGATAAAGCGTAACTTGCAGGAATAGCACCATCATAAGATTTATCGAAATTTTCTGGGTTATAACTTCCAAATTGTGTAGGCACGTCGGTAACTAATGTATTAGGTAATAAATCGCCCGAATCTAACATGGCGGCATATAAAAAAGGTTTTAAAATACTTCCTGTACTTCTAGGTTTATCAATAATATCTACATCTTTTTGGTGCGTTTTATCACTCGGTGTATTGCCCACATAGGCTAAAACGTGTCTTGTTTTCACATTCAAAACTAAAACAGCTGCATTATGAATTTCATTTTGGCTAAGTTGATTATAATGTGTTTTTACAATAAAATTAACTTGTTCTTGCAGGAGTTTATCAATACTCGTTTTTACATATTCTCCATTATATTTTTTACTTATTTTTTGAAGTAAATGAGGTGCTAATCGAGGCAAAGGATAAGGTTTTTGTGGCAAACCTTCTGCAATAGATAATTGATAAGTAAGCGAGTCTATAATCTGATTATCTAAAAGTTTATACAGTAATCTATTGCGTTTTTTCAATAAGCGTTCTTGATTTTTACCAGGGTAAATTAAACTAGGTGTATTTGGTAATACGGCTAAGGTGGCGCTTTCTGCCCAAGAGAGTTCAGTCGCGTTTCTATTAAAATAGCGCCATGAAGCAGCATCAAGACCAACTACATTTCCCCCAAAAGGAGCATTATTTGTGTAATACCCTAAAATGCTGTTTTTAGAATTTTGTAACTCCAAACGTGTAGCTAGTATAATTTCCTTTATTTTTTCAAAATAAGTTCTGGATTGTCCTTTTCTAGAAAGTCGAATAACCTGTTGCGTTAATGTACTTCCGCCACGTTTTACTGTGTTCGATTTTAAATTATCTCTTAAAGCTTTAAATATGGATATAGGATTAAAACCTGGGTGTTTGTAAAAAAACTCATCTTCAAATTGAATAATACAAGTTTTAAATTTAGCAGGAATAGAATCATTATGCGGAAATCTCCACTGCCCATCTTTTGCTATCTGAGCGCCTAATAATTCATTATCAGAACTTGTAATAACAGTAGCTGTAGGGTTTTTAAAAAGCTGTTTTGGCAGACAGAATAGATAACCAATTAAAAACAAAGCAATTATTGTTGATTTAATTTTGTGTTTTTTTAAGTTATTTATTATTTTTTTCATTTAAAATAGATACCCTAAGTCTTAGTATTCAGGTATGTTTTAAGATAATCTTATAATAGTTTTTTTAAAATTCATAACTCCACTCCACTTTACAAACTACAAAAATACGAATAGTAAATTTCAGAAAATCTGAATTATTATGAACTTTATAAAAACTCCTATTTTCGATAATATTCTTATTAAAAGCAATTAAATTTTTCTGGGTTTTGCTGTGTACTTTATCTAAAACACATTTTAGATAGTTTAGGGTTTAGTGCATTAATAGTGTAAAATAGTTTTATTCTACTTTTGATTAAATTTTTAAGAACGTTTTGGCATTTAAAAAAGTTATGCTGTTTTTTTTTAAATTTTAAACAACTTCATGATTCTAAAAAACTGTTTTCATGGAATGGAATATTTAATAATCGGCTTTTACAAATTGAAGAACATTGTAATTGATAAACAGAACTTCATAGATCATTTTAAACTCAAGAGCACGTTTATTTTTATTTAAAGCTATTTATAAATATCTTCATAGCATGAAATTTGTCAACTCATTTTACGTTTTAAATAATATTTGTGTTAGAAATCAAGTTTTAAAACAGCTTATTAAATAATTTATATTGAAAATTAAATTACATTTAGTCTTATTATCACTCTTGTTAAGCTTTTTTAATTCATTAAAAGTAACAGCACAATTAGGTTTTTGCTCAGGGAATTCGGGCGATCCAATTTTTACAGAAACTTTTGGTACAGGAGCAACCATAGCATTACCAGCTGGAACAACAAGTTATTTGTTTAAAGCGAATAGCCCTCCTGATGGTTTTTATAATGTCTCAAATAATTCTAATTGGTATGGTTGGTTTGATCTGCAGGATCATACCGTCGGTGATACAAATGGACGTATGTTAATTGTTAATGCTGATTTTACACCAGGGGAATTTTACAGAACAACAATAAACGGACTTTGCGAAAACACAACCTACGAGTTTTCTTCATGGATGATTAATATACTGCCAAAATCTCTTTGTAGTGGTGTAGGAATTCCAATAAATGTAAAATTTGAAATTTGGGACAATACCGATACCAATTTATTAGCCAGCGGAAATACTGGAGATATAATTGGAACGTCAAGCCCCGATTGGCAACAATATGCCTTGGTTTTTCAAACAGCATCAAGTCAAACCTCAGTAATTCTAAAAATGCTAAATAATGGTGTTGGAGGCTGCGGAAATGATTTAGCGTTAGATGATATTGTCTTTAAATCTTGTGGCGATTCCATAACCATTGAGGACGCATTAAGTATGAACACCGTAAGGGTATGTGAAAGTGTATTACCTTTTTCAACAACACTTACCGCAATACCAGATTTTTCAATTTTTTCATCACATTTCTACCAGTGGCAAGAAAGTAAGGATGGTATAAATTGGATAGATATTTTTGGAGGAACTAATAATAATTATACAACCACACCTGTAAATAGTACTACTTATTATAGAGTTAAAGTCGCAGAAGCCGAGGTAAATGTAAATAATGATTTTTGTAATTCTTCATCAGAAATTTACGAAATTAAAGTCATTCCTTTACCCAAACCCCCTTTAACAAATGGTGATTTAACAATTTGTGGAAATGATACCACACCACTTTCAGTAACCGTACCAACAAGCGTTACTGTAAATTGGTACGATGCAGCCACAGGAGGAAATTTACTCGTAGTAAATAGTACATCATATAAACCAAATATTTCTGGAATTTATTATGCTGAAACCGAAACTTTAGTTGGAGGTTGTCTATCGTCATCAAGAGCCGCTATAAAAATGGATTATGTAAAACTCCCAGAAGTTACCGACGAAATACTTACCATCTGCGAAAACACAAACATAACCATACATGCAAACCCAACAGACCCAAGTATTGTAACATCCTACCTATGGAATAGTGGTGAAGTGACCGAACAAATTGTTGTTTCAAGCCCAGGCACTTATTCCGTTCAAGTATCCAACGGGTTTTGCACGGTCACTAAAACTATAATTATTTCTCAAATCGACAACCCAATTATAGATAGCGTTACCTCAAATGGCACAAATATTATAATTAAAACATCAAATACAGGCGATTTTTTATACTCTATAAACGGTAGTGTTTTTCAACCGGATTCCACATTTTTAAATATTGAAGGAGGGCAATATACCATCCAAGTAAATCAACGCGATTGCGACCAAATTATAACAACACAACATATTCACTTTTATATCCCTAAGTTTTTCACACCTAACGGCGATAATATAAATGATAGTTTCAATTTAAAAGGCATCGAGTTTTTTAATTATTCACAAGTTTCTATTTTCGATAGGTATGGTAAGCTTTTAAAATATGCTGAAAACTCACCGTTTTTATGGAATGGTACATTTAATGGAACCCTTTTAGCAACAGCAGATTATTGGTATATTATTATTATTGAAGGCCAGAAATTTACAGGGCACATTACATTAAAACGTTAAATAATTTTGGCGTTACCACAAGGGTCGGGCTTTCCGCTATATCTTTTTTTAAGGTTATAGCAATCAAAAATGATGTGGTTATATCTTATATTACCTACTATAAAGCTCAGCTTTTTCTTTTAAAAAAAGGATGCCGCTTCACTCCCTAACGCGAGTACAGTACTTAAAATGCAAGTTCAATATGCTTAACCATCAACAGTTATTCCATTTAAAGTAAATTCTTTAACAGTGCCATCTGTCACTTTCATATCGTTAGCTAAATGTAAACTGCTCATGTATTGTTGCCATAAATCTCTGCTTTCCCAGTTTTTATAAAAAAACATTTTCATTCGTGTTATCTTGGTGTAAATCGTAATTAATACAACCTTTTCAGTTCTAGTTATGTTAATTAATTTTAGTAATTCACGTTTTACTAAATCTCTGTATTCATCTATAGCTGTAATTTTAGCGATAATGGTTAGTTGTTTATTTGTCATAATAAAATAATATTTGTGCATTCAAAAAATATTAAGCCAGATATCAAAATCTATTATTTTTTGGTCATTAAATAATAATCCGAAACCGTATATTTGCATCTCAAAACAAAATTGGGTGAGTAAAACTACTATCTCTCAAACCTATTTACAGACTTTGCAAGCGCAAAACCTGCAAACTGCTATTGTCCAAAACGGAAAAAAAACTCATGTAAAAGGACTTATAGGGTCTTCTTTTTCCTTTGTTATTTCTAGTATTTTTAAAGCTGCCGAAAAGCCTTTTTTATTGGTTTTTGATGATAAGGAAGAAGCCGCACATTACCTTAACGATTTAGAACAATTATTGAATGATAAGGATGTACTTTTCTATCCAGGAAGTTATCGCAGACCCTACGAAATTGAAGAAACCGATAATGCCAAAGTATTACTAAGAGCCGAGGTTTTAAACCGCATAAATTCACAAAAAAAACCAGCTATAATTGTTACGTATCCAGATGCGCTTTTTGAGCAGGTAGTTACAAGAAAAGAATTAGAACGCCATACATTAAAAGTTGGTATAAAAGACAAACTATCCATCGATTTTGTAAACGAAATGTTGTTCGAATACAAATTTAAACGGGTTGATTTTGTAACCGAACCTGGTGAGTTTTCAGTGCGTGGTGGTATTGTTGATGTATTTTCATTTTCGCATGACGAACCTTATCGTATCGAATTTTTTGGGGATGAGGTAGATAGCATCAGAACCTTTGACGTTGAGACACAGCTTTCCATAGAGCAGATAAAAAAAATAAGTATCATTCCTAATGTTGCAAATAAATTACTGGAGGATAGCCGACAAAGTTTCCTAAAATACATCGCTCAAAAAACAGTTGTCTGTTTAAAAAACGCCGATTTACTCTTTTCAAGAATTGATGATTTTTATGAAAAAGCTGAGGACGCTTTTAAAAGATTATCAGCAGACATAAAACATGCCGAACCTCATGAGTTATTTTCAAATTCAAAGTTATTAAAAAAACTATTGCTCGATTTTTCAATCATTGAGTTTGGGAGTTCTACTGTTATGTCAAAACAAAGTGTGACATCCCAATATATAGAATTTAACACCACACCACAACCCGCTTTCAATAAACAATTCAATCTCCTAATTGAAGATTTAAATACAAACCACGAAAATGGCTATAAAAATTATATAGCCTGCGTTAGCGAACAGCAAGCTAAAAGGTTTCATGATATTTTCGACGATTCCAATCTCAATGTCAAAGACTATCAAACCATTATTTTATCTCTTCATCAAGGCTTTATAGATCATGATAATAAAATTGTTTGTTATACCGATCATCAAATTTTTGAGCGCTATCATAAATTTCATCTTAAAAACGGGTATGCTAAAAAGCAATCTATCACTCTAAAAGAGCTTACAAATTTAGATATTGGCGATTATGTTACACATATCGATCATGGTATTGGGCGTTTCGGCGGGCTCCAAAAAATAGATGTAGAAGGCAAAAAACAAGAAGCTATAAAACTGGTTTATGGCGAACGCGATGTGCTTTATTTAAGTATTCATTCACTTCATAAAATCACCAAATTTAATGGTAAAGACGGTAAACCACCCAAAATTTATAAGTTGGGTAGTAATGCTTGGAAAACCTTAAAACAAAAAACCAAAGCTCGTGTAAAACATGTCGCTTTTAACTTAATAAAATTATACGCAAAACGTAAAACCGAAAAAGGTTATCAATATAATCCAGACAGTTATATGCAGCATGAGTTGGAGGCATCTTTTATTTATGAAGATACACCAGACCAAAGTACGGCAACTGCAGATATTAAAGTGGATATGGAAAGCGAGCGGCCTATGGATAGGCTTATTTGTGGTGATGTTGGTTTTGGAAAAACAGAAGTAGCTATTCGTGCTGCATTTAAAGCGGTAGATAATGGCAAACAAGTCGCTGTATTGGTGCCAACAACAATTTTGGCGTATCAACATTCAAGAACATTTAAGGAGCGTTTAAAAGATTTTCCTGTAACTGTAGATTATGTTAACCGTTTCAGAACTGCTAAAGAAAAACGCGAAACGTTAGAAGGTTTAGAAGCTGGAAAGGTTGACATCATAATCGGCACACATCAACTCGTAAATAAAAATGTAAAATTTAAAGATTTAGGACTTTTAATTGTTGATGAAGAACAAAAATTTGGTGTAGCTGTAAAAGAAAAATTGAAGACTATAAAAGATAATGTAGATGTGTTGACCTTAACGGCTACACCAATTCCAAGAACGCTTCAATTCAGTTTAATGGCAGCACGAGATATGTCTGTAATTACAACGCCACCACCAAACCGTTATCCAATTGAAAGCCATGTAATTCGTTTTAGTGAAGAAGACATTCGTGATGCGGTGAGTTATGAAATTCAACGTGGCGGACAAATTTTCTTTATTCACAACCGTATTGAGAACATAAAAGAAGTTGCAGGCATGATTCAGCGTTTGGTGCCCGATGCTAAAATAGGAATTGGTCATGGGCAAATGGATGGTAAAAAACTAGAACAACTTATGCTATCTTTTATGGATGGTGGTTTTGATGTTTTGGTTAGTACAACTATTGTGGAAAGTGGACTTGACGTTCCAAACGCTAATACTATTTTTATCAATAATGCCAATAATTTTGGGTTGAGTGATTTACACCAAATGCGTGGGCGTGTGGGTCGTGGCAATAAAAAAGCATTTTGTTACTTTATTACTCCGCCGTACGAAGTAATGACAAGCGATGCCCGTAAAAGAATTGAAGCATTAGAGCAGTTTACGGAATTGGGCAGCGGATTCAATATAGCCATGAAAGATTTAGAGATTCGCGGTGCGGGAGATTTATTAGGAGGGGAACAAAGTGGATTTATTTCTGAAATTGGCTATGAGACGTACCAAAAAATATTAGAGGAAGCCATCATAGAATTAAAAGAATCGCACTTCAAGGATTTATTCAAAACAGACTTAGCAAAACGAACGGAATATGTCCGAGATGTGCAAATCGAAACGGACACCGAAATGCTGATTCCTGATGAATATGTGAATAATACACAGGAACGGTTGAATCTATATACGGAGTTAGATAAAATCAAAACAGAAGAAGATTTAGATAAATTTGCAACAGGCTTAAGAGACCGATTTGGTAAAATTCCGAGACAAGTACAAGAGCTATTTGATGGCTTAAAAGTCCGCTGGATTTGCCAAAAATTAGGTTTTGAAAGACTGAGTTTAAAACAACGAAAATTGCGTTGCTATTTTATCAGCAATCCGCAATCGCCATTTTTTGAGACGTCTATTTTTAATAATATCGTACAGCACGTTGCGACCAAAGGTCAGGCTGAAGGACTTGGATTTAAAAAATCTGTCCGTCATTTTATTCTGATTAAAGATCATGTCAAGTCGCTAAAAGCGGCTTATCGTATTCTCA
>ENA-ORXM01004138-ORXM01004138.1-marine-metagenome-genome-assembly--contig:-NODE-4138-length-13219-cov-4.585147_pt1 | contig 13219 bp, 2 predicted proteins | sample MGYA00237867_ERZ511480 | MGnify/ENA primary metagenome ERZ511480 (study PRJEB26309, sample SAMN06266103) | marine metagenome | isolation source: Algal blade | place: United Kingdom:Sidmouth, United... | reverse complement strand
ATGTTTGATGCCCATAGTTATAATAAAGGAGGTATGGTTTTACACATGCTACGAGACATAGTTGGGGACGATGCTTTTTTTGCCAGCTTAGAAAAATACCTAAAAGACAATGCCTATACTGCAGTAGAAGCACATGATTTACGCTTGGCTTTTGAAGAAATTACGGGTCAGGATTTAAAATGGTTTTTTGATCAATGGTTTTTTAGTTCGGGTCATCCTCAAATAAAAGTCACACAGGAATATACGCCCGGCATGATAAAACTGACTTTGCAGCAAACCCAAAATGCAGACGAGTTTCCTCCTATTTTTATATTACCTTTTTCTATTGATATATATGATGCCAATGGAATTGCGACCCGTCACGAAGTGGTCATGGATCAACGTATTCAGGTTTTTGAATTCAAAACCAATACAGAACCATCGCTCGTCAACGTTGATGCAAATAGCGTGTTATTAGCAGAAATGGAACACGTCAAATCAGAAAACGCTTATATTTTTCAATTTAATAATGCGCCATTATATCAGGATCGCTTTGAAGCATTGAGTGCTTTAGCTGTTGAACCCAAAATGCGAAGTGGTAAACAAGAATTATTCGAAAATATCATAAACCAATATATTTAATAGCCATTTCTACTAACGTAAATAAGAAGAATGTCAAGAAAAAAGGCGCTGCAAATTGCAATGCCTTTTTTTAGTTTCTTATAAAACATTAAAAATATTTTATTTAATTTTTTTTATATTAGATTTGGTTTAGACGCTCGCTATTTTCTTTAGAGCTTTCTTTTTACACTCATTTTTTATACGGTTAAATAAAATTCTATTTAGAATCATATGTCTAAATTTATTTAGACAGTTAAAGACTAATGTGAATTTTCAATTAAGCCATAAATCTTTAAGGATTTATTTGGCTAAATCTTCGTGTGGAAATTTAATTTAAAGTAGAACAATACAAGTACCTGCGACATTTGTTAAATGTCACTAAATCGAGTTACGTTTCTTCTTTTCATGATACTAAAAAAAAGTCAAGGGTTGATTCCTTGTGCTTTCACTAACTTAATATGACGTGTTTCATATTGGGGCAATAAAATAATGTAGTTATCTGAATATGAATCAAAAAAAAGAACCTATTATGAATAATTCAATTTCTATCTCATTGAAATCTCTCTTAACTTTTCTCGTCTGCTGTCTATGTTTTATTAAAAACATTAATGCCCAAGTTCAAGTTGTTCCTGACAATAGTGTAGGTGTAGGAACACTCATTCCTCATGCGTCTGCAAAATTAGAAGTCCATAGTGAGACACAAGGTTTTTTAATGCCAAGGATGACTATCAATCAAAGAGATGCTATAGTTTCGCCGTCTGATGGATTGGAAGTCTATGTTACAAATAACAGTGATGCTATCAGAGGACCATGGTATTATGACGGAAGTTTAAACGAATGGATTAAATTGGCGTTGCCGCCGGGAGGAGGTACAGGTCAGGTATTAAGTATAAATAATGCCGGAGATTATGTTTGGGTTACTCTTGCATCAGATATTGTTACAACTTTGGTTGATAACGGTGACAATACTTATACCTACACTTCTGAAGATGGAACAGTCACAGTTATAGATACAGATGAAACTACAACAACGTTGGTAGACAACGGTAACGATACTTATACCTATACTTCTGAAGACGGAACAGTCACCGTTATTAATACTGGGAATGGTACAAACGTGAATATTTATACAGATGATGGATCATTGCCTACCAATAGAAATGTGGATATGAATGATAATATTCTCAATTTTGATGATGGAAGAATTGAGTTAAACGATGGTGCAAATAATGTTTTGCTAGGAGATAATAATGGAAGCAGTATAACTTCTGGTTCTGGTAATGCTGCCTTTGGAACTAATATCTTAAATTCTAATACTTCTGGACTGCGAAATATTGGTATTGGTTTTAATGTGCTTACATCAAATACAACCAAAGGCTACAATGTTGGTTTGGGATACCAGGTTATGCAAAACTTGAATGCCAATCATAATATTGCTATGGGTTATCGATCAATGCAACTAGCTACCACAGGTCAGTATAATATAGCCTTGGGTACAAACTCATTAAGATCTAATACTACGGGGATACATAATGTGGCATTTGGTAGTAATGCTTTAGTCCTGAATACAACTGGTCGATATAATTTTGCAGGTATAGTAAGTTCTCTTTCTAAAAATACATCTGGTAGTCATAACATTGGCATTGGCTATTTGTCCTTACAGCGAAATACATCAGGAACGGCGAATGTAAGTTTGGGTGTTTATGCATTGAGGTATAATACAACAGGTGGCTATAATGTAGCATTGGGTGGATATTCAATGCACCAAAATACAACAGGTAAGTACAATATAGGTATTGGGCAGTATGCCTTACGCTACAATAAAACAGGTCACTATAACGTAGCTGTGGGTTACAGAGCGGGATGGGCGGCACTTGGTAGTAACAATGTCTTTTTAGGAAGACAAGCCGGTTATTCAGAGACGGGAAGTAATAAACTATATATAGAAAATACAACGTCAAGTAATCCATTAATTTATGGTGATTTTGCTACTAATTACTTGAAGATAAATGGAATCTTACACGCCACATCTCATATACAAGATAGTAATGGTGCCTTAGGTGTAAATGGTCAATTTTTGGGTAGAGACGCAGGAGGAGTTGTTTGGCAAGATGCCCCTTCTGGAGGAGGGAGTGATGGTGTTGCGATTTCTCATTCTGTATCTGGCACAACAAATAAAACCTTGGTCACTGCAAGATCTAATGGGTTATCTCCACTGACAGTAAGTTGGACAGATCTGGATACAGACACTCAGTTAAACCAAGAACAAGTTCAAGATTTTGTTGGGCCAATGTTAAGTGGCAACACAGAAATTGGGATACAAGTTACCTATGATGATGGTGCAAATGAAATTGATTTTATAAATACAGCGCCTGATCAAGTTGTAAGTTTAACAGGAACAGGTGGTGCAGTAGTAACTGGCACTTATCCAAACTTTACAATAAATGCGGGTTCATCTTCAGGCGGAGCTGATGGTGTTTCTACGGGTCAAACAGTTACTGGTACAACAACTAAAACTTTGACTACTACCAGATCTAATGGACTACCAAACCTTGTAGAAACTTGGACAGATTTAGATACTAAATTAACAAATGAACAAGTACAAGATATAATTGGGCCAATGGTCTCTGGTAACACAGAGATAGGAATTGACGTGTCTTATGATGATAATTCTAATGAATTTGATTTTGTAAATACAGCTCCTGATCAAGTTGTAAACTTAAATGCAGGGCCTGGGATTATAGTGACAGGCTCTTATCCTACTTACACAATTGAGTCAAATGCTTCAGATACTGATTGGGTAGAAACTACATCGTCAGTATATAATACAACAAAGAATATAGGCATAGGGACATCAAGTCCTGATGATGAGCTACACGTTGTAGGAAGGATAAATGTAAATTTTCCAAATGCTACTACCAATGGAATAGCAATAGGAGATAACTCAGGAAATGGGAGTAGTAGTGCAGAGGGCAATATAACAATAGGAAAAAATGCTGGAACTACAATGACATCAGATCGTAATATTGCTATTGGTAATTCAGCAGGTTCTGGTGCGAGTGAAAGTACAACTACTGGTAATGTATTTATAGGGCATAATGCAGGACAAAGTCCAGATGCAGCATCTCAAATTGATAGATTTAATGTTTATGTAGGATTTAGATCTGGAGAAACGCAAAAAGGCCTGAGTAATATCAGTATAGGAGGTAATGCAGGATATAAATCTATCAATAGTTATAACAACCTGATAGGACATTATGCAGGAGCCGAGAATAAAGGATCAAATTTAATTGCAATAGGAAAAGAAGCTGGAGAATTCAATGAAGGCTTTCAAAATACATTTCTAGGATACAAGTCTGGGGAGTTGCACACTACAGGAAACTGTAATACATTCTTAGGGACAAACACGGGATCATCAACAACAAATATCAGTAATTCAGTAGCCTTAGGCTGTAATGCCATAGTTAATGCGTCGGATAAAGTTTACTTGCACTCGAATGGCGGAACAATTACAGGAGATGTTGACTATACGAATCCATCAGATCAGAGATTTAAAAACAACGTTAAAGAAGATGTACCTGGTTTAGAATTTATTAAGAGATTAAACCCTGTTACCTATGATTTTGATCATAAAAAATATAAATCGCATTTGGTACAAATGATGCCTGACAGTGTACAATCATTTCATTTAGATAGTCTTGAGTACAATACAACAAAAGGAATAGGATTCATTGCCCAAGAAGTTGATCAAATTCTTAAAGATTTAAACATAGAATTTAGTGGATTGCATAAGCCAGAAGTTGATAATCCTACAAGTCACTATACTATAGGATATTCTCAATTTGTAATGCCTTTGGTCAAAGCGGTGCAAGAACAGCAGGCAATTATTGAAGAGCAAAATAAGAAAATAGATGTCCATAAAACTGAATTGGAGGCAAGAGATCAAATTCTCGATGATCTTATCAGACGTATAGAAGTCTTAGAAAAAGAATAGTTCTTTTAAGTAATTTATTTAATTATTAAAAATTATTAAAAATGAATTATATAAAAACTAAATTTCTAACCACTTATTTGTTTTTACTTGTCTTAGCTGTCAGTGTAAATGTCCAAGCTCAAGCACCTGGTGGTGTAAAGAATCCTGTGCTTTGGGAGAATACATGGGAGGCAAATAGTCAGGAGGAACATGGTAATCCTTTATTTAATTATCATCCATATAAATTTTTCAATGAAGACAGAGGGTATTCAGAATTGCCATTGAAAGGTTTAAAAAAGATGTCTCTTTTTGTGGTTTTTTCAAGTGATCGACCTACAGAAATTGGAAGAATTAATACTGGTAGAGGAGAAGTTATATTGACGGATACGACAGTTGTGTCACGAAGAAGTATCCCATATGAAAAGGTATTAAAACCAAAGTTTATAAGCTATATCGAATCCTTTCCAGGAGGCAATATAACCCTGAAAGATCAACCGCATTTCATGATTGGTTCAAAAGAAGTCAAAGACAATTGGTATGAAGGTGGAATAGCTGAAGTGATCATGTATGATCGCTTGATCAGCAAAACACAGAGACAAAAAATAGAATCATATCTATCAATAAAGTATGGTATTTCATTGCCTGATACATCTAATTATCTAAGATCAGATGGTGCAAAGATCAGAGTAGGGAAAGGTCATCCAAAGTACAAACACAATGTGACTGGTATAGGTAGAGATGATGCTGGAGGCTTATTGCAAAAGCAGTCTCATAATTTATATAGCGATATAGATTTGACGATTGGACTTGGTCAATTGAGTGACATGAATAAGAAGAATGCAAATGCAATTGAAAACCACAGTTACTTAATTTGGGCAGACGACAATGGCCCCTCAAGTTTTAAGAAGAAAAAAACTGTTGACACTAAAAGAACAGTATTAGGTAGAAAATGGGAACTAAGTATTATTGGAGATGATATTAAAAATATTCCAATGACTGTAAAATTAGATGCTTCAGCTATTGCTGAATATAATCCAAACGAAAAATTATGGTTGGTTGTCAGTAATAGTGATGTTGGTATTTTAGAAGATAGTGCAACGGACTACTTCGAAATGAAAAAGTCAAAAGAAGGCATGGTTGCCCAAGACGTATATTTTGATAAAAATGAATCTGGAATGGATTACATAAGTTTTGTACAGATGCCAGATATTCTTGCAGAGATAGAAAACAGAAATTTAGTTTCCGATGTATTGTATCCCAATCCAGTAGGGTCAGCAGGAGAATTTACTTTGTCCTTGTCAGGTTATGAGGATACTGCATTAACGGTAAGTATATATGATGTAACAGGACAAATGGTGCGCCATCAAGAATTTGATACGGGCAAAACATTTGTATATCAAGATAAATTGAAATTGCCAGGAGCATATATGGTAAAGGTAGAAGGCGAAAAAACCAATGTTTCATACAAGTTAATAGTACAGTAATTAAAGACCCTAGTATTTAAAAGATTTTGGAATTGAAAGATGAATGAAATCATCGTTTCAGCATTAAAAATTTAATTGTTATAAATAAACTAAGCTTATGAAAAGCTCAATTATATCCAATCTGTTTCCACTTAATTATTTCATGTCAAAAGCATCAAAATATAATGTGAGGCAATATTTTACTGTGCAATATTTGGCAAAGTTAGCCATGCCATTTGTGGTAATTGGTTTAACGAGTCTTGTTTTTACTAAAGACAAAGAGGAAGAAAAAAACCCTAATGCTATTAAGCATGTTGAGGTAAGTATTCTGCCTAGTTTGGTAGAAGAAGAATCTCCTATGACAAAAGGATTAAATCAGTCGATGTTTCAATTGGCAAAGGATGAGAACTTAAACAAGACAAAGAATTTCTGGGAATCTAAAGATGAAGTAGAGGTACTTCAAGAATTGGAAACTCAAGAATTGGGAGAAATTGAAACAAGTTTAAATGAGCTGTTTGAAACAAATGCTGTTATAAATAAGATAAGCAGTAATGTAGAAAAGATAATTGAAGATGCAAGCGTGGCGTCAAGTACAACGATACCAACAGTAAGTACAAAAAGGAACACTAAGCCTTTGGTAAACCCAACAACAGAAGCAGTAGATATTGATGCTGAGAGATTAAAGTATTTAAGACCAAAGGTTGCTTTAAATAGTATCGGAAATGTAAACCTGAAAGCTACAAGAATAAAGCCAAATGCACAAACTACATTTCCAAGAATTGAAATAAAGGAAACCAAAGAAATTACAGTTGCAAAGCTCTCAAATCCAAAAGTAAATTTCACAAAAAGAGCAATAGAAACAGATTTAACAAGAACGGAATTTATTGCAGATTTAGAAGAGGGTACAATTGGGTCTAATAAAGCTGGAGGATTGGACAGTCCTCAGGATAATGTCTTTAATGTATATATCAATCAACCTATCAATTATAAAGAATCTTACAGTCTTTCTTATGAGGTCTATGGTGTGCAAGGAAGAGACGGAGTGACAAGAAGTATAAATGAATTAGCTGCTACAGGAGGTTATTTGATAAAATACACAAAAAACTGGACTAGAGTTACTGAAAGGATTTCGCCTTACACCTTGAAAAATGGGTTAAATAGTATAAGGTTTTCAAAAGCCAGTGAAGGCACATTTACTTATAAGATTAAAAACTTAATTATCAACAGGGTTAGTGAAGCGCAAGCAGAAACTGTAGAAAAATCTAGTGAAATAAAATATGCAAAAGACGATGTTATTTACATTAGAGATTTTGCTGATATAGATGTTACTCATGTGTTGATGGGCGATATAAAGTTATCACCTAATAATGGTGAATTTGAATTGTTATACAAGCTTTCGAATGTAGAAAAGACAATGGGCTACATTACTAAGCAAGTTTTAAAAACCGATGGGACTACTGAAACAGATTTTGTGTGGTTAAGTCCAGAATTGATCGAAGCAGATATAGCAGAGAGTATAGAATTAGGTGGGTCTACAGTTAGAAAAAATATAGATGCTGCCAAAGGTGGCGAAATTTACGTAGATGGGGCAAAGCTTATCGTGTCTCCTGGAGATCTTCAGATACCTACTACAATATCAGTGACGCCATTACGAAAGGCAGATATGTCTCCTATGAGTTCAGGAATTAAAAATGTAACGAAAGGAAAAAAAGCGTATAGATTTTTGCCTCATGGCCTTAAATTTGAAAACGAAGTTAACATTGAGATACCTTATGATGAACTTTTGATTCCAAATGGATACAAAGCTTCAGAAATTCAAAGTTTTTATTTTGATAATAAAAGTAAGAGTTGGCAGTCTGTCAAGATTGAAGATATAGATACAGAGAGAAAAGTTGTTGTTATAAAGACAGATCACTTCACGGATTATATAAATGGAATTATACAAGTTCCAGAAAGTCCTTCTACGACAGCTTTTACACCAACTACAATGTCTGATATTAAAGCAGCAAATCCAACTGCTGGGATGAATATAATGAAAGCGCCAGAACCAAGTCAAAAAGGTGATGCGAGTATTGCTTATCCTCTTAATATACCAGCAGGAAGGAGAGGAATGCAACCAGATTTAACTTTGGCTTATTCTAGTGAAGGCGGCAGTGGCTGGTTGGGTTTAGGTTGGGGTTTACAAACACCATCAATTACATTGGATACTAGATGGGGAGCACCAGTATTTTCAACATCTAAAGAGACAGAATTATACAGTTTAAATGGTGAGCAATTAATAATGCATGCTACAAATCATCCTATTTATGAAGACATAGGTTATCTGCCGCATAGGCATTTTGAAGGTTCAGATTGTAATACTGAATTGCTTGATAGAGATGAGTCTCCTTCAGCTATTGAAACTTTTTACGAAAGAAAATTAGGAAGTTTTTCGAATATAAAAAGAATTGGAGGAAGTCCTAGTACCTATGAATGGACAGTAACAACTTCAGATGGAACTGTGCACTATTATGGAGGTAGTGACTTTCAAGGTAATGATGCATTTATTGGAGGAACTAATGGGATATCTACGTGGTATTTAAAAGAATCCATTGATAAATATGGTAATAATATCAGATATAGATATTTAACCTCTAATGCAAGCTCCGGGACTAGAGCTGGAGGTAAATACATGTATTTGTCTAGAATTGATTATACAGGACATGATGGGAGTGTAGGTAGTTATAATATTAAATTCAATAGTTCAGTTTCTTCTCAAAGAAATGATGTTACAATTAATAACAAGAATGGCTTTAAAGAAGTCGATGAAAGATTGTTGAATTCAATTGAAGTGCAAATGACAGGCTCGACCTTTAGGAAGTATGAATTTGAATATGAGGAGGGTATATTTTTCAAAACTTGGTTAACGGACATTATAGAATTAGATGGAAATGGTACAGAATTTTATCGGCATAAATTAGAGTATCACAATGACCTTCCTGCCTGTGGAGAAATATTTGGAATAGAAGAAACAGTAATTACTTTGCCATGTGGAGAAACTGAGGATTGTGGAACAGTCGACAGCGATGGCGACGGTATATTTGATGATTGTGACAATTGCCCTAACATATATAATCCATTACAAGAACCTGATTGCGTAGAAACACACTGCGGTATTCTAGATAGTGATGGAGATGGGGTTTTAAATGGTTGTGATAACTGTCCTTATACGTCAAATCCGGGACAGGTAGATGCAGATGGTGATGGCGTAGGAGATGCTTGTGATAATTGCGTCAATGTATGGAACCACAATCAATTAGACAGTGATGGAGATGGAGTAGGAAATGCCTGCGATGGCTGTCCAAATGATCCATCAAGTACCAGTAATACAGATTCTGATGGAGATGGTATTGCTGATGGATGTGATATTTGTCCAAATGATTCCGATCCATTCCAATTAGATACAGATGGAGATGGGATTGGAGATGCTTGTGATAATTGTCCATTTAAGGAGAATCCTGATCAGCATGATGGAGATGGTGATGGAGTAGGATATATTTGTGATAACTGTCCTTACGAATTTAACCCAGAACAGGACTTAATATGCCAGCCAGTTGTAGAATGTGATGAAAACCTTGTTGGTGGGCAAGGAGCAAATAGTAATGATGTAATATTCTTTACCGTTCCTCCTGGTGTTAATGATGTTTTTATTGAGTTTAATCCTTATTCAATTCCACAAACATTTGTTGCCACTTTAAATGGGACTGAAGTGGTGCATTGTGGAGGATCTATATCGACAGAATTAGAAGGTCCCCAATGCCCTGATCATATCGCCACTGATCAATTTGCAGCCTGTACGACAATAACAGGAATGCAAACAGGAACTGCATTTAAAGCTCCAAGTGGAAACGCGGCAGTTTTTCCTGTTCCTGTTCAGGCAGGTGACCTTTTGATTATGACAGTTGGCAATCCAGCTGGTTGCGCAGGTGTTTCCAATTGGGTTTTAAACGTAAGATGTAGTGATCCTTGTAATTCTGGTGGTGGGGGAGGAAATATTATAGCGGAAAGCAGTGGGTCAAGTCTCAAAAATTTAGGAGGAGGAGATGAGCCAGAAGTTAGAATAAGTGAATACGCTAAATATAATGTGACCTATGCAGAAATGGATTACATGGATATCGAATTTGAAGATGTCGATGGAAAAGTATTTGAATTTATAGTTGACAGAAAAGGAGGTGGGATGACAGGTAGTTTCATAGCTAAAAGAGGAACTGTTCGAGTAAATACGAATTCCACAAATTATTCTATCAATTATACAGGAGATTATTCTTTGGAAGACGCCAAAGCTTATAATAAAGCAGAGATATTAGTTGAAAAGCCTGTATTAGAAATGCCAAAAATAAATTTTGGAGAAAATATTAAAAACTTTTTTAAATCGAAAGACACCAAAGGAGATAATAACTACAAGAGTGGCGGAACTATAACAATTATCACCAGTAATGAAATTCCTGATCTCAATTATCCAGGATATACAACTTTTACTTCAGCCTTGGGTTCAAGTTTATCAACAAGTACAGATTTTGGAGGAAGTATAGTCTTGGGAATAGGATGTGATCCTACTCAGAAAGGAACCACTGTGACTGTTGATGGTGGAATAGGCGGAAGTTGGTCCCATAGCGAGTCTCTGGTTGCTAGTGCAGATATGAATGGTGATGGTTTGCCTGACTTGGTGAAAAGGGAAGGTAATAATATCAACTATTACCCGCACATGATTCAAAGAATTGATGGGGCCAATGGAGAGGAAGTTGTTCACTCCTTCGCAACAACCGGAATCACTTTAATGAACCTTGGTGAAAATGAATTTTATAAATCCAAGTCAAGTTCGTTTTCTGCTCAAATTGGATTAACTGTCAGTTCGCCTGGTGGTATTGTAGGTGGCCATGCAGGAATTAGTAATGCCAGAAGTAATTCAGAAACTATTATATACGTAACTGATGCTAATGGGGATCAGTTGCCCGATATATCCATAAATGGTTCTGTATTTATAAATATTCTAGATAGGGATACTGGTATACCTACCTTTAATCTTTCAAGTGAGAATTCAGAGAATTTAATTGTTGTTGGTTCTGAGCTATTGCAAACTGAGCCTGAAATACATGAGGATTTTGAATTCACATTACCAGCATATGATGTTGTCAAAGTATGGGAAGCTCCTCACGACGGTGAAGTGATAATTAACAATGGTACGCCAACCGGTAGTTTCAAAGTATCAATAGAAACAGATAATAATGGGTTTTATGGATTTGGTAATCCAAATTCTCAGGGTACGTGTAGATTGTATGAAGGTCAAACTGACAATATTCCATCAGAAATTGCAGAAGTGCCAACAGGTGTTTCTTTGGGTTGTAGTTATAGCGGAGGTTCTTCTGATCCTTGTGATGTTCCTGATAGTGACTGTTCAGGATGTAATGGTGATGATTCAGTAGGTTGTGATGATTGTCCTCCCACTATTATCATTTTAGATGATGTTACAGCAGGTGAGTCTGAAATTCTTGCAGCTTCTAATTGGATTATTGCAAGAAACCAAATTTTAAATGGAGGTTCTTCCGATTATCGCGCAGCTAATTGGGTGAGAATGGAACATGATGGCACGCAAGGGTTTGGAGTGGAAGTAGGCGCAGATCATTTGGCTACAATTGGAGATTGTGATGGTAACTCTTCATCGGGAGGAACAGATCCAAATGGGACAACAAATGTTGAGATGTCAACACTAAAAGTTAAAAAAGGTCAAAAAATATATTTTCGATTACATTCAGATTCACAAGGACAGGATGATGAGATGGGATGGGATCCTGAAGTTAGATATGCCAGCGTTTCTGGGAATTCAATTGATAACTCAGAGCAAGATCAAATGGGGATCACTCCTCATAGAAGCAGATACTCAGAAGGATTTCTTCTAAATTCAAAACAAGTAACAGTCTTGCCTTCAGGAGGTGCTAATGGTGCACCTAGTACAATGGCTTGGGATGCCTTTGAAATTGCATGGAATAAAGATGATATAGAATTTGCTGTAAGACAATACATAAACCCAGAAGATACATCTCCTAATTCAACAGACCCAGGAACTATTATCTGGCCTACAAACGGCAATCCTATGGTTGTATCTGCAAGTTCGACTCCAACAACTATACCTGCAGTTATGCAAACAATAACACCACCAATGGCGACTGACGTAGTTGTTTTAAGATTTGAAGTTTATTCTTCTTCGAATATAGATTGGCAAGGTGTACAATGGAAACCAACAATCACAACAGATATAGTACAGACCTTACCAAACGGTCAACCATATAATCAACCTTTGGTGCAAGTGCCAGTGGTCAGTACAAGTAATTACAAATATTATGTTGGTGATTATAATGCTACAAATACACCGAGATGGAAAAGTTACAATACGATTAATGCACAATTGTCACCATCAATAAATACCTATGAAATTGAAGTAGATATCGAAGATGGAGATATTTCAAATGATATGGATGATTGTGATAATCTACCACATTGTGCCTTTTCAAGAGTATGGTTTGTAGTAAGCCAGAACAATCGCGTAATTGGAAAAAGAGCAATAGAGATTACAGAAGGTGGCTTTGGTCAAGATTTTGATTTTGATTACAGCAACAATCCGATAATTGTCAATATAACAGATGAGGCCTCAAAATTCATTACCTGTGAATTTATAGGAGATGGTACTTATAATAGTGAAGAATTTTTAAGAGTAGTAGAAGATCCAAATTTAAATACAAACTACGCATACAGGTTAGCTAAGATTAGAAAGTTAAACTCTGGTAGTTGGACAAAAATTACTAGGAGAAATGTAAACCTTCTACATGCATACCAAGATGGATCTGGACACTATTATAGAAATTGGGGTCAGTTCATGTACAATGAAGATGAAGATCCTGATAGCACAACACCATTTGATAACTGTGGAAGATTGATAAATACGAGTGAGATGGATGCCAATCTTTTGACTGAGGCAGAAGCCAACGCTCTAGATGGTTTATTTGATCCAGATGACGGTAATTTTGAAACAGACTTTGGGAATTTTGATCCAGCATCGGAATTCGATCTTGACAACATGACAATGAACGGATTCCCAAGTTTGGACTTTGATATACTATTTTATTACCCAATTCCTGAACGTACTATA
>ENA-ORXM01004137-ORXM01004137.1-marine-metagenome-genome-assembly--contig:-NODE-4137-length-13220-cov-4.236400_pt1 | contig 13220 bp, 11 predicted proteins | sample MGYA00237867_ERZ511480 | MGnify/ENA primary metagenome ERZ511480 (study PRJEB26309, sample SAMN06266103) | marine metagenome | isolation source: Algal blade | place: United Kingdom:Sidmouth, United... | reverse complement strand
GTCCTTGCGGTCCCTGCGGTCCAGTATCTCCTTGCGGTCCCTGTGGTCCCATAGGACCTTCAGGTCCACCTCCAATTCCTGGTTCTCCTTCTGGACCGGGATCACCTTGTGGTCCTTGTGTGCCAGTGCCAGTTGCATCAGCACCGTCTGGTCCTTGCGGTCCTTGCAGTCCCTGCGGTCCTTGCGGCCCTTGCGGTCCTTGTGGCCCTTGCGCACCTGAGCCATTTGCTTGACAATCTAATGCATTGAAAACACCATCCATATTCGCGTCTTCATTTACTTCATTAATGCCATTGCCATTAAGATCCCAACAGTTACCGATATCTGTGCCTGGTTCTCCTACTAGACCTTGAGGCCCTTGTGGTCCCTGTGGTCCCTGTGGTCCTTGCAATCCTCGTGGTCCGCGTGGTCCGAATAATGCTTCGTCAGCATAAATTGCATAAGGGACGGACAAGAATTCTGTTGTACCAGCCGTGAAGTAATTAGTACCTCCAGTCGGATCAATAGAAACCTCAAGAAAGTAACTGCCTGTTGTCCAATCTACAGATGTAAAAGTACCAGCGATAGGTGTGCCTCTTCCAATTTGTAAATCAAATTGTCCAAAAGCATCTGTAGTTGTTTCGTGTCTTTCTATATAACTTAAACTGCCTGTACTAGCATCTTTATTTAATGTAAAAAGAATAGCAATATCAGAAGATGTGATTATTTGATCACTTGCATCAAATGCGACTGCTTGATACCTAATGGCATCTTGTGCATTTAAAACAAAACCAAACATCATACAGAATAATATGAGTTGTATATTTTTTTTCATGATGATGATTTTAAAATTTAACAATTTTCAAAGTTTTGGATTGTCTGTTATCCTTGATGACCTTCATTAAGTAAGTGCCAGAAGGTACTTTTTCTAAGTCAATCGTTTGTTTGGTTTGTGTCAGATTTTCTTGTTCAATTAAATTACCTGTAATGTCAAATAATTGGTATTGGTAAAGTCCGTCAAACTCAGGTATATCAATTGTGATATTACTGATGGATGGATTTGGGAAAGCCAAAATAGGCTCATTAAGCAGATCTTCTGTACTTACAGCGTTGGCCGCAACAAGAGAAACCTGCAGGAATCCTTGAGATATCATTATCTCACCATCCGTAATTTCAGTACTCATTGATTCGCCTATAGATAAGTACAGGCCTCCTTCTGCAGACATCAAGGAAGCGCCCGCGTTTGTGATTACATATGATCTTATAGATTGGGCCTGACTACTTAAAGCCATTATCATGACCGCAACTATAAAGTTGAACTTCTTCATATAATTTTAATTTAATAATTAATGATTAGTATTATAGATGTACAATCGTACATCTTTCTATCTATAAATTTGATGAAAGTAATATTTGTGACAACAGTAAAGGTTATTTTTTAACTGCTGGATAATTAGTTGAAAATTTGATAATTAGGAATTTAAAATAGAGTACTCTAAAATATCTTATTACCAAAAGTTTTCAATTAAAATTCATGCATTAAACCAAAGCCTAAAGAATATCCTTTTTGCTTAAATAAAATTTCCTTCATCTCATAGCTTCTTTGACTAAAATGAACCTTTGTAAAGATATCTATCTTTCTTGTTATGGCGAAATTAATATTTGCGCCAATGTTATATCTCAATCCTTGATTAGGTTGATCTGTATTTTTGAATTCTATAGGAATTCTTTTTTCATCTAAAGTAAATCCTTCAGAGTGATTGTAAATGTTGTACGCCACACCAGCAAAGTAATTGATTGAAAGGGTACCTATTTGTTGATGAAAATATAAATTAATAGGAATATCTACATAGTGGTAAAGATTATAGATGTTCATGTCTCTTTCTAATTCTTTTGAATAAGCACTAGAAAATCCAAGAACATTTGTCGGATCAATATTCTCAGGTTTGAGACCTAGGTTTTGTCCATCATTGTCGACATAATAAGAGCCTTTCCATGAAAAGCTTTCTTGGGCTCTTTGGTAGCTAATACCAGTACCGAGGGAAAATTTATTATTGAGGGGAATAACTATATCTATATCTCCAGTCATCATTTCAAGGCTGGATTGTGCTGCTGATAAATCATTTAAATAAGCATCATTGTCTTCTGAAATTTGTGTTCTTTCAGAGCTGAAAGTGCCATAAGAAAAGGAAGCAGCTAAAATAAAGTGTTTTCTTTTTGGCTTAATTAATATTAAATCATTTTCATCAATTATAAATTTCTTAGTAGCTAATTTAAGTTCTCGTTTTGTTGGAATCAGCGCACTCACATTATCTAAAACTGCGATGTCATATGTGAATCCTTCTTGCGTATTGAGTGATTCTTGATTAATTAAACTGCTTTGAATTTGATTTGCTAGATCAATAGCATTTGTTTCAATTTGGTTTGTTACATTTTTGGCTTTTGTATTTTTTTCAGTTTGGATAATTTGAGATGGTGTGATAATCTGAGGATTAAGTTTTTTCGAAACTGAGGAAGAGGCATTTGTATTATTAATCAATGATGAAGATGGTTCTTTTTGTGATAACAGTGTTTGTTGTGTTTGTTGTGTTTTTTTGGTTTTTAAGATTTTAGCTTTTGCTGTTTTTTGCGTAGAAATGGATTCTTTTGTAACTGCTGTTTGATTATTTAAATTAATATTTTCGTCAAGATGAACGGATATTTTGTTTTCTGTTGAAGCATTTGTCAGAATTTCAGTTTTCTCTTGATTTAAGGAAAGGGAAGAGTTTAACTCTCCATTGGGAATAGCGTTGTTGTTACTATTTAAAAATAGAAAGCTACACACTGTTATTCCTAAGAAAAGAGGGATGAATAGAAAACGTCTTTTCCTGTTGTTAGGTTTTATTTCTTTTTGAACACCTGCCCATAAATTCTCCAAGTTGACGGGAGATTCATGATTGTCAATATGTTTTCTTAATATGCTTTTTACTTCTTCTTTCATGCTGTCATGACTTTGTAAAGATTCTTAATTTGTTTTTGCAGTAATTTTCTTGCACGTAAAAACTGAGAACGAGAACTGCTTTCTCCAATGTTTAATCTTTCAGCTACTTCCTTGTGAGAATAACCCTCAATAGCAAAGAGGGCAAAAACTTGTCTGTAGCCATCTGGCAAATTAAATACAAGACCCATTATCTCGTCATGATTTAAGTTGCTCAATACTTCTGGTTCAATATTCTTGTCGACAAATGTTGTCTCCAAGCTTTGTTCCATTGATTTATATTTTTTCTGACCCCTACTTAAAGCAAGGTTGATAACAATTCGCTTTAGCCATCCATAAAAAGCGGCTTCTTGATAACCAATGAAGCTGTCTATTTTTTTAAATACACGGACATAGGCTTCTTGTAAAATGTCTTGGGCTTCAGTTTCAGAACGGCAATAGATTTTTGCAACCGTCATTAATCTGCCGGAGTATGCGTAAACAAGCTCTTTAAAAGCTAATTCTTCGCCTTGTTTTAATCTATTTATTAAATCTTCTATGTCCTTATTATATGCCTCGATACGTTAATTATAATATACGAGATCAAATGTGACTTCATTAATTCCACTTGGGAAATTAGCGTTGTCGATTACTGAAATTGAATTTGATGAGCCTGAAAATCTGAAACTAGAATAAGAGCTCAACTCATTCTTTACTAAATTGCATGTTCCTGAAATGGAAAAACCTTGAGTTTTAAAATCCAAAATAAATTCTGCTTCACTAGATCCTTGTTCAAAAATAAAAGCACCAGTCATATAGGTTTCACCGCTGTTAGGGTTATAAATAACTGGATTAAAAATAAACTTCTGACTGCCCGATTGAATTGAACTTATTGTCCAAGAATGTTCGGCTTCAGAATTTAAAGCATTGATCCAGTTCATATTTGTGTACGAAACATCATGACCAAAATCAAAGTTCTCACAGGCGTTAATGTCACTGACATTCACATTAGAATTAATTGGAAATGTGAATGCAGGGCTAGAATAACCTTGTTCAACATCAATAGCATAAATTGTAGCTTCTTGAAGTTGGCAAGTATTAAAACCATGAGAGAATTGACCTGAATTATTGGTGCGCACGAGGTAAAATTTGTTCTCTAAATCCAATCTTACAAAACCTTCAGTAACAGGATTACTGTTACAAGACAATATATTGCCTTCTATCAGAATATTGTTTTCATCTGGTTTAATTGTAATTGGATTTAAAGTTTGATCGGTACTTTGTGATACTATAGTTAATGATTGACTAGTATTTTTACAATCGTGCGCAATATCAAATTTGAGGCTGCTCTCTTTAGGAACAGTGAATATAAATTCGCCATCCAATGTGGTTTGGCTTGCAGCTGAAAAAAGTTTATTATCTGAAATTTTAATTTTTGTATCTGAAAACATCTCTCCATTGAGTAATAAACTCCCTTTAAGTTGGATGCTTTCATAGGGTAAATGACATGCCCAGTAGGAAAAGTGAGGGATGTCAGCTTCATAATGAGATTGTACTAATGTTGCTTGACCTTCTTCAATCCACAATCCATTATTTTCATCATAATACCATAATGGGATTGTTGCTGGTGCAAAGTCCGAATATTGACTTGGAATTGGGAATTTAATCAGTGCAGTTTCATTTTCAGGGAGCTGGATTGATTCCCCATTGTCATTTGCTATCTCGATAGCCATTACACTCAAGCTTTGAAGCGATTGAATTTCTCCAGTTAAGGTATATCCCTTTAGTTCTCCTGGTATTTGGTAGTGAAAGTTATCTGTAGTTGGATCAAGCCATTGACTTGAAATAATAAAATTACCATTGTACAAATCGCCATTGGCTTTTATATAAGATCCTGATGGAAAATCTATGGTATAATTGTCAGATTCGATCTTGCCACCATCAGTGCTTAAATTATTGTTGAAATTTTGTTCTGTTAATACGATACTAACTTGGTTTGTCTCATCTGCAAACGCGTTGAATGTTCTTGAACCCAAGAAATATCCGTCCTTTTCAACTTTCAAAAGCGTTCCATCTTCAAATAATTCAATATTTTCAAAAAAATACATTCCGTTTTGGTCTGTTATTATAGTACTACCATTTATATGTACAGACGCATTGGCAATAGATGCCTCTTCTATATCTAAGACTTGACCAATAACTGACCCTCTTATTATAATCTCAGGCGGATTAATAACTGGCGGTTTTTCAGTGATGATGTCAGTGGACTCTCTGTTACAAGAACTCAAAATCAAAAGAATCAATAAAATAGGATATATTAAATATGTTTTTTTCATTTTCTATTCGTTTCAACTACGCTCTGTACATATAATTTGGCATTTCGCTCATATGCTGCACTGTGCTGAAAATTATTTTTGCTTTTTCCCATTTTATATGGAATTTGACCTTTTAAGTCTTAAAATACCTAATTCAATTAGATATTTGAAGGAAATGGAGAAGTAGAATATAAGTTTAACTAAGAATGCGCGCTTTGAGCATGGAGAAACAAGTAATCTCCTGAATCGTTTTCATAAGATGAAATGAAATCTTAAATCTTGTTTGATTGAATATCTATTTCTTAGCGGTGAAGACCAGAATTTATTTCAACTTGATTGGATAAAACTGAAAAAGAAGAAATGCCTTGTCTTGTTTGGGGCTTTAAATACAAGTCGGGTCTATGTTTACCACAATATAAAAAGTGATCTTTCAAATCATCTGCAACAAAATACTTTTCAGTTTTAATATTACAGAAACCATTTTCCTTTAAATATCTTTTGACAAAATAAATATCCGGCATTTGGTGCATAGAGTCTTGAAGCATTTTTGGAAAGTAATGATTTAACCAATAGCCTTCCATCTGTGCCGGGGTAGAAGTGAAAAGTACAAATTGGCCTTGTGGTTTTAAAACACGACTTATTTCCTTAAATGCTTGCGGCAAATTACGCCAATGATGAATGGTGAGCATGGCCATCATCCCGTCTATTGAATCGCTAGGTAATCCTAATTTTTCGGCCTCAGCTCTTCTCCAAATAACTTTTGAATCTGACGTTTCTGCTTTTCTTAGCATTTCAGTTGATGGGTCAATGCCTATAATCGTATGTCCCTTTTGTTGAAATAGAGTAGTGTAGTTACCTGTGCCACATCCAATATCTAAATAGATGCCTTCGATACTAGGTTTGAGTAAATCGTTGATTTTTTGAAATATGTAAAGATCTGACTGACGTGTAAGATTGTATGATTGACCAATCTTGTCATATCTGGCATTATTCATAAACTATGAACTTAAATTTACCTTCTGCCTCTATTGCCTAATCCTTTCTTTTTTCTATTGGCCCACATTTCTTGCTTGCGTCTTTGTTTCTCCTTGTTCCACTCTTTCTTTTCTTTTTCAGTCATGGGTTTATCTGTCTGTGGGAACGGATTGTCTTTAATCGTTTTTATTTTTTGTTTAATCAATTTCTCAATTGATCTGATGTAACTATTCTCTTCTGGTTCGCAAATAGAAATCGCTACACCTTCTTCTCCAGCTCTTCCTGATCTTCCGATACGGTGGACATAAGTTTCTGCTACATTAGGAATGTCATAGTTGATAACATATTTTAACTTATCAATATCAATGCCTCTGGCTGCGATGTCTGTGGCAACTAATAATCTGATGTCGCCAGCTTTAAATTGTTTCAAAGCTTTTTGTCTGGCATTCTGAGATTTGTTTCCGTGGATCGCTGCTGATTGTATGCGTTTTTTTTGAAGGACACGCGTAATTTTATCGGCACCATGTTTTGTTCTTGAAAACAGAAGTACCTGGTCAATTTCAGGATTTTCTAAAATATGGAGCAGCAGCTCATTTTTAGTTTGTCTATTTGTATAGTATAAATATTGTTGAATTGTAGTTGCTGCAGATGACACTGGCGTCACCTCAATCTTTTGCGGATTTTTGAGAATTGTATTAGATAGCTTAACAATATTGTCTGGCATGGTCGCAGAGAAAAATAATGATTGCCTCTTTTGCGGAAGCAACTTGAGTAACTTTTTAATATCGTTTATAAAACCCATATCCAACATCCTATCCGCTTCATCCAATACAAATAATTTAATTGTATCCAACTTGATATATCCTTGTCCGATAAGGTCGAGTAGTCTTCCTGGTGTTGCAGTTAAAATATGCACACCTTTTTTTAAAGCAGCCACTTGTTTGCCTTGTTTCACACCTCCAAAAATAACAGCATGTTTAATGTTTGTGTATTTGGAATAGTCTCTGATGTTTTCATCTATTTGAATGGCCAACTCTCTCGTTGGTGTTACGATGAGTGACCTCAATGTAGGTTTGCCTTTCTGATGACCATCAATCTTTTCAATCAATTGAATGATAGGAATAGCAAAAGCAGCTGTTTTACCAGTTCCCGTTTGTGCACTCCCCAAGATATCTCTGCGATTCAGAATAAGCGGAATAGCTCTTTCTTGTATAGGCGTAGGGCTAGTATAATTTTTTTCTTTCAGCGCTTTTAAGATAGGCTGAATTAATTTCAAATCTTCAAATCTCATTTCTCCAGTATAAATATCGAATTAATTAAGTATGGTAGGTTTTCTCTGTAGTGGACTGCAAAGATACGTAATTATTTTGAGACCTGCTTTAGCCCAATGTGATTAACAGAAAATGAAAGGAAGAGGGGTAGAAATGTATATAGTCGTGGAATTATAAAATATAAGGTAAGTGTTTTTTTGAAGGATATTATTTTAGTAGTAAAACCGTTTTTGGACAGCTCCAACTGTTGAGCGTATTCATGTATAAATGTATAGAGTAAATTCTATCTGAATGAGGATAATGTAATGGATAAGATTCTACTTTTTTTTCAGTTCAAAAATCACTTTTCCGGAAAATGCGCAATTGCTTTTATCTCAATTAATAAATTGGGATGCGGTAATTCACTCACGGCAACTGTTGTACGAGAAGGTCCCGTTTCATGATTAAAGAATTTACCATAGACTTTATTGTAACCTGAAAAATCTTTCATGTTTACCAAAAAAGTCGTGATGTCAACAACGTGATTTAATGTCGCGCCTACACTTTCAAGATACGAGCCAAGATTATTTATCACAGCTTCTGTTTGCAATTCAATATCTAATTGCCATTCCCCATTTTCATCTTGCTTAGCGCCAATGTGTGTGTTGTCTGCACGTCTGCTGCTTGTGCCTGAGATGTATAAGAAGTCACCTACACGTTTGATGTGTGGGTAGTTGCCTAGAGGTTTTGCTTTGTCTTTAAGTATTTTGTTTGCCACCTTTTGTAAATTAAGAATTAAGAATTAAGAATTAAGAATGAAAGTGAAAAGTTTTTATCTGGGTGAAAGATAAAGATAGTAATAAGTATTTAGTAGATGGTATCTAGGCATGTGATATAAAATTGATTTTAATAAAACAAATAGAATTCAAGTTAATAGATCAATTCAAGGCTAAGTTTTGTTTGTTTAAAACAATTCAAATATTATATATGAAGACTTAAAATTCTATAGTAAATTTAAAGTATAGAATAAAAATATATAACATTATGTTTCGTATTTTATTTATAGCTATTTCGATATTTTATACGTGTCTTGGATACAGCCAAGATTTGACTGTGAGTTGTGAATTTGATGAAATAGGAGATATTCAAATAGAAATTGAAAGAGGAATCCCTCCTTTTTCAATATATGTAGACAATAAATTTATAAGGAAAACGGAGTTAAGAAGTGATGAAGTGTACATTAGTAATTGCAAAGCTTCTTATATAGTAAAAGTTACTTGTGAAAGTAGCGATTCATTATTACCGCTTGAAACTTCTATATGTGAAGTTATTGACAACCGATTATTGGTTGAACATGTTTGTTTATATGAACCATATTATTTGTTAGTATATCCAGTGTGTAATTATTTGGCTGAAGATGCAGAATATACTTATAAATGGGAGTCAGACTTTAAAAATGCTCTATCTGATCCTGACTCACAAGAACCTTATTTATTGGTTACTGAAGATTTGAATGAAGCAATTTTCACTGGATACATTTATGATGAAGATGGAAAAGAAATTGTTGTGAACAAGTTTTTAATTATTATTAGTATTAATGGTGAGTGCGATTTTGATGAAGATGGGATATTTGATCAAGATGAAATGGGATGTGAAAAAGTGAACAATAATTTAGATTCAGATGAAGATGGTATTTGTGATATTTTTGATAATTGTCCTTTGTTAAAAAATAGAGATCAATTGGATTCAGATGACGATGGAGTTGGTGACATTTGTGATGATGAATTAAATGATTACGATAATGATGGTTTACCTAATGAATGTGATATATGTGACAAAACACCAAATAATCGAGATCAAGATGGCGATGGTATTTGTGATTCAGAAGATAATTGTCCATTAATGTTTAATAAATTTCAAAAGGATATTGACTCTAACGGAATTGGAGATGTTTGTCAAATGGGCAATGATTCGGATTACGATGGTATATTAGACAATCTAGATCCTTGTCTTTTTTCTTATACAAATTTTGATGAGGATGGAGATGGAATTTGTTATGAAAATGATAATTGTAAACATGTTCCTAATCCTATGCAGGAGGATATTGATGGTAATGGAATTGGTGACGCATGTGATCGTCCTTATGAACCAGATTGTCCAAGCTTAATTAAACCAATAGATCCTTGCGATGAACTTAAAATGACTTTATTAAGCAACTCTGATTTTGGTCCATTTAAGTTTTCTGAATGTATAGCCAAAAGAAATGATTTTAAAAATAAATTTGATTGCGAGATACCAAATTTAGATATCTATATACTAGAATATGATTTGCTTACAAATTGGTCTTGGGAATATAAGCCTTATGATGATTCGACATTAAATTGGAATAGCTTGACAGAAGGACTAGGAGGTGATTTCATGAATAATCAATTATTGATTGACAGTTCTGGATACTATAAGGTTAATGCTTTTGGTAAAGATGAACAAGCACACTGTCAATTATCTTTAGAATTTACTATTGCTAATGTCAATGATTCTCGTGACCTGCATAAGACTCTTGTTTCAAACGGTTATGCTCATTTTAAGGTAAAAGATTTACAGTTGGAACTCAACCAATTGGAAAAAAATCATGAAAATAAATTACAAGAAGTTTATGTTTCGGCTGAATTTAATTATCAAGGAAGAAAAATAAATCTTCATAAAACATTAGTCAATATACTTACATTGTTTGAGGGCGAGAAAAGAGGAACAAGTGTTATTGCTAGTGAACTTTCTCAATTCAACCAAAATTGCCAAGTATCACAGTTAACACTAAATTCACTTCTTTCAAAAAGTGAGTCGGGTGCAAATATATCAATCTATATTGATGAGCGTTCTTCTGAGCTCTATATCAAAATATCAACTGCAGGTGTTATGTCATCTGAAGAGTACTTTATTATGGAACAGGTGTCACAGCATCTTCAATTAACACCAAAATCGAAATAGAAAAGCTCAAAATTAATTAAAGTGATTTCTGGATTTTTTGGAAGAATATTTTTTAAAGCTAATTAGAAAATAACAAATGAATTACCTTATTTTGATAATTGTATTTGTCGGTTTGTATCTACTCTATATTCGTCGTAGGCCAAATCAAACCATCAAAAATATAATTCAAAATGAATTATTGATTAGAGAATATATTGCACAAAATTTTGACAGTTATAATGAGGAATATAATATAGTTCAGGATACGCTTAATGAATGGGTAAAAATGAAATATAAACAAGCTCATGATCTTATATTTCACAATTGGCAGTTAGATACCTTGTTGTTTGTCAATAGTTCTAAAGATAAATTATTTGGTTCTATATTAATAAGCACAGAGAAAGCTAAAGCATCAACTCAAGAGGCAATAAAAAGAGTAAATGGACTAAAGGTGAATGGTGAATGGAGAATTATTATAGGTTCAAAAAAAATTCTGTTGAAAGGGGTTTATCAAAGAAGCAAAGTTTCTCCTTTAGGTTTTGAAAGAATGAGTATTATTAATCACATGGGTTTTGGAAAATCATATTTTGAAAGAAGAGATGGAAAGGTTCTTCTAAATCAAAACATTTTTAAGAACATGACTTTAGCGACTGCAATCTATGGAAGTGAGACTGTTAGGAGTGATGATTTTGCTTGGAAGCATTATAAGAAATCTCTCTATAATTATTATGTTCCTGACGAAGAAATTGAAAGAATAGAAAAGGAACTCAGTAAAACTAAATATACAGAACAATTGCAAGAAGAGAGAGATGGTGCACAATATTTGGAATATGAAAAAATATTTTCTGCCTTAGGGGTTTTAGAGGCGGATGATTGAAAATTAGTATTTACTCCCTAAGATACTTTTCTAAGCATAACAGAAAGTGCCTTCAGGTACTTCAAAAATCAAGCGGGTTTTTGTCATTCTGAATGAAACGTAGTTGAACTGAAGAATCATTCACCCAGCCTCAACTCAATAAATGAATTACAAATCAGATTGTCATCTTGAGCGAAGCCTTTAGACTTGTAACAGGATACTTTATATCATATTATCATTATCATCATATGTGTTTTCTTTTTGGTTCTTTTTCTTTTGTGAATTTCACACCATATTGTTGGTAAATAAAAAGGAGCAGAGGTGAACTATGAGCGAAGCTAAGACTAGGTCTTATCTATCGAATTAGTCCTCTTGCTCCTAATACCAGATTAAGAACCTACTAGATATTTAGGCGTTAGGGCCTATTAAAGGTTTTGGTTATAATCTGACATTTTCTAATTCTACAAATGTATCAACTATGACACAATTATTCATTGGCTGTGATATGTCAAAACATTTTTTCGATGTTACTTACCGCGATAAAGCTGGCCATTACATTTATCTGGGACAATTTATCAATGAAGCAACAGGCTTTAAAGAACTAGTTAAGCAATTAAAATCAGTTAGTAAGTTGCCTAAATCTCAATGGTTTGTATGCTTTGAAAATACGGGTTCTTATTCAAAAGCACTATTTAAATTCTTTTGTGAAAAATCAATTCCTAGAAGAGAAGAGATTGCTGCCCAGATCTCCAAGAGTCTTGGTATAAAAAGAGGTAAAAATGACAAAGTTGATTCTAAAGATATTTGCAAATATCTATACCAAAGAAGAGATACGATTAGACCTAATGTACTGGATGACAGTCAAATAAGCCAATTGAAGAAACTTCTATCCTACAGAGATCAACTGGTGAAATATAAGGTAGGCTTAAGCGTTGGCCTTAAAGATATAAATCCGAATCTTGAAAAAGATTTTGTCACAGAGTTACAAGGTCTAAACAATCCACTTATTAAAAAGCTAAAAAAATCTATTAAAGATGTGGAAAGTAAAATTGCAAAACTAATAGCATCAGATGAGGAACTGAACCAGACTAATAAATTAGTCACATCAGTGGTTGGCATAGGCCATATAACCTCTGCATATATGATTGCTTATTCAGACAACTTTAAAGCTTTTTTTGATCCCAGGAAGTTCGCATGCTATGCAGGAATTGCGCCATTCGAAAATTCATCTGGGCTTTTCAAGGGTAAGAATAAGGTGAGTAACATAGCTAATAAAAAAATTAAATCTATACTTTCTCAATGTGCTATGAGTGCTGTATTAAATGACCCACAAATCTCAGCTTACTATAATAGAAAGAAAGGCCAAAACAAGCATTATGGAATTGTGATGAATGCGATAAAGAACAAACTAGTACAGAGGGTTTTTGCCGTTGTAAAGAGAAAATCGCCATACCTTAAACTTCAAGCTTATGCATAATAATTTTCTTTAATAAAAGTTTGGTTTTATCCTAGATATTCGACAAACTTAAGTTTTGATGTGTCCTAAACAAATTGTGGTAAATAAATTTTAGCTAATAAATATGGGATTAAAGGCTTTTGAATTGGTTAAAGCTAAAACAAGACCCCCTGTGATTATGGTATCGTATAAGGATAATGAAAGAAGAGGACTGATTCCAGCAGGATCAAATTATCTTAGCCCAACCTGCCAGTGCTGGGCTAAAATAATTGGAGTGAAAAAACTTGTCAAATTTTTTGAACAAAAATTATGACAAATTAAAAAAATGATTACCCCGTTTTTTTTTCGTTAAACTTATGTTACAGGGTATGCTACATTATAAATGTCAAAGGTCTTAGCGAATGACTAATAATTTTTTGGTTGTAATTAAGGATCCCGATTCTAAAGTTATAAAATAAGATCCCGATTC
>ENA-ORXM01004134-ORXM01004134.1-marine-metagenome-genome-assembly--contig:-NODE-4134-length-13222-cov-3.690529_pt1 | contig 13222 bp, 13 predicted proteins | sample MGYA00237867_ERZ511480 | MGnify/ENA primary metagenome ERZ511480 (study PRJEB26309, sample SAMN06266103) | marine metagenome | isolation source: Algal blade | place: United Kingdom:Sidmouth, United... | reverse complement strand
GCTCAGGTCGTGCCGAGCGCGCCGCCGTCGATCAGCGCGATCCGGTCGGTGTACTTGCGCGCCTCGCGGTAGGCGGCCATGCCGGCGGTGCCGGCGCCGATGATGGCGACATCCACCTCGATGTCGTCGGTCGTGTCGGTGCTCATGTGCGGGTGCTCTCGAGTGGGGCGTTGAGAGGCTCAGTATCGTCCGATTCACCTGGCCCTTCCATGCCGGATCGTCGATACTTCCTCCATCGATCGTCCAGATGTGGAGAGAGCGTCCTCGGGTGATACACACGCACCGCTGGGATCCACCGAAGGGGACGGCGGTTCGGTCCCGCGGCGTCTATCTCCTGCACGGCATGGGCGAGCACGGCGCTCGCTACGAGCGCCTCGCCACGCGGTTGGCCGGCGAGGGCTGGCGCGTGGCCGCCCACGATCACCCCGGTCACGGGCGCTCGAGTGGCCGACGGGGGGTGGCCGTCCCGCCGGACGACTTGGTGCGGCAGGCGGCGGTGCGGCTCGAGCGCTTCGCCGCCGAGTGCGACTCGACGCCGTTTCTGTTCGGGCACAGCCTCGGGGGGGTGGTCGCCACCGAGCTGGTACTCGGGCGGTACGTGCCGATCGCGGGGCTGCTGCTGTCGGCGCCGGCCATCGCTCCGTACCTGAGCGCGGCGAACCGCCTCAGGCTGCAGCTGCTGTCGGTGTTGGCCCCATCGCGCAGCGTGGAGCTACCGTACGACGCCAGCCGTCTCACTCACGACCCCGAGGAGATCGTCGCCGCCCATGCCGACGAGCTGAACCACGGGTTCAAGTCCGCCGGGCTGATTCGTTGGCTGATCGGTGGCGCGCAGCGAGCCATCGCTCGGGCCGACGAGCTGGAGGTGGCGACGCTGCTGATGATCGCGGGGTCGGATCTGCTGATCGATACCGAGCGGACACGCGAGTTCGCCGAACGGGTGCCCGAGCGACTGCTGACCACGTGCGTCTACGACGGCTACCACCACGAGCTGCTCAACGAGACCCCCGAGCGCCGCGAGCGCGTCATGGACGACATCGTGCGCTGGCTGCGCTCGCGCGGCGGGTAGCGACTCAGCTCGTGCCGAAGTCCGCCCGGTAGGGGACCAGCAGTACCGGTACGCGCGTGCGGCGCAGCACCCGCTTGGCGACGTTGCCCAGGAAGGTGTTGTTCACCGCCTGCTCGTGCGTACCGCAGAGCAACAGGTCGAACCCCTCCGACTCGGCCCGGTGGAGGATCACGTCGGCGGGGAACCCCTCGACGACCGTGATCTCGTCTATCCGCTCGCCGACATCGTGATCGCCGGCGAGCGGCCCCTCGCGAAAACGCTCGATGCAGGTGTCGAGCTCCTTCCGCCTGGCCTGCACCCTGCCGTGCAACGCGTGGTGTCGCGCCTGCTCGTCCTGCACGAAGGTCTCGAGCGTGATCCGTGCATCCTCCGACATCGGCTCGACCACGCTGAGCACGTGCAGCCGTGCATCGAAGGCCTCGGCCATGTCCGAGGCGTAGCGAAGCGTCTGTTCGGTCGCCCGCGAGACCTTGGTCGCGAGCAGGATCTTTCCGATCGTCTTCATCACTGGTACCCGAACACCCGAGGCAGCCACAGCGAGATCTCGGGGAAGTAGGCGATCACGAAGATCGCGATGGTGTTCACCGCCGCGAACGGCAGCGCCCTCAGAGAGATCTCCTCGATCGAGATGTTCGAGATCCCCGAGGCGATGAACAGGTTCTCCCCGAGCGGCGGCGTCTGGAAGCCGATCCCGAGCGTGCAGACCATCACGACGCCGAAGTGGATCGGGTCGATCCCGACGTTGTAGGCCACCGGCAACATCACCGGCACCAGGATCAGGATCGTCGCCAGCGTCTCCATGAACATCCCCACGAACAGCAGAAAGCCGATCAGGAAGGCCCAGATGATGTAGAGATTCTGCGTCAGCGAGAGCATACCCTCGGCGATGATGGCCGGGATCTGGTTCTCCACCAGGAGCCGCCCGAAGACGGTGGCGGTGAAAAGGATCATCAGCACCCGCCCGGTGAGCCAGGTGGTGGTCTCGAGCGCCTGGCCGAGCTTCTTGAAGGTGAGCTCTCGGTAGAGCACGGCGCCGACGAAGAGGGTGTAGAAGATCGCCACGATCGCCGCCTCGGTCGGGGTGAAGAAGCCCGAGTAGATCCCCCCGAGGATGACGACCGGGGCCATCAGCGCCCAGAAGGCGCGGTAGATCTCGCGGAAGATCCCGCGCGCCGACCACCCCTCGGTGGTGCCGGTGTAGCCACGGCGCTTGCAGAGGATGTAGTTCATGATCAGCAAGCTGGTGGCGATGACCGCCGCGGGGAGGACCCCGGCGATGAAGAGCTTCGGGATCGACACCGACTGGAAGGTGCCGAACTTCTCCACCGCCTCCGGTGGGGGCATCATCCCGAGCGAGGCGATCCCGAAGATGACCATCGGGATCGAGGGAGGGATGACGATGCCGAGCCCGCCGGAGGAGGCGGTGATCGCCGAGGCGTAGCCCTTGTCGTAGCCCCGATCGATCATCGCCGGGATCATCAGCATTCCGACCGCGGCGGTGGTCGCCGGCCCCGAGCCCGAGATCGCCCCGAAGAACACGCAGGCCATGACCGTGGCCACGGCGATCCCGCCGGTGAACGGTCCGGCGAGACTCTCGGCGACGTTGATCAGACGCCGCGAGATGCCGGAGGCCTCCATCAACGCACCGGCGAGGACGAACGCCGGCAGCGCCATGAGCGGGAAGGAGCCGACCGAGGTGAAGGCGATCTGGACGAACTTCGCCGGGTTCTCGCCGAGGTACCAGAAGGAGAACAGGGACGAGACCCCGAGAGCGACGGTGATCGGGGCGCCGATCAGGAGCAGTACCAGGAAGGAGCCGAACAGGACCGTGACGATGGTCGTTTCCATCAGGAGGCCCCTCCGCTACGGTCCTTGTCGGAGAGCACTTCCGAGGCGTGGCGGGACGCTTCGGTGTCGCGGGCGACCTCCTCGAGATCGACCTTGTCCGGATCCTTCATGTCCACGTTCTTGACGAGCTTCAGGTAGTTGACCTGTATGACGCGGATCGTCATCAGCACGAAGGCGAGGGGGAGCACCAGGTACACCCACTTCATCTCGATGCCGAGGGTCTGGGACTTCCAGAACTTGTTCATCTGGAAGAAGACGAACTTGGTGGAGAGGTAGATGAAGACGACGTTGAAGAAGATCCAGAAGAGGTCGGCGAAGGCCTCGATGTAATTGACGGTGCGCCGGCTGAAGGCACGGAACTGGAAGGTGACGCGGTTGTGGGCCGCCTTGCGGGCGGCGTAGCTCGCGCCGAAGTAGACGAACCAGACGAACATGTAGACCGAGAGCTCCTCGATCCAGGAGATCGAGCGGCCGAAGACCTCGCGGGAGATGATCTGGCCGAACAGCAGGCAGACGAAGGTGACGAGCAGGATGCGACAGAAGTAGCTCTCGAAGTTGTCGAGGAAGTACAGGAACTTCGGCATCGGAACACCTCCGGCCATGGGCGGAGGGGAAGCGCCGCGCGCCTCCCCGGTCGACTCCTCTGCTCGCTACTCTACCGGATCGGGACCCGGCTCGGCGAGAGCTCCGGCGAGTGTTCCCTGGTCGGTCGAGTGTCTCGCGGTGAGTCGGCCGACGCTCGCTCGTCGGATGCCGGACAGCGCCCGCTCGGTGCTCGCTCGGTCCACGCCGACGCGTCGACGTGCCGCCCGTCGGTGCGAATGACGGGCGCGGCGCCCGTCGCCGTTGCGCGATAGGGATAAGCCGGGTTCGTTCGTGATACGGTGGTGAAGTGTGACGGAGCACGCACTTCAGAGCAGCCGGTGTTTGTGTGATGCGATCGACTATTACACTGCGCTCGGTGCGGCGACGAAGTCACCGGTCCAAGGAGAGGCGGGAATGGCGGAGCGGGATCCGGGTGCGAACGAGCAGTTGATCGAGCGTGCACGGGCCAAGGCGGCACGGTGCGGCACGACGCTGGAAGCCGAGCTCGTGGCATGGCTCGAGCGCTACACCGACGGGCCGGAGGAGGCGGTGGGCGAGCGGCGAACCGACGCGGCCGTGCCGAGCCGCCCCCACCGTCCCGCGCAGGCGCCGGTGCCGGACCGCGTCGATCGCCGGGCGCGGCAGGCGCGAGCCCTGCCGCCGTCCGCCGCCGAAGACGGCGCGGGGTCGCGCTCGCTGGCCTACCGGCGTCTGCTGGTCTCGATGCGTGACGTGTCGCCGCGCCCCTCGCGACGAAGGAGCGAGAGCGAGAGCGAGCAGTAGAAGTGCGGACGGACGGTAGGAGAGCGAACGGAGTAGGGGTTCGTGATCGGGCGAGGCAGCTCTTCCGAGGCAGCTCTTGCGAGGCAGGTTTCCCCGAGGCAGTGTTTGCGATGACCAACCCCCCGTACGCGGAGCCGCCGCACTTTCCCGAAGATGATCTCGAGCGCTACGAGGCGGTCGCCGCCCTGGCCGGGCTCTCGTTGCCGGAGTGGCTCGAGCAGGCGACCGGGGAAGTGCGCGCCCGACGTGATGATTCATCCGCTGTTTCGGCGTCCGACGACGGCGCGCGGTCCGAGCACGGGGAGAGCGGCACCGAGGACGAGGCGCGGCTCGCGGCGCTGGCGACCGAGCTCGGGCTCCGCGGAGAGGCGGCGGACGTGGCCAAGACGCTCGCCCGCCGTTATCGTGCCGCGCCAACGGAGGGGGACTCGGCCGATTCCGAGTGAGGGTCGTCTGTCACGTGCTCTGCCGAACATGGGCGACCAGCTCCGCGTCGAGCGTCTTGTCGACGGTCATCCCGTGGCGCCGCTTGTACCTGCCCACGGCACGCATCGTCCTCGCGCCGGCGATGCCGTCGATCGGCCCGTCGTAGAGACCGAGCACCCGCATCGCCTCCTGCACGAACATCACCTCGTGCGTCGCCACGCTCGTACGAGCTCCGGAACCGCGCGTCATGCCGGCAGCGCTCGAAGGCACGGGTCGAACGCCGCGAGAGGCGCGGCGAGCGCGGCGAGTGGCGACGATCCGAGGCGATCCGGCATGGTGTCTAACGTCCGTTGGATTTCCGTACCGCTCTCGGTTCTCGAATCGCCCTCCCGAGCTCGAGAGCGCACTCGGTGCCGAAGCGGACGCCGACGCGCGCGAGCGGCTCGGCACGAACGGGCAGAGCGTACGCCAAGCCCGTGGACTTTCAAATGGATCATCCGACAAGTGAACCATCCGATGGAGTCGATTCCGCGCGTGCCCTCTCGAGGACCGAGCCGATGACCAGCCGAACGAGATCGAGCGGCGGCGTGAATGCCGACTTCACTCGGCGCGTCGTCGTGCATGCCGACGAGATCGCGTGGGAGCCTTCCCCCATGCCCGGCGTCGAGCGACGCCGGCTCGACCGCGTCGAGGCCGAGCACGAGCGCGTCACGACGATCGTGCGCTACGCTCCCGAGAGCAGGTTCTCCGCGCACGTACACGGCGGTGGCGAGGAGTTCATCGTGCTCGAGGGAGTGTTCGAGGACGACTACGGTGAGTGGCCGGCGGGCTCCTACGTCCGCAACCCCCCGCACTCGCGGCACACCCCAGGCTCGACCCCCGGCTGCACGATCTTCGTCAAGCTCTGGCAGTTCGACCCGAACGATCGTACCTATGTCCACGCCGATCTGAACAAGCTCGGCTCGGTGCCGGAAGCCGGTCGCGAGGGCGTGCGCGTCTCGCCGCTGTTCAAGGACCGGTGCGAGGACGTCCGGGTCGAGCGCTGGGAGCCGAATGCCCGAGTCTCGCTCGATGCGAGCGGCGGTGCAGAGCTGTTCGTGCTCGACGGGGGGGGCGTCGAGGGCGGCGACGCGCTCGGACGGCACTCGTGGCTGCGCACTCCGGTGGGCACCGTCCTCGACGCCACCGCCGGCGCCGACGGCGCACGGGTGTGGATCAAGAGCGGGCACCTCGCGAGCGTCGATCGCTGACGGTCCTGCCGACGACAGGCGCGAGCCGCTCGACGCTCCTGACGCGATGCTCGAGCGTCAGCGTCTGCTCGATCGTGCGTCGCGGGCCGTGTGACGGCGTGAGCCGAGCGAGTCCCGGTGCGTCGAACAGAGCCGACGAGGGCGCGCTGAAGCGCCCCGCCAACCGCCATGCCGATCGAAGCCCTCGTCGAACTCCGCTGTGACCGTGGCGCCGAGCCACGACGCCGCGCTCGCGTGCCGCGCGGCCGAAACGAATCCGGAACGCGGCAGCGGCGCGCGCGACAACCCCGCGTCCGGCGCACGCGCCGTGAGATGTCGTTGCGCCGCCGCACGAGCACCGGCTCAGTTCTCGAGCGACGACCTCGGTCGGTGGAAGTCGCTGACCGCGTCGAGGGCCGCGACCGCCTCGGGCGGAAGCGCCGTGCCGATACCCTCGAGGACGTCCATCAGCTGCTCGGGACGGTTCGCGCCGAGGATCGGCGCGGTCACGAAGGGCTGGGCGAGCTGCCAGCCGATCGCGGTCTGTGCCGGTGTCCGGCCGACCTCTTCGGCGACGCGGATCAGCTCATCGACGATCGCCCGGTTGCGCGCGTCGAGACGGCTGCCGGCGGCGTTCTCCTCGGCGCGTACGCTCGCGGGCAGATCCGCCCCGCGGCGGTACTTTCCCGACAGCACGCCGCCGGCGAGCGGGCTGTAGGGGAAGACCCCGAGCCCGTAGTGCGTGCAGACCTGCGCGAGCTCGACTTCGACGTCGCCGCGGGTGGGGGCGAGAAGGTGGTACTCGGGCTGCACGCTGACGAAACGCTCGAGCGCGTGTCGCTCGGAGCTCCAGAGCGCCTGCATCAGCCGCCAGGCGCTGAAGTTCGAGCAGCCGATGTAGCGCACCTTGCCCTGGCGCACCAGATCGTCGAACGCCGACAGCGTCTCCTCGATCGGCACCAGCGGGTCGATCCAGTGCGCCTGGTAGAGATCGATGTGGTCGGTCTTCAGACGGCGGAGACTGTCCTCGCAGGCTCGCGCGATCCAGCGGCGCGAGAGCCCCTCGCGCTGGCGCGCGGTGCCGCGGTGGTCGGAGAAGCGCTCGCCCATCGCCGCGCGCACCTTGGTGGCGAGCACGATGTCGTGGCGGTTGCCGCGCTCTGCCATCCAGCGCCCGACGATCTCCTCGGACACGCCGCCGGGGTTCGGCGGCCCGCCCATGTCGGCCGCCCAGGCGGTATAGCAGTCGGCGGTGTCGATGAAGTTGCCGCCGTGTTCGACATAGGCGTCCATGACGGCGAAGGCGCCGCTCTGCTCGACCGACCAGCCGAACTGCATCGTGCCGAGTCCGGCGCGGTGAACGAAGAGGCCGCTTCGGCCGACCTGGACGTAGGCGGGGTGTGAGGTGGTGTCTGTCGACATCGGTCGTGGCTCCGTTGAGGGTCGAGGAAGAGCCTACGGTGTCGGCGCCGGCGCGAGAACGATCGCGCGCGCAACCGCGCTTTCACTCCTGAACGCCGTCGACCCGATCGCCGCCCGCGTGCAAAGTCTCGAGCCAGTGACCGATCGCGTCGATCGCCGCCCGCACCGCCGGGTCGTGCCGCCGGTCCTGGTGGGCGACCAGCCACTGCTCGTGCGCGAGCTCGGCGATCGGAGCGCCGGTGCGCTCGAGGCGCACCTCGTGATCGCCGACGAAGGTCGGGATCGCCATGAGGGCGAGCCCGCGGCGCACGATGGGTAGCCCGAGCGGCAGGCGGCTGACGGTGAAGGCGACCTCGTCGGTGCCGAACGCGGCGCGCCCGTCGGTACGCGCGAGGCGCGCCTCGCGGCCTTCGGCGTCGACCCAGCCGAGCGCGCCGGTGTCGCCAAGCCCGATCGCGCGGTAGACCGCGTACTCGACGGTGCCGAGCCGTCGGCCCGCGAGCCAGGCCTCGGTGGGGCGCCCGGCGCGGATACCGATGTCGATCTCGCGGCGGGAGAGATCGAGGCGTTCGTGGCGCTCGACGAGCTCCGGGGCGAAGGGCGAGCGGCTCGGGCACCACTGTGCGATGCCGCCCGACAGAGCGTGCATGGTCCACGGGCCGGCCGAAATCCGGACCCGCGGCCGGACGGTATCGCGCGAGCGCCAGGCCTCGACGTCGGCGGCCGCGCGCTCCATGTCCTGCACGCGTGCGAGCAGCGCCTCGCCGTCGGCGGTCAGCGCGTAGCCGCGACGCCCGCGCTCGAACAGCCGACGCTCGAGCGCCGCCTCCAGACGGGTCATGCGCCGCCCGAGCGTCGGTGCGCTCAGCCCGGTGCCGCGCGCGACGGCGGCCAGCCCCGCACGGCGGGCGATCGAGACGAACAGCCGCAGATCCTGCCAGTCGAGAGGCTCGTTCATCGGGAGAGGTGAGCGGGCTCCGAGCGGATCAGCCGTCGGCCACGAGCGGTTCGAGCCTGAGCAGTACCGCGCCATCGGACACTTGCGCGCCCTCCGCGCAGTCGATGGCGGCGATCCGGCCGTCGCGCGGGGCCCGCAACGTGTGCTCCATCTTCATCGCCTCGAGCACGAGCACGTCCTGACCTGCCGATACCTCCGCGCCCTCGCCGACCAATACGGCACGGACGGCGCCCGTCATCGGCGCCCGCACATCGTCCTCCCGGCTCGCCGATCGGGTAAGCCGGGCCAGCGGATCGGGGCAGAAGTAGCGATAGGTGGAGCCCTCGAACAGCACGCTGACATGCCGACCGTCGGCGGTGGCGCGGACCACGCTCGGCAGCCGACGGGTATGGCCCCGCTCGCCCACCTCGACGATGTCGCCGTCGAACGCGATTCGATCGAACGCGAGGGCTCCGCCCGGCAGCATCACCTTGGTCCGCTGCGTGTCGGATCGATCGATACGCACCTCGATCGTCTCGCCGCCGCCGTCGAGCAGCACGCGTTCGGATCCCCTGCCCCAGAGCCGCCATGATGGAGCGCCCTGCTCGGCGGCGGGTGCGCACAGGGCGATCGCGGCGACCGCCATCGGCAACTCGACTCGGGAGCCGATCGCCAGCAGCCGCTCGATGTCGCGCTCGATCAGTCCGGTGTCGAGCGCGCCCGCGGCGAAATCCGGGTGGCTCGCGAGCGCGTGCAGGAAGGAGACGTTGGTCGTCACGCCCGTGACCTGGGTCTGCGCGAGCGCACGCAGCAGCGCAACCCGTGCCTGCTCGCGCGTGGCGCCGTGGGTGGTGAGCTTCGCGATCATTGGATCGTAGAACGGCGAGATCTCCTCGCCGCGGGCGACTCCCGAATCGATGCGCGCCGAGCCGAAGCTCAAGTGCTCGACGGTGCCGGTGGCGGGCAGGAAGTCCTTCTGCGGATCCTCCGCGTACAGTCGGGCCTCGAAGGCGTGGCCGGTAAGCGATATCGCCGACTGCGCGAGCGGTAGCGGGTCGCCGGAGGCGATCCTGAGCTGCCACTCGACCAGATCGGTAGCGGTCACCGCTTCGGTCACGGGGTGCTCCACCTGCAGGCGCGTGTTCATCTCCATGAACCAGAAACCGTCCGCCCGAAGCTCGCCCGAGCCGTCGACGATGAACTCGACCGTGCCGGCGCCCCGGTAGCCGATGGCCTGCGCCGCCCTGATCGCCGCCTCGGTCATCGCCCGGCGCACCTCGGCGGTCATGCCCGGGGCCGGGGCCTCCTCGATGACCTTCTGGTGGCGCCGCTGCAACGAGCAGTCCCGCTCGAACAGATGGACCACGTTCCCGTGGGCATCGCCGAACACCTGCACCTCGATGTGACGGGGCGATTCGATGTACTTCTCGATCAGTACCGCCGAATCCCCGAAGGCGTGCAGACCCTCGCGGGCGGCGCCATCGAGCGCCGAGCGGAAAGCGTCGCGATCGTGGACCACGCGCATCCCCTTGCCGCCGCCCCCCGAGCGCGCCTTGATCATCACCGGGTAGCCGAGCTCGTCGGCCTGGCGGTGCAGGAAGGCCGGATCCTGCTCCTCGGCGTGGTAGCCCGGAACGATCGGCACGCCGGCCTCCTCCATCAGGGCCTTGGCCGCGTCCTTGCGGCCCATCGCCCGGATCGCCTCGGCGCTCGGACCGACGAAGGCGAGCCCCGCCGCCTCCACCGCCTCGACGAAATCGGGGTTCTCGGAGAGAAATCCGTAGCCGGGGTGGATCGCCTGCGCGCCCGTTCGCCTCGCCGCCTCGATGACGCGATCGCCGCGGAGATAACTCTCGCTCGCCGCCGAGGGGCCGATGTGCACCGCCTCGTCGGCGCGCCGCGCGTGCAGGGCGTTCGCGTCCGCATCGGAATGGACGGCGACGGTGGCGACACCCAGACGGGCGGCGGTGTCGATGATGCGGCAGGCGATCTCCCCGCGATTGGCGATGACGATCTTCGTGAACACGCCGCTCCCCCCTACATGCGAAACACGCCGACCCGGGTCTCCCGAATCGGTGCGTTGGAGGCGACGGCGAGGCTGTGCGCCAGCACCTCGCGCGAGGTCGCGGGGTCGATGACCCCGTCGTCCCAGAGTCTCGCGGAGGCGTAGAGGGGATGGCTCTGCCGTTCGAACTGCTCGACGATCGGTTGCTTGAAGGCCCGCTCGTCAGCCTCCGCCCACGACTCCCCCCGGCGCTCGAGGTTGTCGCGTTTGACCGTCGCGAGCACGTTGCCCGCCTGCTCACCTCCCATGACCGCGATGCGGCTGTTCGGCCACGTCCACAGGAGCCTCGGCGAGTAGGCCCGCCCGCACATGCCGTAGTTGCCCGCCCCGTAGCTGCCGCCGATGACCATCGTGATCTTCGGCACCCGCGTCGTCGCGACCGCGGTCACGAGCTTCGCGCCGTGCTTGGCGATGCCCTCGGCCTCGTACTTCGACCCGACCATGAATCCCGTGATGTTCTGCAGGAACACCAACGGGGTCTTTCGCTGCGAGCAGAGCTGCACGAAGTGGGCACCCTTCAGGGCGCTTTCCGAGAACAGGATGCCGTTGTTGGCGACGATGCCGACCGGGTAGCCGTCGACGTGGGCGAACCCGGTGACGAGCGTCGACCCGTAGCGAGACTTGAACTCGGAGAATCGCGAGCCGTCGACCAAACGGGCGATGATCTCGCGCACATCGTACGGCTGGCGCGTGTCCGCTGGCACGATGCCCGGGATCTCGGCCGGATCGTAGATCGGCGCCTCCGCCGCATAGCGCTCGATGCTCGGCGCGGGCGGCGCGCCCAGGTGCCGCACGACCTCGCGCGCGAGCGCGAGCGCGTGATCGTCGTTCTCGGCGAGGTGATCGGCGACGCCCGACAGTCGCGTGTGAACGTCCCCGCCACCGAGCTCCTCGGCCGATACCACCTCTCCGGTCGCCGCCTTGACCAGGGGAGGGCCACCGAGGAAGATCGTGCCCTGCTCGCGCACGATGATCGCCTCGTCCGACATCGCCGGAATGTAGGCGCCGCCGGCGGTGCAGGAGCCCATCACGACCGCGATCTGCGCGATCCCCGCGGCCGAGAGATTGGCCTGGTTGTAGAAGATGCGGCCGAAGTGTTCGCGGTCGGGGAAGACCTCGTCCTGGTTCGGGAGATTGGCACCGCCCGAGTCGACGAGGTAGAGGCAGGGAAGACGATTCTCCAGCGCCACTTCCTGAGCGCGAAGGTGCTTCTTCACCGTCATCGGATAGTAGGTACCGCCCATGACGGTCGTGTCGTTGCAAACGATCATGCAATGTCGACCCGACACCTTGCCGACACCGGCGATCAGCCCCGCGCCGGGGGCGCGATCGTCGTACAGACCATGTGCCGCCGTGCACCCGATCTCCAGAAAGGCCGCGCCCGGATCGAGCAGCGTCTCGACACGCTCTCGCGGCAGGAGCTTGCCGCGGGAGAGGTGGCGCTCGCGCGCGCGCTCCCCGCCGCCCGCGGCGGCGCGCTCGACCGCCTCGCGCACCTGCTCGGTCTGCACGCGCATGCGCTCGGCGTTCTCGCGAAAGGCGGCGCCGGCGATCGAGATGTCGGACCTCAGTACCGCCATGTCCCTCTCATGCGCTCCCGCTGGACAGCTCGCGAGCGATCAGCATACGACGAATCCCCCGGGGCCGGCGCCGATCTCCCTCGAGCGTCGTGACCCTCCCTCACCTCGATCGTCGAGCCACAGGTCCATGCCGTAGCCGGCGCCGTCGACCGCTCGGCGACCTCGTCGAAGTAGTCACCGATGCCGGAGCGGTGGTGGAGCAGCTGGCGCGCCGTCACCCGATCGTTCACCAGCGGGAGATCGTCGCCGAGGAGATCCCGCACGGGCCGATCGAGATCGAATCGACCGCCTCGCGAGGCCAGGAGCACGGCGATCGCCGTCAGCGTCTTTCGCACCGACCGCCGCCGGTTCGGGAGCTGCGGGAGCATTAGGTCAGCACGACACGACGGTGCGCCCAGCGTTCCGCGATGTCGGCGTCGTGCGTCACGAGCACGACGCCGAGACGGCGGGCGTCAGCGATCTCGGCCAGCATCTCCAGCGTGCGGGCTTGCGTGATCGGATCGAGGCGCGAGGTCGGCTCGTCGGCGAGCAGCACCCGGGGGCGGGCGCTCAGCGCGCGAGCGAGAGCGACGCGCTGAAGCTCGCCGCCGGAAACGGCATCGGGTCGGCGCGCGAGCAGTGTGGATGGCACGCCGAGGCGGGTAAGCAGCTCTTCGACATCGGACCAGGGAGTGCCGTTCAGGCGTGCGACATCGCGCAGGATGAGAGCGAGGGGTACGTGCGGCGGGAAGGCGGTGGGTGGATCCTGGTAGAGCTTCTGGACCGCGCGCGGTCCGAGATCCGCGGTGCGCTGGAGGATACCGTGCGCGGGCGCGATCAGTCCGGCGAGGGTATCGAGCAGGCTCGTCTTGCCCACGCCGCTGGGACCGAGCACGGCGGTGCGCTCGGCCTCGCGCACGCGCAGGTTCAGCCCCTCGAGCAGCACCTGTCTTTCGCGCACGACGCTCAGGTCGCACGCCTCCAGCAGCGTCTCGCCGGGAGTGGCGGGTGCGGCACGGCGCCACGTTCCGGGGTCGGCGGCGATCAGCTCGCGCGTGTAGGGGTGGCGCGGCGTCGACAGGACCGATCGGGTCTCGCCCGCCTCGACGATCCGACCGTCACGCAGGACGAGCAGGCGACCGCCCAGGGTACGGGCGACGGCGGCCTCGTGGGTGATGGCGATCAGCGTGCCGCCCTCCGCCGGCACGGCGGCGAGCAGGTTCACGACCTGCGCGCGGCGGTCCGTGTCGAGGCCCTTGGTGGGCTCGTCGGCGATCAGGATCGGCGCGCCGCCGGCGG
>ENA-ORXM01004133-ORXM01004133.1-marine-metagenome-genome-assembly--contig:-NODE-4133-length-13226-cov-4.431059_pt1 | contig 13226 bp, 7 predicted proteins | sample MGYA00237867_ERZ511480 | MGnify/ENA primary metagenome ERZ511480 (study PRJEB26309, sample SAMN06266103) | marine metagenome | isolation source: Algal blade | place: United Kingdom:Sidmouth, United... | reverse complement strand
ATTCTGATACGCAAACACCTACGACAAATTGGCCATTGATCTGAGGAGTTCCAGTGATCAGACCAGTACTTGAATTGATACTTACTAATGGGTTTCCTCTCAAAGGATTTAGAGGCGTATAAGTTGGTAATATAAAGTTTACGTTTTGGTATGGTGGTGGTGTTTCTGGGTCTGGTGCGACACCATTTGGATCGGTGGCTTGTCCTCCTCCGCCCATGCCTGTCCCGGCTAAACCACCTCCTACAAAAGGAGAACAAAATTCGTAGACCAATTGATCACCATCTATATCTGTTGCCGAATGATCAAAAACTAATTTTTCATTTGAACAAATAACAATTGGAGGGAAATCATTATACGTTGGAGAATTATTGCATAATTCTTGTGCTCTTGGTACCAGGTCGATGGTATAAGTAGCTCCTGTCGATTCCGGTGTAAAAATATTAGTGATACTATTGTTTCTACAACATCTCTGATAAGAAACAGTGTAGGTATCTGGAGATTCAGGGAAGTTGTAGTCAAAAACGTAGACCCCTCTTTCAACACAAACATTGTTTGGGATCTCAACACAAGGATTGTTAATATTTGGTTCTACACTATCTTCTATAGGGGTAGGTAGATCTCGCACATCAATGACACTTCCGTTTCTAAAAAAAGTAACCGTTCCTGTTAAAGCCCCTGGTGAAGAATCAAAATTAGCTCCATTACCTAAACAATCTCTGTAAATCAATAAAGTAAATGTATAATTGCCCCCTCCATTGCATACATAGGTTATTTCACCTCCAATTATGTGTCTTGCGTGGCTGATCTGTACCATCAACAGAAAAGAAAAAATCAATAATAAAGCTTTATTCTTGGTGTTTAGCATGAACCTATTCTTAGATAGATAAATTTGTTAAAAATTTTAACACTTATATCCAATTTAGTTATAAATATACTCGTTTACAATAACATATTAATAGATAATTAAATTATCTAAGGCAAATAATTGACATACTTAAAATTATATTAAATAAGGTTTTATATGATAGATGACAATTACTTAATTCAAGCTATAAGCACGTTAACTGCCGGAGGGACGATTTTATTTCCAACGGATACCATTTGGGGCATTGGTTGTGACGCCACAAATGAAGAAGCCGTCAAAAAAATATACAAGATCAAAAACCGTCCACAAGGCAAACCTCTAATCTTATTGGCTAGTTCAATTGGGATGGTCAAAAGGTATGTCAAAACCATTCATCCAAAAATAGAAACCCTCCTACTCTATCATTGTAGGCCATTAACTGTCATTTATGACAATGCTAAGAATTTGCCTGAAATTTTACTTCCTAAAGATAAATCTATAGGCATCCGTATCCCTCAAGATGAGTTTTGCCGAAAGCTAATAGAAAAATACGATAAACCATTGGTTTCTACTTCTGCAAACCTTAGTGATCATCCCTTCCCAAATTCTTTTGGAGAAATCCAATCAAATATTTTAAAAAATGTGGACCATATTGTTAGCTTAAGACAGCAAGAAAAATCCAATTCTACGCCTTCAGTGATTATCAAACTTGATCAAAATGGTGAAATACATTTCTTGAGAGAGTAATATCAAATCTATTTTATCTTTGCATTCTATGGAATGCAAAGTCTTTTATAATAATACTGAAGTTAAATCGCCAATTTCAAAACAAACCTTCCTTGATGAATGCTACATTGATCACCAATGCAACAAGCAAGAGAAAGGGCAGATCAATTCAATATTCATCCATCCCAAAGAAGAAATCACCCTTCAAAAGATAGAATTTCACATACCACTTAGCATAGATGCTTCCGCCAAATTCTTTTGCAACGGCTTCCAATCCTGGTCTGAAACTTATTTGCTTGATCAGCATGATAATGTTCCTAAATTACGATTCGGAGCTAAGAATTTTTTCAAATTCTACGGAGATGCACAATTCAAGGAGACCGAAGAACCCAACTTGTATTCTTGGTCCTATGCTTATATTAAACAAGGGCAAAAAGTCTTCTTCTTAGGCAGTTTGAGCGAGCATATCGCCTTTACACTTTTCGTTTACAAACCAGATGAAAAGGTATTAGTGGCTACAGCTTTATGCGACAATATCAAGTTAGCACATTCATTTCCAGCTATGAAGCTATATTCCGTTGAAGGAAAAGAACAAGATGTATTTGATGGCTATTTCAACCACTTAGAAAAAAAGAGATCTAATGCTCCAAATTCGTTTGGATGGACCTCATGGTACAAGCATTACAACAATTTAGAATTGCCCGTTATAGAGACAGAGTTGGATGACTTTGCTGAAGCTTTACCCAAACTAAGTAATACCACAGACACGATTTTTTTTCAAATTGATGATGGTTTTCAAAAGCGTGTTGGAGATTGGTTGGATTTGAAAGATTCTTTCAAATCAAAGATGCCTTTCTTAGCAAAAAAAATAAAGGCTCACAATTTGCAAGCAGGGATCTGGATCGCGCCTTTTATTTGTGAAGAAAAATCCAATATCTTCAAAAACAAAAAAGATTGGCTGCTCAAAGATGAGAAAGGAAAGCCTATAAAAGTTGGAACCAATCCACTTTGGAGTGGTGCATTTTATGCCATGGATATTTACCATAAAGAATTTAGGACTTATTTGATAGAAGTGTTTTTTACCTATTTGAATAAATGGCATTTTGACTTGGTGAAAGTCGATTTTCTTTTTGCAGCTGCAGTCCAAATTCGCAAGAACAAAACTAGGGGGCAGCAGATGCATGATGCCATTTGCTTTTTGGATGAACTTTGCACAGGCAAGAAGATTCTAGCTTGTGGTGCACCTATCGGCTCGACATTTGGTCTGGTTGATTATTGTCGTGTGAGTGCTGATACCCATTTAAAGTGGGAAAATAAATTATTAAAACTAGTTAATAAACGAGAACGTGTTTCCACCATTGCTGCTTTGAGATCAACCTTGAATCGCTGGCAATTAAATAGAAGAGCGTTTGTGAATGATCCTGATGTATTCCTTTTGAGAAAGGATAATAATCATCTGACTTTAAACCAGCAATATACTTTATTATTGGTCAATGTTTTGTTGGGTGGGCAACTATTCACTTCAGATAATTTGAATAAATATACAGAAGAACAATTGAGTGAATTGGATAATTTGCTTTACTATCAAGGAGCAGAGATCAGATATGTCCAACAAAAATTTAAAGAACTATATCTTATAAAATTCAACAAAAATTCAAAGCCTTATCAGGCTGTCATTTCTCTGTCTGAAAAAGCATTTAGTCTTAATGAACTAAAGATGGAAGGCTCCCTTGAGGCTTATGAAAGTATTGTCATACAGGATAAGCGCTAATTCTTGCTAAGCAATGGGTTATCGTTTATCTCTTCTAAGGTTTTAAGGATCATTTTATCGTTATGATTAATAGTCCGATAAAACATTTCGTCCTTTAGAAGATGCCTCGCCAGACGAGATTTCAATCTTTGTTTTACTTCCTTTTCTAAGTTTTCATTAAGATCAAGATCAATTTCCTCTGCTTTAAGAGATCTACCAAAAGCATCCCACATGTCATCAGAGATGACAAATTTTTCGAGAAAAGAATCAGGCTTGAGGTCTATGTCATGAGACTCAATATATCTAAAGATAAAAGGATTGATCCTGTTAATTATCTTATTAAATTTTTCATTCAGTAATGCAGAATCAATTGGAATAAATATGTCTGGAGATATTCCTCCACCAGAAAATACTTCTCTTCCCCCAGAAGTGTAGAATATTGAGGAGTCAACTTGTGTAGCGACATTTTCTCCGGTTAATTCGCCAGAGTCAAGTCTGTCAGAGACATATTGATGGTATCTCTCATTGTCTTTATATTCTCTTTGAATGGATCTTCCAGAAGGAGTATAATATCTAGCAACTGTCAATCTCAAAGCTGATCCGTCTTTTAATTTGTACTGCTCTTGTACTAAGCCCTTTCCATAAGATCTTCTACCTATAACAAGTCCTCTATCCCAATCTTGAATTGCTCCTGCTACAATTTCTGAAGCGGAAGCAGAATTTTCATCTATCAAAATGACAACCTTATCGATCGGATGTATAATTTTTCCAGCAGAATGATATTCATCTCTTTTCACAGATCTACCTTCAGTGTAAACCAGCATTTTGTTTTGCTCTTTGAAGATCTGGTTGAGCATTTTGATCGCTTCATTCAGGTATCCTCCCCCATTTTGTCGAAGGTCGATGACCAAGTGTTCCATTTTATTGTTAATGACCATATCATCTACGGCATCCATAAACTCATCAAATGTTGTAGAAGAAAATTTGTTGACCTTCACATAACCAGTTTTGTCGGTAAGCATGTAATGTGTATCAACACTGTGGATTGGTATTCTATCTCTTCGTATGTTGATTCGTTTTATTTCTTTAGAGCCTCTTCTCAATACGCCAACATCCACATCGCTACCTTTTTTACCACGTAATTTTTTTACGACATCAATCATTGCCAAGCTGTCATTTGAAAGAGTAGCATCGTAGACAGCAACAATTCGATCCCCTGATCTTAAGCCAGCTTCTTTGGCTGGTCCATCCTCAATGGCTTCGAGCACTGCGATCGTATCTCCCAGCAAAAGGTATTCTATACCGATACCGACAAAACTGCCTTCCAGTTGTTCGTCAGCTTCTCTGACTTGCTCTGAAGTCATATAGACTGAGTGCGGATCAAGATCTCCCAAAAGAGCTATTATTGCTTCTTCAACCAAATCTTCACCATCTATCTTGTCAACATATTTAGCCTCTATGTATCGTATGAGTTCTTCAATTCTGCCTTGCCCAATAAGGTTTTGGCCATCGTTATTCTCGATGACAATTTTTGTAGCTGGTTCTTTCTGGTTTAACTTAGAGCCAACAAGCATCCCTCCCACCATCATCATTGACAGTAAGAAAGGTAACCAAATATTGATTTTCTTTTCTTGTAGTGGCTGTTGTTCTTCCATTTCAAAATTAAAAGGTCAAATTATTAATTCAATTATTGAACCAACAAATAGGCCTTAGATCAGGTCACAAAGTTAGTATAATTACGATTTCAAATCGTAGAAATAACAGATTAAAAGCATATATGTTGTCTATGACTAATTAATCGTCTTTTCTTGCTATAAATGAGAGAAATTTGGCAATAGTGGAATAATTATTGAAGTTATTAGTGTTTTGACTAATAAGCCCAGGCAAATAAGGGTTAGAAGAAATAAATGCTATAATGTTCAATAAAATATTACTCTCCACAATAATGGTCTTTTGCATCATTTACTTGCAAGCGAATGTTTTGAGCAATGAAGCAAAGGTAGATCCTCAATATGGTGGAAACCGTATTTTGTTGACTGCCATTACAATAGTAGAATCCAATAAGGATGAACTAAAGATCTCCATGAACGCCATCAATACTGGGAGAAATCTAATAGAATTTGGTATTTTCTCCGAAATACCAGAAGATTTAGAACTAAAATTTGAAGAATCATTTTACAGGTCTTCATTAAAAAGCAAAGAAGATGAGATCAAAAATTTGCTTTTTGCAAAAGTGATGAAGCTTCCAGCAGGTAAAATTGTAAGAAATATCGAATTGAATCTAAGTTCAGATGAAGCACTTTACAAAAGCTTGGGAAAGAAAAAACAGCGATACGCTAGACATTATCAACCGAAAGTAGATAAAACAAAACCCGGTCTAAAATATAAAACCAAAGAAGAAACTCCTTCCGCACTAGGTTCAATTCTGAAAAAGAGAAATAAAAATAAAGAAAAGGTAGCCGTTAAATCAGAAATCAAAATAGAGGAAGAGGTCGTGGTTGATGTAGAAACTGTTAAAAAACAACAGGACCTTATCAGCGAAGAAGAGAAAAGATCGGAAGAAGCGAAAAAGCAAAAATTAAAAGCTGAAGCTGCAGAAAAAGCACAAGAAAAAGAAACAAAAAGACAGGCTGATCTTGCAAAAGCAAAGGCAAAAGAAGATGCAGCCATTAGACAACAAAAAGAAAGAGAGATCAAACAGAAGGCTGATCTTGCAAAAGCTGAATCAAAAGAAAAAGAGGCAGCTGAGGAGGCAAAATCAAGGGATACTAAAAGGCAGGCAGATCTTGCTGTAGCTAAAGAAAAAGAGGACGCAAAATTAGCAGCTGAAGATGCAAAACAAAAAGCTGCCGAAAAGAAAAGATTGGAAGAGCAAAAAAAGGCTATTGAAAAACAACTTGCTAAGGATAACGAAATACTGGAAGAAGAAAGAGAGACGTTGGATAGAGAAAGAAAGGCATTAGCAGAAGCTAAAAAGAAAGAAATAGAAGAAGCAAAATTAGCGGAAGCTAAAAACATAGAAGTCCAGAAAAAAGCAGAGAAAAAGAGGCTTGCTGAATCGAGTAAAAATCCTTCCAAAAAAGAAATCAAGGCAACGGATGAAAAATTCAAAAAGATAGAAGAAAAGCAAAAAAAGGAAGAAGATGATGAAGCTGTTTTGTCTGCATTAGGTTTGGACGAAAAAGAAACACAAACTTCAACACCTAGTAAAAAAAGATCTGGTTCTCTCCTTGGGGGAAAAGATGATGAGGAGAAGGAAGGATTTGACATGTCTGAAAGTATCGAAGCGTCTAAAAATAGTTATTCCTTAAAAGAAGTTTGCCCAGACCTTTATATCGATACGATCTTCGTAGTAAAACAGAATAATAGGTGGCTTGAAATAGAATACATTTTGAATAATACCGGAAAAGGACCAGCACATTTGTTAGGTCAATCCTCTTCAGATGATGACAATTTAGCAATTCGGGCTTTTCTTTCTTCTTCCGAAAGACTTACTAGGGGTTCTTTGCCAATCGGTGGAGGATTCATTTATAATAGCCCAAATGATGGTTTGTTAGAAGTCAATGGAACTTATAGAGGCAAGCTGAAACTTGACATAAAAAAACTCACCCGATTTACACCCTATCTTATTTTAAGTGTTGATCCATTCAATGCCATCACAGAATGCGATAAAACTAATAATAAACATCCATCCTTAATTAATCAGTAGTTTTTCATTTATTTCTCTTATTTTCACAGCTGTATTGATAAAGCTATGAATTTTAGAGAACTTCCTTTTCTAAGGATAAGTATACCTTTCGTTATAGGTATTTTACTTTATCCTAATGTCTTCTATTTAGGAGACCATTATTACGCACTTATCTGTGCAAGCTTTCTTTTATTTATATTTTTTGACGAGCGAAAATTTCCGCTCAAGCATAATTGGCTTAAAGGCCTATCCATAAATTTAATTTTGATATTACTTGGGATTCATGTCGCTCATATCAATGATCAATCTCAATGGAAAAATCATCTTAAAACGATGACTTCTAATAGCGAGGCATTGATCGTCAGAATTCAGAAATGCGATACGCTCAGCAAGTCAAATAAAATTATTGGTCGAGTAGTGGCAGATCTGGATTCAAATAGCATACTTGAGTCTAGAAGTGGTCTAGTGTCTATAAATACAAAAATAGATTATCAAATCAATAATATCAAGACTGGTGATATTGCCGTTATCAAGGGAAAGGTCTATGAATTTTCCCCACCTAAAAATCCATGCTCTTTTGACCTAAAAGCATTTTATGCAAACAAACAATTGTATCATAAGATACAACTTGACACTTTGATTATTTTACAAAAATCTAAGCATACCTATGCCCAAAAAATCCTAAGCTTGAGAAATGATCTACTCCAAGTGTTTGACGAAAATATGCCATTTCCTAAGGAAAATGCCATTGCAAAAGCACTTTTATTAGGCTACAAAACTGAGCTGGATGAAGAAACAAAAACAGCCTATGCAAATACAGGAGCCTTACATATCCTTGCGGTATCGGGCTTGCATGTAGGCATACTTTGTATGATACTACTTACCCTATTCAATTTCATTCCTTTTGAAAATAATGCTTCAAAGTTATTGAAGATCCTCATTATTCTAGCTTGTTTATATTTCTATTGTTCCTTAACTGGATCAACCGCTTCTGTGATGCGTGCTTCCATAATGTATGGATGTCTTTTAATAGGTAATGAATTAAAAAGATTTTCAAACATTTACAATACCATCGCAGCATCGGCTTTTATTATTTTATGGATAGATCCTGTAATGCTTAAAACCGTGAGCTTTCAACTCTCCTACTTGGCTTTGATAGGTATTGTATATTTTCAACCAAAAATATACGTCTTATGGATTCCTAAAAATAAAATTATAAATTTTGTTTGGAAATTGATGTGTGTTTCATTGGCGGCTCAGCTGATAACTTTTCCTATATCGATTTATTACTTTAACCAACTCCCGCTCTTGAGCTGTATTTCGGGGATAGTCGCCGTGCCCGCAGCTTTTGCAATTTTTTCATTAGGGATAGTGGTCCTACTTTTAAATTTCATTGCTCCCATACTATTGTGGCCCGTTAGCAAGATCTTATTTGGGGTCATTTGGATTAATAATCAATTCATTTTATGCTTACAAAAAATACCGCACCATAAGCTAATAAATCTTTCTTTACAGACAATTGATGTATGGATCTTATATATCATTTTGCTTACCGCAATGATTTTTATTTCTTTTAGAGCAAAAAAATTTCTGATGTTATCCTTGATACTTAGTATTTGCCTTTCGGCGAAATTAATAGCAAGTCTAATATCTATAGACAAAGAAAACACCATGGTCTACTATTATACACCAAATGCTTATTTAATAGATTTTTATGAAGGCCGTAAACTCTATTCCATTCGTTCTGAAAAGTTATCAAAAAAACAAGAAGAATATGCAGCTAAAGCTTTTAGATTAGAGCACAAAAGTTTATTGCTAACCGATCAAGAATTTGAGAAATATCATTTTATAAAAGATGGACTCATTCTGTTTGGGGAACAAAGTATTTTCTTGTTGAACAAAAATAATCTGACAAAATTTGATCATAAAATGGAGGTGGATGTTTTGGTTCTGCAAGAAGAAGTGGGTATTAATGAAAGTGATCTTCTTAGTTATTTTGAACCTAAAATTGTGATTCTAGATACCTCTAACAGTAGAAGATACAATAAAAAATGGGGGTACTTTTTGGGAAACAAGTCAATACCGTTTCACGATATTTATACAAAGGGAGCTTACATAAATTAATGTATGCGATCTCCTCTTAAGTCCAAATTTTTAAGTATATCCGCTTCGTAAGCGAGATACTCTTGCCACCTTTTTTTGACATGTGCTTCATCTCCATACATCTTAGCAAGATCAATAAATAACCTGTAGTGTCCTGCTTCCGAAACCATGAATTTATGATAAAAATCTCTGAGTTCTTGTTCTTCTAAATGTAAGGACAACAATCTAAACCTTTCGCAGGACCTAGCTTCTATCAGAGCGGAAATGAGCAGTTTTTCCACGAGGCGAGATTCCGGAGAGCCTCCACCAATTTGAAATTTCATCAACTTATTGACATATTCATCTTTTCGCTGTTTCCCAAGCTTAAGACCTCTTTTTTCTAATTCTGATAGGACCATTCTAAAGTGTCCCCATTCCTCTGTCACTATGGGAGCGAGTTCTTTGACCATTACTTCCTTTTCCGGATACTTTTGGATCAGAGAAATGCAGGTCAGTGCTGCCTTTTGTTCGCAATAAGCATGATCCGTCAAGATATCTTCAAGTCGTTTTTCAGTCAAGTTGACCCACCTAGGGTCGGTCGGTAATTTCAAGCCCAACATGTGGACATTCCCAAGTTCATTTTCTGTATCTGACATTTTGATTTATATTATTCTGCGAGGCATTTCAGTTGATCCATGAAAAAATCAGTTTCATAAATGGTATAATCTTCATATCCTGTACCCCAAACCAATCTCAATAGATCGATCTCATATTTCTGCAATGTTTTAATGTGTTGAGAAGGAACAAGATATTGTGTTTTGTATGTTACAGTTTTTGCTATCGGATCCAATATGCCCACATCCGTTTTGTTATTGGTTAAGTTTATATTCTCACCATTGACTAGTTTTAATGTAAGTAAAGTACCTTTTTCTAAACTACCATATGAAGTTTTAGCGGACTCACTATTGATTACTATTTCAGTAGATAAAAAAGTCAGTCCTCCAGATACGATACTTAGACTAGCATTGCATTCGACCATATCCCCATCAGGAAAAAACTTTGCCATTCGCTCGTCAGTATAGCTAAAAAACTTCCTTGGATAAAGGTCTTTCCTTCTCTTACCGGAAAAGTCATCTACACCTTGAAAAGCAACCTCACAACCCCTTGAGGGAGGATTTTTGCTAAAATCCACTCTCTTTGGCCAAACCATTTTTCTAGAATCTACTGGAGTAGCATTTCTAGCACCTTCATTAGCATTGCTCTGATTTTGGTTTACATTGTTTTTCTTTAAATTCAAAGAAAGTTTTGACTTCGAGGTTTGATTGGAATCTGACTTTGAATTGGTTCCAAATTTCTTATCTAGTTTGGCATACATCAGAGCTTGTTCTTCAGGCTCTCTATCAATAATGGCAGCGTATGATCTTCGTTTTTTGTCAAGTAGAGCTTTGAGCTTTTTGAGGAATTTTAAATCTGTTTTAACTATTTTCAGCTTATTTGATATTGATTGAATTTTGTTCTTACCAGCTTTATTTTTTTTGGCTTTGGCTAACTTGTCAGAAAGAATATTCTTTTGAAAGAGTGCTTTTCTTTCTTCTTCTCTAATTTTTACTTTTTTAGCATTGGCATCAACTACCTCTTTTGTTGCAATTGCATTAAAGTTAGTTCCGGCTGGATAATTTGTTTTAAACTTTGAAGATTTATTTTTCTTCTTCCCCTGCTTCTTATTATTAGCTAAGCTACGTTTTGAATTTTTCGACTTCTTTCCTTTGGATCTTTTCTTCTTGGTTGATTTCGATTTATCCTTTTTTGTGGAAGCAAGTCTATTCTTTTTCGATTTCTTATTTTTGCTTTTTGCAATAGAATTTTTGTTCTTTATGGGTTTTGCAGATTTGACTTTCTTAGTTTTTGTGTTTTTTGTCTTGGTGGTTCTTTCAACGACTCGATCACTTTTCATTTTTGCTGCATTCCTTTCTTTGACCCTTTTATTTTGTTTCTCTAGCATGGTCACATCATCGGCATCTTTTGGATCATAATACCGCCAAGAGCCATCTTCGTATTGAACAATTATCTCTCCATTCGTATTTTTCATTACTTTCTGAGCAGAAAGCGTGTTAAAACAAATAGAGCAACACAAAACAAGAAAAAACTTGATCAAATTAGGAAACATCATGTAAGGCGGCTTATTGAACAAAATAGTATTTCTTTTAATATTAAAAATATGTGGTAATTTTAGGCTATTAAACCACAACCGCACAAAAATAGCGAATTAAATAGACAAAAACAGTTAAAATTATAGCTAACTATGAACCGATGGAACACCAAATTCTTCCCGATATTATTGTTTACTATCCTATCTTTATTGGCTTGTACGGAGACTGATCAAAAAAGTGGGCAAGAGATAAAAACTACAAATCCAACAATGGCAAAAATCAATATTCCAGATTATCCAGATACAAAACGAGAGAATCTAGTCGAAGATTATCATGGCACAAAAGTATCCGATCCATACAGATGGCTTGAAGATGATCGTTCGTCAGAAACGGCCGCATGGGTAAAAGAACAAAATAAGGTAACCTATGGATATATTGATAGGATCCCGTTCAGACAAAAGATACAAGACAGAATGGAAAAATTATGGTCTTATGAGCGTTATTCTGCACCAACAAAAAAGAAAGATCATTACTATTTCTTTAAAAACGATGGCTTACAGAATCAAGATGCCCTTTACCGTCAAAAAGGCCTGGATGCAGCAGAAGAATTGGTTTTGGATCCGAATAAATTTTCATCAGATGGAACTGCTTCCTTAGGAGGAATCAAATTTTCAAAAGACGGCAAATATCTAGCTTATGAAGTATCTGAAGGTGGCTCAGATTGGCACACGATCAAGGTCATGGAACTACAATCCAAAAAAACATTGAGTGATGAAGTAAAGTGGGTCAAGTTTTCAGAGATCGCTTGGCATGGAAACGGCTTTTACTATTCAAGATATCCTGAACCTAAGAATGGTGAAAAGTTAAAAGGAGCAAACAAAAATCAGGCAATCTATTTCCATGAAGTTGGAACCAGTCAAGGAGAAGATAAACCGATCTATTTTGATCGTGCACATCCAAATCGAGGATTTTACAGTTTCATCACAGAAGATGAGAAGCATCTGATTCTCGATGCTTGGGAATCTACTTCTGGAAATGCATTATATTACAAGTCGCTTTCTGATGACAAAGAGGAATTTGTGACTTTGGTCGAAAATTTTGATTCTGATTATATCTATATAGATAAGCTTGATTCTGGATTATTATTTCTTACAAATAACAACGCTCCAAATAAAAGACTCATATCTATTGACACCGAAAAACCGAAAGAGAAATATTGGAAAGATATTATCGCGGAATCAAAAAATGTCATTCAGTTTGCAGATATATTTGGCGGTAAACTGGTCTTAAATTATCTAGAAAATGCTTCAAGCCAAATAAAAATATTTGATTTGGAAGGCAAGCTCCTTACCAATGTTACTTTGCCGGAGATTGGAAAAGTTCAAAACATAACTGGGTCTAAAGATGACAAACAAGCATTCTTTGCTTTTGAGAGTTTCACCAAACCATTAAGTATCTATAGTCTAGACCTTGAGACGGGCAAGGTGGCATTGTCTAGAGCTCCTAAAATTGATTTTGACTCAGACCAATTCGAGACCAAGCAGGTATGGTTTCCCTCAAAAGATGGTACCAAAATACCAATGTTCATCTCCCACAAAAAGGGGTTGAAATTGGATGGTGATCGTCCGACCTTGATCTATGGCTATGGTGGATTTGACATAAGCATACTCCCAGGATTTAATACTACAAGGTTGGCACTGGCTCCATTTATATTAGAAAATGATGGTGTTTTTGCTGTGGCGAATATCAGAGGAGGTGGTGAATTTGGAAAGGAGTGGCATCAAGCAGGAACAAAAAGTAAAAAGCAAAATGTGTTTAATGATTTCATCGCCGCATCAGAATACCTCATCAAAGAAAACTATACTTCCAGTGAAAAATTAGCGGCATACGGTAGATCAAATGGTGGGCTATTGATGGGAGCAATCATGACTCAGCGACCAAACCTTTACAAGGTGGTTTTGCCAGCAGTTGGTGTCCTTGACATGC
>ENA-ORXM01004132-ORXM01004132.1-marine-metagenome-genome-assembly--contig:-NODE-4132-length-13227-cov-10.260837_pt1 | contig 13227 bp, 6 predicted proteins | sample MGYA00237867_ERZ511480 | MGnify/ENA primary metagenome ERZ511480 (study PRJEB26309, sample SAMN06266103) | marine metagenome | isolation source: Algal blade | place: United Kingdom:Sidmouth, United... | reverse complement strand
AATACTTTCTCTATCTGATTACCTAAACGATGATTTTCGTCTTGTATTATCTGAATGTAGCGTTTAAGGCTGGATTTGGGCACATTTTCGTCTAAAATCATCTCACTTGCCAATTTTATGGTCGATACCGGTGTTTTAAACTCGTGTGTCATATTGTTGATGAAGTCTGTGGTAAGCTCCGACATTTTCTTTTGGCGAATCATGGTGTTGATGGCGTAGAAGAAGCAGAATGCCAATAAAACAATAAAAAAGAAAGCGGAAAGTGGCACTAAGCCATTGCCAAAAATTGCTGCAAAAGACCTGTCATTTTTTTCGGGAAAATAAACACTTAAATTACCTGTTTCTTTCCATACATTGCCATCAAATAAGGCTGTTTCATATGGCTCTTCACCAGCGTCTGCTGCATCATATTCTCGGCTGGCTAAAACCAGATTATCTTCGTCATCTGTAATTTGCCATTCTGGTTCTGCTTTAATGCCATGATTGGCCAATTCATCGTGAATAATCTGATTAAAATCAAATTTATTGAGTCTTTCCTCCAATGTCTCCTCACTACACATAATTGTTAAAACCAAATCATTGATGAGTTGTGTAGCATCTTGTATATTGGCATGTGGAATGGTTGGAATCATTGATTTTGACGCCACCTCTTTTTTGACTTTACTAATAGTATCCTTTAAGGTTTCCCCTAACAAATCGTTCATAGAACCACTGGAACTAAAAGCAATGTATTCTTGCTCTACTCTTACAGAATGTGAGGCTAATAAGGCTGGTATATCGTCATTTTCATTATTTCTAAACCCATTTATATTTTCATCAATCCCATAATAGCTTGTGATAAAAGTCCCTGCTTGATCCGAAGAATCTCGAATGGTAATGCGGTTAATTTTATCGGTACTATCAATATAAATTTCGTAATGTGCGCCATTTTCATTGCAGCCATTGCCTTGTAATGAATAAGAAAGGCTAAAACTATCGGAAGTGACTGTATAACAAAAATCATCAAGCGAATTACACTGGGCATACCAGTCATTTTGTTCTTGATTGAGTCTTTCGTAGGTAAGATTAAATTGATCGCCTTTTTGGAAATTATCTAAAGCATCTAATAATTCATCAATGACATTGACCTCTTGCCCTGCAATGTGTGTAATAATATCTCCTTTGCGGAGTCCTGCGTAATAAGCAGGTGTATTTTTGTAGACTGTTTCTACATATAGCCCATAATCGCCCTTTAAATTGAACTGTTTGGCGAAATCTTTATCAATGGTATGTGCCCAAAGTCCTAAAATGGCTTTTCCTTGTTTTATTTTGTCATTAAGATCCTTATTAAACTTATCTCTACTGCGATTATGATACTTATCGGTATCAATATTCACTTCTTTTTTGATAAAGCCCGCTGCTTCCCTTGTTTCTATTTTTTTAGTAATGCCCGCCAGTACATGATGCACTGATTGCTTAAATTGCTGCTCATTGAGTTCATTGGCTTGATTGATCCAGTAAAGCTGTATCCCAATCAATCCGACCATCGCCCCAATAATCACCGTAACTAAAAATTTGATCTTCATCTTATTCATAGATTTTAAAAATAGAATAAAAGCATATTATAAGGAATTGCTTTAACAATCATTAACACCAAAAACACCTTTTTAATTCCCTATTAACGTATTTTTTTTGAAAAAAATTGTTTTTGAGGATTTGTGATATATTAATTTGGAGCGAAAGGTAAAGAGCTTCGTCGTGGCGGAAAGGCCTGCTATCCGTTCTTATGGTGGCTGGCCTCTGCGCTTCAGGCAGACACATGTGCCCCCACAGCCACCATACCACTTCTATCAGGGCTATTTTGGATGGTCTGAACAGAGCGTATTTTATGGGCAGACGTTGCACTGCAACGTCTCTACGTCTCTACGTTCCTTTCGTCCCCTAAATCGTCTCTTTATACTACCTAATGCAAGGTATTTTTTTTCGCTATGTGTAGGTATTGTTTGTGAAAGGGTGGGTTTGTAATTTTGCATAAAAAATAGACCAGATGTCCAATACACTCTCTTCTTCTACAAATTCTTTAGACTATAAAATTATCGGTCCTGATTGTCTTTGTTCTTTAGGCAAGGGAACTAAAAAGAAATGCTGTAAAAAATATAAACGGGGGAAGCAATGTAAGCGGTGTCCGAAGGAGATTCTTTAGTGCTTTTCTTTGTGCCGTGGTTCTTAGTTCTTGGTGCTGTGGTTTTTCTCCGCTTAATGACCAGTGCTTTCATCTCGACTCCGCTCGATGAGAGCAGGTTCTTGATGTACTGATTGTTTAAAAAAATCTGTGTAATCCTCAAAATCTATAAAAATCCGTGATTCAAAGGCTTGGTGGTGTGGCAAGGGTTTTTGTAGCGTCTAATAGCGTTGAAACCATGTAAGATAGCCTCGATAGCAGCGTTATACCAAAAGGCAGCGTTGGCGAAACGTCTCGTAGAGACGTTGCAGTGCAACGTCTTTTGGTATAGTAGCGGATAGCGAGACCCTGCGCCACGACGAAGCTCCAAACCTTTCGCTCCAAATTAAAAAATAGCAATTTTAAAAGCGTATATCAATAATACACCAAAAGGCTTTGTCGTGTGGCAAGGATTCCTGTAGAGCCTAATTCCCCAATATACCAATACACTAAATCTGTAGAGCCTAACTGCCTAATCAAATAATTCCTAACGACCCAATACACTGATTAACGAATAAGCGTGACATTCCCTTTTTCGACGATGGTGTTCCCGTCATGTGTGACTGCCTCCACGTAGTAGATGTATACCCCTACTAACTGTTCCTCTCCTTCAAAAAAGCCGTCCCATGTGGCGTCAAAGCCTGCTCCTTTGTAGACTTCCCTACCCCAACGATTGTAAATTGCAAATGAATTGATGTCTTCGATGCCATTGGTATAGAGGCGTACTACGTCGTTTAAGCCGTCGTTGTTTGGGCTAAAGGCGGAGGGAACTAAGACGTAGATACTTGCATCTACGAAAACGGTTACGGAGTCTATCTTTTTGCAAATGCCATTTGTTCCTTCTAGGTAGTAGGTTATGGTTTGATTGGGATCAGCAGTAGGTTGTAGGCTGTTGGGATTTGATAAGCCAATGGTGGGTGACCAAGTAAAACTGGCATCAGAATAGCCATTTAAGGTGGCTGTTTCGGCTATGGTAATCTCTATGTCATCTCCTGCATCAACGATGGGTAATGGGTTTACGTTCACAACCAATTCATCTGATGCGGAAAAGCATTCGTTGGCGATGGAAATGGAGTAGGTCGTTGTCACGGAAGGGGTGGCGACGGGTTTGATGGCATTGGGGTTGTTCAGGCTTTCAGCAGGTGACCAAGTATAGTCAAATCCGTTGGGGGTTGTGACGGTGAGTCGGGCGGTATCGCCTTCGCAAATGGTAATGTCTGCTGCTGCTTCTATTTCCACGGCTTGTACAACAGCTACTTTCACGGAATCAATCGTTTCGCACAAGGCATTATTCGCTTGTAATATGTAAATTGTGGAGTCTGTTGGCATGACGGTGGGTGATATGAGATTGCCTACGTTTGTTCCTAAATTATTGCTCCATGCAAAATTGTTGAAATCGCCATTAATCGTTGAAGTTAGTTCTATGTCTTCGCCTACACAAATAAAAGTGTCTGGCAATAACTCAAGGACTGGTTTTTTTAGAATGTCGATAAAAACGCTGTCTTCGTGGAAACAGTTGTTTGCTTCGCCTGATACATACAACCAAGCATCTTCTGTGAGATTGACTACTTGGTTTTCTGCTGTAGCATCATCCACTAAATTTGCAGGACTCCACAAATAGCTATAGTTTTCTTCTGTGGCAATATTGAGGTTGATGTCTTCGCCTTCACAACTCACTAAATCCTCTTCAAGTAAATCAAATGGGAAGGTAATGGAAACCAATACAGAATCCACCACATCACAAAGAATATTGCTTGCTTCTAAATAATACCATGTTTCTTCTGTGGGTGCGACCATTGGTGATAGCACGTTGCCAACAGGTGCGTCTCCACTACTTGTCCACTGAAAATTATCGAAATCTCCTGTTACGGTTGTTGTCAATTCAATGGATTCTCCTAAACAGATATTTGCATTGGCAATCGTCTCAATTTCGGGAAAGGCTAATACTTCTACCAAAATACTATCCTGAGACGTACAACCAGACACGGTTTCGACATAAAAATAATACCATGTATCCTCCTCTGGCGAAACGGTTTGATCCGCTAAGTTAACGTCTGAAATGTCGTTATTTGTTCCCCAGAAGAAAGAGACATCTTCATTAATACCGCCATCATAAGAACCATTTAGAGAGGCTTGATCGCCTACACAGATTGGCGAAATTGGCGAAATTATGGCATCAACAGGGTTGGGAATAATGACCGCTTGTTCGACAATGGCGGCACAGCCATATATGTTTTCGATGGTTAAACTCACAAAATACGTTCCTGGTTCACTATAAGTATGGCTGGGATTAACCTCTGTACTCACATTATCAAAGGGATTCATTAAATCCCCGAAGGTCCAGCTCCACGAATTAAAATGGGGGTTATTCGTTACTTCTTCAAAATCAATTAAGAATTCGCCACAATCGCCTTGAACATACTCAAATTCTAAATCTTGAATGGGATAGAGGTATAAAGTAACAGTGGCTGTATCTGTACAGGTGTTGTTTGATAAAGCTGCTGCAATACTAATTTGGTAGGTTCCTGTATCGGGGTACGTGACAATTGGATTCAAGCTATCAATGGGAAAATTCATGACAACTTCATTTGGATTTTCAGGAATCCATTCAAAGGTCACACCTGGATCGGTTGTTCCTAAGTCTGTACCTTCAAAATTATAGACAAAGCTCCCACAACTGACAAACTCATACTGACTGGGTGCAATGAGTTCTGCTTCCCCTCCTGGTGTTACCAAAACTTGGTTACAATCAGTTACATTGAATTGAAAATCTCGTCGATTGGTACAAATAGGCATGCCATCTCGGTATTCTGTCACTTGAATACCCACCACATACTGTCCTAATTCTGTGGGTAAACCTGTCAATAAGCCTGTTTCTGAATCAATAGCCAAAGGTTCTGTTCCTCCAATTTGGTTATCTACATCATAGCCTGCGAGCCAATTTACGTTGCCATAAGGCAATGCTGTAAAAGGCTGTGGATCAGCGACACTTGCACCATCAAAAGGCGTGTACATGCTATAAACCAAAGAATCTCCATCTGGATCAGAAGCAGAATGGTCATAAACCAATGGAAAATCAGCACAAATAATGGCAGGAGGATAATTATAAAAAGTTGCAGAATTGTTGTTGGCATTCAATGTATTGTGTGGAATATCAATCTCATAAGTCGCTCCTGTATCTCCTGGCGCAAAAATATTGTCGATGGTATTGTTTCGGCAACAACGTTGAAAAATGGCTTTATAGACGCCTGGTGCATCGGGTAAAGTTACATCAAGTCGATACACACCTTGTTCCAAACAAATATCTGGAATATTGGTAAAACACGGATCTTCTTCAATTACAGGCTCCAAAATAATGGGATCAGACACCCCAACCCCTGTACTCGCCAAATTACCATTTTCATTAACAAGCATACCACTGGGATTACGCAACGTAATATAAGCTGTTTCGTCTAATTCGGCACAACTTGTACAGTCACAATCTCTAAATAATTCCAAAGTAATTCGGTAGTTGTTTCCACCTTGATGGGTATACGAAAGCTGTCCACCAATGAGGTGATTTGCCACTAAGGAAGGTTGTATTAATAACCAAAAACAGCTAATTAAGAATATTGTTTTTAGTGTGTGTTTCATGTTTAGTCTATGGGGTTTTTTAATTCTTAGTTTTAAACATATAAATATAGACAAACTTAGGGAGAACAACCACATCAAAATAGTTGGTTTTAGTTGTTTTTGGGGGTTTTGTCGTTTTTAGGGTTGTTTTTTTCTTGGTTTTTGGAATTTCATGCTTTTTATTGATATATATGTAAATTATATTTGATAATGGAAAAGTTTTTCACGCAAAGGGTTCTGACTGTCTAAAATAGACCCGATGGTAGTGTTATAGCCTTCTTTTCGTTTCAGTAGTTTTAGTTGTTGCGGTTCTTTTCTTGATACATTATTAGGCTATAGTAACGGACAGCGGGCCCATGCTTGGCGATGAAAGAGGAACTGTTGTCTCCTTCTAATTTTAATTAAAAAATGATGCTATTAGGAGAGAACGGTAAAGTGCTTCGTCGGTACGGAAGTTCCTGCTATACACTATTATGGTGGGCTATTTTTGGGCAACCACAAGGAATTGCCCCTACAAGCCTACGCTGCCACCATACCGTTGCTATCAGGTCTATTTTGGATGGAGTGTACCGCTATCAAAGGATTTATTTTGCATTGAGATTTTTCACTATATCGAAATTATGATTATTTTTGCACATCAAAAAACACGCAAATAATTACGATGAAAGCCATAGAACAACAACTTTTAGGAATCTTACAAAATATCAAAGGCTCAGGGTCTTTTGCTTCTTCCAATACTCAGCCATTTGTACACCCAAAACTGATTGTGGAGGATTTTGGGGAATTGGGATTTCCGTTGAACAAACCTCAAATCAAAGGGCTTATTGAGATCGCCCGCCAAGCTCCTTTCGGCAAGGGCAGTGAAACTATAACGGATACAACTGTTCGCAAAACGTGGGAAATTGATGCTGATCAACTCTCTTTTAAAGGAAAGGATTGGGAACATGCTTTTGAAATGATGTTGGAACATGTACAGTACGATTTGGGTATTCTTCACCACAAAATCAAAGCATCTTTGTATAAGTTGTTGATTTATGAGGAAGGAGGATTTTTCTTGCCGCATAAGGATTCTGAAAAGGAAAAAGGTATGTTTGGAACGATGGTCATTGGTTTGCCTTCCACCCATACAGGCGGTGAACTAGTGGTGCGTTTTGGTGAAAAAGAAAAAATAATTGCCTTTTCTGATAAAACAGATAAACTCAACTTCCCTTATGCCGCTTTTTATGCAGATTGCGAGCATGAAATCAAGCCTGTAACCAGTGGCTATCGGGTTTGTTTGGTGTATAATTTGATTCAAAAAAGCAGCACAAAAAAAATAAAATCTCCTCAATTTGACAATTATGTAGCCGAAGTCACCGAACTTTTGACACAACTCAAAGCCTCCACCGAACAACCTTTTCAAACAGTTTTATTGGGTCATGAGTACACACCAGAAAATTTTTCGTTAGATGCGCTCAAATTAGATGATGCGCCCAGAGCCGAAGTACTTTTTGCAGCAGCCGACAAAGCAGGTTATTTTGCTCAATTGGGGCTTGTAACACACTATCAAATGGGCGATTTAGAAGGTGGTAGTGGTTATGATGATTATTGGGGCGGTGGTCGTAGTCGTTCTTCTGGTAAGGAAACCATGGGCGACGAAATCTATGAGGAGTACACCACGATTGAGCATTGGGCAGAGGGAAACAATACCATTGATTTGGGTTCATTGCAGGTTGAATGGGAAGAAATGATTACGGATATAGAAATAGGAGACGATGACCCTACCCAACAAGAAGCCGAAGGTTATACAGGCAATGCAGGCATGACGATGACATATTGGTATCATTATGGAGCGATTGTTTTTTGGGCAAAAGACCAGCATTTTCGACTTTTACAGAATCGCCCTACGTTTGTGAAATTAAAATGGCTTCGAGATTATACAAACCGTTGGAAAGAAGCAGGACTCAACGCACCAGAATACAGCAAACAACTCTTGCAAGCATTTACGACTGAAGAATTACAACCCGAAAAAAGGAATTATGGTCGTACCATTGATGGAAGCTTAGACTATGGCGCAGTCACTGCTAATTTGCTCAAACAAAAAGATGGCAAACTCTTAGAAAAAGTTGGCATCAATATACTTCCTCCCATTTTCAAGCATATTTCTATTGAAAATTGGCGAGATTTGTTTGTAGAATATGGGGCAAGTCCTTTCAAATCCGTCTTTAAAGAAGCGGGCTTATCGGGCAATATCACCACATTGCGTCACCTTTTAGCCACCTTACACCCTTTAATTTTTACAGATAAACCCAAAATTCTCAAATTTGTCGAAAAACAGGTAGAGAATTTACCTGATTATTTACTGAATACGCCACTTCACGAAATCAGACCAAAAGAATCTTATTATCGAGACGTTAAAGAAGAAACTCGCACTAAAAAAACGGTCAAAGAAATCATTTCAGAAGTCTTAGTGTTAAGTCAATTTAAGAAAGAGAAAAAAGAATGGGCGAACAATGCTGCGGAAAGTATTACGAAGGCAATGCCCAGAGATTATGTAAATACGGTAGTCCTTCCTGTTCTATTGTCAAAAGACCTTGAAAAAGGTAAATTATTCAAGTATTTACATCAAATATGTATAAAAGACTTTGAAAAACGCACGAAAGACAAACCACAACCCCCAGCAGATTGGGCGCAAATTGTCCCTGAATCAAACCACCGTTATAACAAAGCTACTTGGGATATTTTAAGAGCTTTTATAGAATCGCCTACCGAACAAATATTTCTATACAAAAAGCCTAAAAATCATCGTTCTGAAATGGAACGGACACTAAGCGGCACTAAACTTGATATAAAAATGGAGACGCTCAGAACAAGACCTTCACATACACTGCAAATCACCAAGACACAAACGACTTATCATCGGCTATTGACTCATTGGGAGGAAGATGTGGTGTTATTGGGGAAGTTGAGGGAGGTTGAGGTTTAGGATTTGAATGGGGAGAGAATGGTCGGGTGCTTCGTCGTGGCGCATGGTCTCGCTATCCGCTAATATGGCTTAGAATCAACGAATCTATCACATAAGAACCGAACCACAGAACTACGGCACTAAGAACTACAGCACCCAAAGAAAGCCATTCCGCTACTATCGAGTCTATTTTGGATGGACAGGACATAAAAAAGTCAAAAAATATACTATCTTTGGGCAGGGGAAACATAATATTTTATAAATATTTAAATTAAATACAATGAAAAAAATTGTAATAGGCATTTTTATGCTTGTACTTAACCTATGTTCTCTCCAAATCTTCGCACAATGTGGGGATATTGAGATATATTCCCAACAAGATATTGATGATTTTGCAGCAAGTGGTTGTACAACAGTCCAAAACTTAACTATCTGGGGTGATAGCTTCCCATATAATTTGCAAGGATTAAACAATCTTACAGAAGTTACAGGCTTATTACACCTCGATTTTGTATTTAATTTGGAGGAGTTAGAGAATCTGACAACAGTAGGTTCCTTGAACATATCACATTGTTATGATTCCCAAGGGTTAGAAAATCTGACAACAGTAGGTTCTTCGTTGAGCATATCAAATTCTAATAATTTCCAAGGATTAAACAATCTTACAACAGTAGGTTTTTTGGACATATCAAGTTGTGATAATTTCCAAGGATTAAACAATCTTACAGAAGTTACAGGCCCACTACAACTCCAGTCGGTAGGTATTGAGGGGTTAGAGAGTCTGACAACAGTAGGTTCCTTAGACATATCAGATTGTTATAATCTTTCAACTCTTAGCAATCTACAATCTGTCAATGGAGATTTTACATTTTATACTATTGGTATAGAAAATTTTAATGGACTTCAAAATCTCACAACCATTGAAGGAGATTTAAATTTAAATAGTGGTTGGACTACTAATTATACAGCTTTAGACAATATTGAGACCATAGGCGGAGACTTACAAATTTTTTCAATAAATGGATTTGATGCTTCACCTGGCTTTGTATTTGATGCATTTAATGGATTACTTTCTATTGGTGGTTCTCTATTCATAGAAGGTTCTTTCAATGTTGATCATATAGATGGATTTTCTAACCTCAACTTCATAAATAGTAACTTAATTATAGATGGCCATTATCAATTAATCAGTGTTGATGGATTTGAGAGTCTCACTTTTATTGGCAACGATACAGAATTTACTGAGAATCCACTACTCTCCGAATGTTGTGTCGCAAAGTGTCTAAAAGAAGCAACAGAAGAAGCACTAATATTTACTGATAATGCAATAGGCTGTAATTCCTATCAGGAGGTTTTAGCAAATTGTGATGGTCAGTATGATAATTGCCAAACGAGCGACCATATTACAGCATTTGCTTATCACGATATAAATGAAAATGGTGCATACGATGGGGAGGACTATGGTTTATTCAATCAAGCATTTTCCCTCTTGCCAGAGGGCATTTTTGCATATACTAATGAAACAGGCTTAACAACATTTTTTATAGAAGATGATACATACACACTAAGCCTTGAAAACAATCCATTTTGGGAACTTACAAGCAATGATAGTACAATTCCTATTACCATCGACAATGTGGGTACACAATTCAATTTTGGATTTACACCTGTAACAGATTTTGTACAAATTAATGGCGATTTGACCAGTGCGATTACTCGTTGTGGTTTTGAAGTAAATTATTGGCTTTCTTATAAAAATATAGGCACAGTTTCCTCTAATGGCATAGTCACCTTAGACATAGATTCTTTAACTTCTTTAGTGAGTGCAGACCCTATGCCTTCTTATGAAACTGGCGGTACTTTGTATTGGGAATTTGACAACCTCCTACCCTCTTATACTGAACAAATCAAGCTCAACTTACAAATGCCTAGCGTTGATTTTATAGGAACAATTTTAGAATCAGAGGGAACAGTTTGGGCATTGAATGAAGCGGGAGAGTCTATTTCTGAAAATAAATTTTATCATAGCTCAGAATTAACTTGTGCTTATGACCCCAATGACAAATTGGTCACGCCCATCGGTATCGGAGAAGAAAACTATACGCTTTTTGAAGACAGCTTATTGCAATATACCGTTCGTTTTCAAAATACAGGAAATGATACGGCTTTCAATATCATTGTTACAGACACTTTGAGTGATAATTTAGATTGGACAACTTTTGAAGTCGTGAGTCAAAGCCACGAATTAAAAACAAATTATCTCCAAGATCAAGGCATTATTGCTTTTCAATTTGAGGAGATTTATTTGCCTGATAGTAATGTCAATGAACCTGATTCACATGGCTTTGTTAAATACCAAATTGAGTTAAAAAACAACCTTGAGGAAAACACAATTATCGACAATACGGCTCATATTTACTTTGATTTCAACCCCGCCATTGTCACCAATACCACACAAAATACAATGGTTACAGATATTCCATTAAGCATTGTCAAACTCAATGAGACTCAAACATTGCGTTTGTATCCCAATCCAACAAAGGATTTTCTTTTTATAGATATAGAAGGCGATACCAACACGCCTATGACCTTACAACTTTTTGATATGATGGGTAATGAAGTCCTTTCACAAAAAAACATTTTGTCTCAACAACCTATATCTGTTAGTCAATTTACATCAGGACTTTATTTTCTTCAGATAAAATTGGGTGAGCAGTTTGTGAATGAGAAGATTTTGATTCGATAATCATTTGATTTTAAGGAGAGAATGGTGGAGTGCTTCGTCGGTACGGAAGTCCCTGCTATACACTATTATGGTGGGCTATCTTTGGGCAACCACATGATGTATTGTCGATTTTGCATTTGTGACCGAAATAGAAGCATCTCTTCTGTTGAATAACCATCATCTGCAGTCAGCTTGTCTTTCTGTGTATCGTATTTGGGTAGAGAGTTTCATCGCTGCTTTAAATCTTTCTGCTATATCCTTTCGTTCTGCTTCTGTTAGCTTGGCAAGTTTGTCAAGAGAACGATTCATAAATGTATCTAAATTGTCTTCAGAACTGTACTGGTTTTTGTAATCAAAAAGGTAGAAGGCTAAAAAACGATTGACAAAATCTCTGTCTAACATGCGTTCTGGACTTATTTTTTTTCTGGTAGCAGTTGTAAATTCTGCGGACTCTGTTAAGCCTTTTAGATATTTTGCCACGTTTTGGTGCATCGCATGGCGAATTTCTTGATCTGACAATTAAGCCACCTGTATTAATTCGCTTGAAGATATGAAAAATGGCGTCGGTATCTCCTTCTTCTATGATATGACACTGCAAGATGGTTTCATTGATTAATCTTTGTTCTGGTCGATCTAAATCATCCCATCCTTTGCCTTCAAGTCTATGTAAAAACTCTAAATTTTGCAGTTTGAGTTCTTTGCTTACCATAAACCTTCTTAAAGTGGTCAATCGCTGTAAGCCATCTATCACTAACCAAAAATCAGGGTTGCTTCCTTCAAAATAAAAGACGGGTAAGGGAAAACGGATCAATCAAATAGCTTTGCTGCTTGTTATATCCCATAATCCTTTTTTTCTTTGAAATGCGGTCTGCAAATTGATTTCTGTGTGCCTAATTCTTTCTACCATCGCATAAACAGGAATTGCCTGTAACCGAACTTTAAGATTGTTTGGGTTAAATGGTTTTTTCACCGAAACTCCTACGTCTTCTGCTTCGATATTTTCATTATTGTCTGACATCCTTAATTTTTTTGCTACTATCAAACTTATTGCAACTAAGCGTTTACACCATTCAAAATAGCCCTGATAGGAGCGTTATAGCTTTTTGGGATTTTGCAGTTTATAGTGTTGGGATAAGGCATGCCTTATCTGTACAATATCAGTTCGTTCTTTTGTAACAAACAGGTTAATAAAAGCTATAGTAGCGGATAGCAGGAAGCCCCGTAACGACGAAGCGGCTGACCTTTCGCTCCTAAAAAATAATCCAAAGATTATTCTACAATATCTACCCGTTTGGTGGCATCTATTGTTGCATTGCGAATGGCGATGTGTCGGGCGGTTGTTTCGACGAGGACTTCAAATGCATCTGCGCTTGGAGTATTTTCTTGTAAAATTGCAGGTTTTCCGTTGTCACCTCCTTCTCGTATGGATTGAACGATGGGGATTTGCCCCAATAAAGGCAAGTCGTATTTTTCGGCTAAACGCAATCCTCCTTCTTTACCAAAAATATAGTATTTATTTTTGGGTAATTCTTCGGGGGTAAACCACGCCATGTTTTCGACAATACCTAAAACGGGGATATTGATGTTGGGCATTTGGAACATCGCTAAGGCTTTTTTGACATCGGCTATTGCAACTTCTTGTGGGGTAGTTATCACGATTGCGCCTGTAACGGGCATCGTTTGTACGAGCGTTAAATGAATGTCTCCTGTGCCTGGTGGTAAATCAAAAAGCAAATAGTCTAATTC
>ENA-ORXM01004129-ORXM01004129.1-marine-metagenome-genome-assembly--contig:-NODE-4129-length-13233-cov-3.896549_pt1 | contig 13233 bp, 12 predicted proteins | sample MGYA00237867_ERZ511480 | MGnify/ENA primary metagenome ERZ511480 (study PRJEB26309, sample SAMN06266103) | marine metagenome | isolation source: Algal blade | place: United Kingdom:Sidmouth, United... | reverse complement strand
CTTTTTAAATACAATGATTTTATCATCCTTCACATGCTCAAGAATTGTTGCTTTCACCGGTGCTTTTAAGGCAGGAGTGCCAAAATCAAATTCTTCATCATCACCCGTCGCAAGCACACGTCCAACCTCTGCGCTATCACCTTCATTACCTTGTAGGCGGTGCACAAAAATTTCCTGTCCTTCTTCAACTTTATACTGTTTTCCAGCAATTTCTACGATAGCAAACATTCTTTTCTAAATTTAGGCTGGCAAAAGTACAAATAATCTCTCAAATTTTTCAAGCCTTTTAGGTAAAAATCGTCACGCTCGCTTTCCGGTGTTCATTGTAGCTCTTGGTGGTATGCTATGTACCTTGTAAAACCTTGTTTTTTATCTCTTGTGGGTGCTTTCTTCGTCAGCATCCTCGTATCGTAAAAACTTTCGGTTTTACAGCGTTACATGCGCACATGCCACCAGTTTTCTTGCTTCAATGGCTAATGGAGTTGCGAGATGATGAGATTGCGAAACTTGCTTCAGTTAAATGAAATGAATTCTCACTGCGTACAAAATAACTTCTTCATGTGATTACGGTTCGCATATCACAGACTAGAAACCTAAAAGTGCGAAAAAAACTTAGGCCGTGGCCTTTAACTCGGCCGAGTCGCAATCTGCAGTTGGGGTTTTACCGCAAACGGTGCATTCACCAATTTCATTGGTCAACATGGGGTTGTTTGTTGCACAGGTGCCTCTAAATTCACCATCTTTCTTGAACAGAATTCTCACGCTCATCAAAACAAAAAACAAGGCTACTACGCCAAAAATGATAAAAAAAGTCTCCATAAGTTAATTTAAAAACGTTTGACTAACGAGAATTGTTCCGCATTGTAAAACTACATGCAACAACTTTACTTTAGCTTTTGAATGGCTACTGACATGCTTTCTGTAATCGCTTGTAGCCATGCGAATTCTTGTTGTATCAATTTTACCTCCTGCAAGTTCAACCTTAAGCCTTTGTCAATGCCTTCTTTACCCAAACGCAGCTCAGTATTACGAAGTTCTTCCAACTGATCCCATTGATGGTTCACTTGTTCTTCAGCTTTCACTTGTTCTTGGGTCTTTCTCGCTAGTTCCTCTCCCTCACCTGTTTCAAGAGAAATGCCAACGCTTCGTAATTCATTAGCAATTTCTTGTGCCAACGTGTCCACCTCATCGGTTAAATCTGCTATGTGGTGTGTCTTAATGTAACTACCCAAATTCGCTAAGGTTGAAAGCATAGATTGATTCAGTGTAACCAACTCATAATAGGCAGAAAACTTTTGTTTTTTTGAGGCTGGGTCTTTCATATACCGTTGAAATGCGCCGTTTAATTCACTAGCACTTAGAAAGGCTTCTTTTCGCAATAATCTATATTCAATTTCACGCTCTGGGTAGCGATAGTAGTTGGCAATGCCTCGCAAATACTCTCCGTTCTTTTCGAACGCTTCTAGTAAGGCAGCTCGAATATTCACATATTCCCAGTTCGGCAATACAATGTAACTAACAACAACGCTCACAGCGGCTCCTATTAATGTATCTACCAAACGATAAGTGATCACATCCCAATGATCAGAATCTATCAATGAAAAAACAAATACAACATTTAGGGTAATTGCAGCTGCGGCAATTAAATAGTTTCTCTGCAGCAGTGAAAAAGCAAATAACATACTTATTGCCGCTATGCTAACAAAATAATATGGGTTCTCTGAAACCTGAATCAACAATATTGCGACAACCACACCAACAATGGTCCCAATTAAACGTTTGTTTGACCTCTGCCTTGTGAGTCCGTAGCCTGGGCGCATGATGACAACAATGGTAAGCAAAATCCAATATGCATTTTCTACGTGTAACAATACACCGATACTGTAGCCAATCAATAAGGCTATTGTTAAGCGAACAGCATGGCGAAATATTGAAGATTTGGTCGTAAAGTTCTCTTTTAAAATCACAGGGCTGTAGTCTTCACGGGTGAGAAAACGGCCGTGCTTTTTTCTTGAAAAATCAATTTGCCGTTGCCTAGAAACCGTGGTTAACAACCGCTCAATTGATACTAGGTTACCCACTTGTTTTTCTAAGTAATCATGCAAATTTCTTAACATCACGGCTCCCTCTCTTGCCTGCGGAAGACCAATGTTTGTTACATAGGTTGCAACATCATTTTTGGCATCCTCTAAAATTGCATCAAAGTCGGGTGATTGTTCAATCGGTTTTCTATCTAAAACGAACCTGGCGTAAGTGAGTAAACGCTCGGCAATCAACGCGCCAATATGGTGAAAATGCGCTAAATAAGTTTCCTCGTCAACCACAGTTTCTCTTACCACTTGAAATTTTGCAGGGTTAGCAACTGCAAGTTCCATCATATCAATTAACTCAATAAGCAAGAGCATATTCCGGTTTCTCGATCTCGACTGCCCTCCAAACTGTCTGTCAGACAAAAGCAAGTTTCTCACTTCCTCTTGCTTTGTGGTTACCAGTGTTTGAAGACGCAGAATTTCTTCATCCCTTTCAAATCTTTTTAAATCAGATTTGCTAACTCGCATGCTTAAATATTCTGCAGTTAAACCGGCAAGCTCACCCAAACGCTCCATGGTTTGTCTCTTGCGCGTAAGCCAGTGATAGAGTGATGAAATGGCGATGTAAAGCGCGCCTCCAACAATGAACGACGTTAAATACGGAATAATATCTTCTATGGAATACACTCTAATTAAGCTAAACACCATAGCCAATAAGCCACTTAGCGAAAACATGCTTGCTCGGTTACCATAAACAGACAGATTCGCCATGATGAATGATATAACAGCGATGGCCGGTAAAAGCAACCACAGAGAAGTTGCGCTCATGTTCATTACAAAAATGATTAGCGTATTCACACCAACGCTGATGATCATGGCTAAAGTGCGATGTCGAAAACTACCTTGTAAATCGCTGAACGAAGTGAGTAAAATGGCGATACAAATCCCGATGATTAGTCCGTTTTTCTCAAGAAAAAATAAGGAGAAGCCAACGGCCAACATCAAGCAAGTCATTAAGAGCGAACGCTTAAACTCATGACTCCTAAAAAACCGATTGGTTTCGGTAATAGCTTGCGAGAAAGAGATCGCTTTTTGGCTAATAATCACCTAAGACAACGTAAATAGAAAGAAATAAGAAATAATTGCTAACACAGTTGTTGTAATCCCTATCGCTTTGGATTTAACCCACCCTGTTTGCCCAAGAAAGGCAACAAAAGTTAATACGCCAAGATTAAATGCAATTCCACCGATCAACCTCGCCCTGTCTATACTTTCGGTCGATTTTTCAAGTGGAAAATCTGGGTGACTGACCAAGTAAAGGTTAGTCATAGCAAACATAGCGATGATGAATAAAAACGACGCCACCGCAGTTGTGATTATCATGGCATTGATTATTTTACCTTGTTGCTTGGCCAAAACCAAAGCGCCCAATATTGTTGTGCTCATACCACCCAATAAGGCAGAAATAAGGATTGATTGTGTTGCCAAAGATTCAATATAATCTCGTGTAAGTTCAAGCATATCAAGAAATGAAATGCAAAGGTAGAGATTCATCAATGAACAGCGTTCATCACGAACTTTTTGCTTTGCCTCGTACAGGAAAAGATGTAACAAAAAATTGAGCTTGAAGTTTTTATCTTCACACACAAATACTACTTATGAAACTTAGCTCTGCCAACTTAATTCTTGCTTTCGCATGTTTTACCCTTTCTATTTCGTGCTCTACACAAACAAAAACAATTGATGTAGCCGAAAATTCTACAGAATTTAACACATGGTTAGATCAACAATTTGATGCTGAAGTGAATCGCTCACCCATGTATCAAACTTATTTAGGTATCAAGGATGATTATGATAAGCTTGATAATCTCACTGATGAATATGACGAAGAAGAGTTTCAATTACAAAAAGATTTTCTTGCTGAACTGAAGAAATGGGATGAAACTGAGCTAGATGAGAAATCTCAAACCACTAGGAGATTATTGATTAGCGACATTGAGCGTGAAATTGAAAACAGAACCTATCATCAGTATAATTACATGGCGCATCAAATGCGCGGATTGCATGATCGTGTTCCTGCCTTTATGATTAACATGCACAAGGTTTCAACTGAAGAAGATGCCGAAGCTTACATTGCTAGAGTGAAAGATACCAAACGATACTTACTTGAAGGTATTGAACAAATGAAGACTAGAGAAGAGAAGGGTATAGTGCCACCTAAATTTGTGTTTCCTCATATCATTGGCGCATCAGAAAATTTAGTGAAAGGTAAACCATTTGATGATGGGGAAGACAGTCCGCTGCTTGAGGATTTTAAGAAGAAAATAGCTGAACTCGATTTGAGTGATGAAAAAGCAACTTCACTCACACAAGAGTTAGAGCAAGCCTTAACTACAGAATTTGCAGAAGGGTATGCTTCATTAACCACTTATCTAAAAGATCAAGAACAAAGAGCAACGGCCGACGATGGCGTTTGGAAATTTGACGACGGAGCGGCATTTTATAATGCAAGGCTTAGCGATTTCACCACAACCGATCTTACCGCAGATGAAATTCATGAAATTGGATTAAAGGAAATAGACCGAATTCATGGAGAGATGAGGGATATTATGAAGCAAGTTGGTTTTGAAGGAAACCTACAAGAATTTTTCACTTTCATGCGAGAAGACCCCCAGTTTTACTATGCGAACAACGATGAAGGCAAAGCGGCTTATTTAGATGAAGTAAACCGTGTGGTAGATGAAATGCGCAAGGAACTTGATGGCTTATTTCTTACCAAGCCTAAGGCTGATTTAATTGTAAAAGCAGTTGAACCGTTTCGTGAAAAAGCTGCCGGAAAGGCATTCTATCAGCAGCCTGCACCTGATGGCTCTAGACCCGGCACTTATTATGCAAATTTGTATGACATGGAATCGATGCCAACTTATCAACTAGAAGCGCTGGCTTACCATGAGGCAATTCCAGGCCACCATATGCAGTTGGCTATTAAGCAAGAGCTTGAAGGCTTGCCTAAATACCGAACTTACGGTGGAGGCTACACGGCTTACTCTGAAGGTTGGGGACTGTACTCAGAATTGATACCGAAAGAACTTGGTTTTTATTCAGATCCTTATTCAGATTTTGGTCGTCTTGCCATGGAACTATGGCGCAGCATTCGCTTAGTTGTTGATACAGGTATTCATTCAAAACAATGGACACGCCAACAAGGTATTGATTTTTATTCTGAAAATTCGCCAAACGCTATGGGCGATGTTGTGAAAATGGTTGAGCGACACATTGTGATGCCCGGGCAAGCAACGGCCTATAAAATTGGCCAATTGAAGATCATTGAGTTGCGAGAAAAAGCAAAAACCGCTCTTGGTGATGACTTCGACATTCGCGAATATCACGACGTAGTGTTAACCAATGGTGCGGTGCCACTGAATGTTCTCACCGAAATGGTTGATGAATACATTGCGTCAAAACAAAAATAATAGGAACGCAAAACACCCAAATTTGATTGAGAAGGGCAGTCGTTAACGAGTTAACATCGCTTAATTTTACAAGTATGGGTGTAAAGTCTTCTTTGGCGAAAGTGTATGCGAAAGTTGCCGTGCGAGATATGTATCGTATGGCAAAGAGAGCCGTAGATTGTCAAGATATTATTTTTGATGAACTCATTCAGTTTTCTAAAGACAGTTACTTTGGGAAAGCGCACAACTTCGCCGAAATCAAAACCATTGCTGACTACCAAGCAAGAGTGCCAATTCGTGATTACGAAGAAGCTAAGCTTTATTTTGATTTAACTGCCGAGGGCAAGCGCAACATACTGTGGCCAGGTCGCCCCTTGTATTTTGCCAAAACCAGCGGCACCACGTCGGGTTCAAAGTTTATTCCTATTACCCAAGAGTCTATCTCTAATCATATGAACGGCGCTAGAAGTGCACTGTTGGCAAATATTTGGCATACAAAGAGCACAAAATTCGTGAACGGCAAAATGATCTTTTTGAGTGGAAGCCCTGAATTATACGACCATAACGGCATAAAAACAGGTCGACTTTCAGGTATTGTCAATCATCATATACCCAACTACTTAAAGAAAAATCAAGTTCCTTCATGGGAGACCAATTGCATTGAAGATTGGGAAGAAAAAGTAGATGCCATTGTTTCGGAAACTATGAATATCGACATGACATTGATTAGTGGTATTCCACCTTGGGTATTAATGTATTTTGAGCGTCTGCTTGAACGTACGGGTAAAACAACGATCAAAGAAGTGTTTCCAAACTTTGAAGTATTCGTTTATGGCGGTGTGAATTATGAACCGTACCGAGCAAAAATTGATCGGCTGATTGGTGGTAAGGTGCAGATGATCGAAACTTACCCAGCAAGCGAAGGATTTATTGCTTTTCAAGACAAACCTGATGTTGAAGGATTATTGTTAAACTCCAACTCAGGTATCTTCTTCGAATTTGTTCCTGCCGATGAAATCTTTAACGAAAACCCAACGCGTTTGAGTTTGAGAGATGTAGAATTGGATAAGAATTATGCCATTCTATTAACAAGCAATGCGGGCTTATGGTCTTATAACATAGGCGATACCGTAAAATTTGTTTCTACCGATCCTCACCGTATTGTGGTTACAGGTAGAATAAAACATTTTATTTCAGCATTTGGTGAACATGTAATTGGGGAGGAAGTTGAAAAATCTCTGCAACAGGGTATCAAAGCAGCAGGTGGAGAAATTGTAGAATTTCATGTAGCTCCTAAAATAAAAGTTGAAGAAGGTTTGCCTTATCATGAATGGTTGATTGCATTTGAAAGGCTACCCAAAGACATGGAGGTATTTGCGACAGAAATTGATAAGAACTTACAGGAATTTAACAGTTATTATAAAGATCTTCGACAAGGTAATATGCTTCGCGAATTGGTTGTTACAAGCTTGCCTGCTGATGCATTTAGAACCTATATGAAGCGCAAAGGCAAACTGGGTGGGCAGAATAAGGTGCCGCGCCTGTCTAACGATCGCTCAGTTGCTGACGAACTGATATAAAAAAGCCCGACAATCGCCGGGCTCTGATATTTACAGACATCAATGAGTTTAGAAAGTGTACCCAATACTAATCTGTAAAACTCTGTTTTTCGCGCTACTGTCAGATTCGTTTTCTGCGCCTTCAAATACGGCTGTTGTACCGAATGTGTACCTCGCATCAAATGCAAAACTGTTATCAGTACGATAGCCGAGTCCAATCGGAATAGAAAAATCAGCATCCTTGACGAGGGCAAAATCACCATCATCATCTTTTAAATCATTTTCTGTTGAAATCTCTCCAACTGTATTCACTTGTTTGGCATTAACAACCAAGCCAGGTTGCACACCACCATACAAATTGAATGCGTCTCCTAAATAAACCTTTGCGAGAACTGGGAGCGTAACATAGTCGAGCTTGAATTCATTTTCAGCATCAACTCCGCCAACCATAAAATCAGTTTCTGTACCTTGTTGAGAGTATAAAAGTTCAACGCCTATACCAAAAGTATCGGCCACTTGAATGTCTGAGGTTAAACCGGCATGAAAACCAGTTCTGGTTGAAGGATCATCAATTCCCCCCAAGTTATCACTGTCAGCGTTGTCGTCGCTTGATAAATTAGCTAGGTTCAATCCCCCTTTTACACCAAACTCTACATCAACTTGTGAGTATGCCTCATGAGCAAATGCCATGGTTAGCAAAATGAAGAACGGAATTAGAATTCTTTTTGTCTTTTTCATAATTTGCTTTTAATTGTGTTATACAAATTCGATGATGAAACGTTCAATTTTGGAACAAAATTGCAAGTACATTCGTGTTTAAATGACGCAAGACTACGCGCTTGAAATATTAAAATCTGGCAGAAACGTGTTTCTCACGGGCTCGGCAGGCACAGGAAAAACCTATGTGCTCAACCAGTATATAAGTTATTTACGAGAACGAAAAGTTGCTGTTGCAATTACAGCATCAACAGGTATTGCCGCCACACACATGAACGGCGTTACCATTCATTCTTGGAGCGGAATTGGCGTTAAAGACCAAATCACCTCGGCCGATTTGCGCCGCATGAAGAAAAAAGCTTTTCTTACAAAGCGTGTTGCAAAAGCGAAGGTGTTAATTATCGATGAAATATCGATGCTACATAAACGGCAGTTAAGACTGCTCGACGAAGTGCTGCGATACTTACGAGACAGTCTTGAACCCTTTGGTGGACTACAACTTATTGTTTCTGGCGACTTTTTTCAGCTGCCCCCCGTTGAAAAACGAGATGTCGCTTCAAGAGAAATATTTTGTTTTATGAGTGAGGCATGGGTGCAGGCAAACTTTACGGTCTGTTATCTCACCCAGCAATTTCGGCAGAGTGAAAATGAGTTAGTTGAAATACTTAGAGAAATACGCACACAAAACATTAGTGAAAAAACAATCAATACCCTCCAAAGAAAAGTTGTAGATGCGGCGCAAGATAATCCCGATGTGTATCCGCACCTTTATACGCACAATGCAAATGTTGACCACTTCAATACCGAAAAGTTGATTGAGCTCCGTGGCTCTATTCGAAATTTTACTGCCGAGGTAAAAGGAAAAGAAGCGTTGATTGAACAGCTAAAAAGAAATGTAAACGCCGTGGAAAATTTACAGCTGAAAGATGGAGCAGAGGTCATGTTTATTCGCAATAACCCTGAATTGGGCGTTGTGAACGGTACACTCGGCAAAATAGAAGGCTTTGATGAGGAAGATGGATATCCCATTGTGGTTACAAGAGGAGGCGATGAAGTGGTTGCTGAACCTGAAACATGGCAGATTGAAGATGAAACTGGTAAACCTCTCGCACAAATGATGCAAGTGCCGTTACGTTTAGCCTGGGCAATTACGGTGCATAAAAGCCAAGGCATGACACTTGATGCCGCTTGTATGAATTTGCGTTCGGCATTTGAAGTAGGGCAGGGTTACGTTGCACTCTCTAGACTGCGTGAGCTTGATGGACTTACTTTACTTGGCATTAATGATATGGCCTTGCAATTAGATCCGCTTGCTCTAAAAGCTGATGCCCGATTTCAAGAATTATCGGCTAAGGTGGAACAAGAGAGCCGAACCAACTTACGCGTGGAAGCAACCAAGTTTATCCAAAAAGTTGGTGGATTGACTGCTCAAAAAGACATCGCGAAGCAAAAAGACAAACTTAAGAAACGTAAAACGCCAACCATTGAAATAACTAAAGGGTTTTTTAATAAAGGCATGACGGTAGAAGAAATTGCAGATCAGCGAGGCCTTGCACAGTCAACCATTTTATCGCATTTGCTACAGCTGAAAAAGGGCGGTCACGCTGTTGATATCGAGCATTTAAAACCAGAGGAGGAAATTCTCATTCCTGTGCGAGAGGCGGTTGCTGCTTTGGGTGAAGACTCAAAAAGCAAGAAAGCCATTCATGATCATTTAAAGGGGAAATACAGCTATGATGATATAAGCCTATGCTTGTTATTTGTGCCTTAGGCGAATTGCTTGTTCACCGTTTCAAAAATATCTCTAATTGCGGGGTAGGCGCCCTCGTAATATGACGGCAAATCGCCCACTTTTACCCAAATTGCTTTTGTGATGTCTTCACTAGTTTGCGGAATAAGCTTTTGTTTTTTTGTTTTCATCATATACCAATGGCTCGGCTTTATTGTTGGTTTGTTTTTGTAACGATAGGTGTGATAAGTAGTTTTCTTTCCGTTAAAGTGAAGTGCCAATTTTTTGGTGATTTCTACATTCTCAATGCCACATTCTTCAATGACTTCACGAACGGCACATTCTTTTTTGCTTTCCCCTTTTTCTAGTTTCCCTTTGGGTAAATCCCAAAAGCCGCGGCGAAAAATGAGTAGCACTTCATTCTTTTGATTCATTACCACACCGCCAGAGGCTTCAATGACTTGATACTGAGAAATGAAGTGATTCTTTAGTTCTTTAAACTTCTTGGCCTTGAGTAAATATGTGCCGGGTAAGGAGTTTCGGTAACGCAGGTAGTGCACAAAATCAATAATGCCTTTTATATTGCTGCGTGGTGATTGTTTATCTTTTCGAAGAACAACAAGTGAATCATCAGTGTAAATGCGTAACTGTTTTTTATCAAACACAACTACAAGGTTAATTGAAAATTAAGAAATGATCAAACAAAAAGAGCAGACTTGTGGAAAAGTCTGCTCTTCAAATCTTCTTTCTACTGTTGGTTAAACCAGATCAGGGTTTTTCTTTTTTACAATCGCAGCAATTATTAAGGCAATAACTCCATAAAGGATAAGCCCAAATAAAGTGCTTTTTGTTTGGCCTAGAATGCTAAATTGATCATTTTTCTCCATTTTCGCCAGTTGCTTATCGATGGCATCTTCACTCATTCCTGCATTTTCATACTGTGTTGTTACCATTTCTTCAATGGCAACTTTTAATTCTTCTGTATATCCAGGGTCAATCACATTCATCAATAGAATATTAAATAATAATCCAACAACCGCCATAATAACCGCCGGAATAAACGCTTCTCTAAACGCTCGTTGAAACGAGACATAACCTCCATTCGATTTTTTAAATGCACCTGCAGATAATGACATGATTACTGTGACGACAATAATTAAGAATATCCAGATCACAATACTGAGTACCCAATTTTTGAAAAGATCTGGACCCATTATGTACATAATAATACCCAGTACAATGCTTATGATTGAACCAATGATACCGTATTGAACGGCTTTACTTTTTCCTTGCATAGTGTTTTATTTTAAGTGTGTTTATGCTTCGCCAATGCCGCCATTAAAATTCATAGGCAGTGGCGTTGTTTTACTTTTAATTTTTATCTCGCCATGTTGGCGTTCAAACTTCTCAATATTATCTAACAAAGCCAACTGTAACCGCTTTGCATGCTGTGGTGTAAGTAGAATGCGTGCCTTCACTTTTCCTTTCTTCACTCCGGGCATCATGTTAATAAAATCAACAATAAATTCTGCATCGCTATGTGCAATAAATGCAAGGTTGGCATAAATGCCCTCTGCCACATCTGGCGCTAGCTCTATATTGAGTTGTTTTTGTTTTTTCTCTTCAGCCATATCTACTTCAAATTCATTTATTCGTACATCAAAAGTACAAGATGTTACGTTGTGGGCAAGAAAATTATGGTATCAACCTATTCATTTTTCATTTAGCGTGTAATTTTGTACAAACAGGTTTATGCAACAAGACTTAAAAGAAATTGAGGAGATAAAAGAGCACAATCAAAAACAAGGTGCAATGTTTGATGTTTGGCCAGTCATCTTTTTTATTTTTGGTTTAGTGGTTGCCGCAATGGCTTATAACCACACCTTTGCATAATACCGCTTTTTACACATTTTTCACAAAACTTACGAAGCTATGACGACTGATCAAATAGCCGACCTTCGTAACAGGGTTGCTACTCTGGGGAGGTATCTTTGACATTCCTGAAAAGAGAATTCAAGTAGAACAAGACGAGAAACAAACTGCCGATCCAAATTTTTGGAACGACTCTGAACGTGCCGAAGGCATTATGCGAAAAATTAAGCGTAACAAGGTTTGGGTAAAGCAATTTGACGATTTAAACGAGAAAATAGACGACCTCGAAGTGCTCGATGAGTTTCAGCGAGCTGGCGAGGGCACAGAAGCCGAAGTTGACGCAGCGTACGACAAAATTCTCGACCGTGTAGAAAATATAGAGTTTCGATCAACGCTTGATCAAGAAGAAGATGAGTTGAGCTGCGTGCTAGAAATTAATGCAGGCGCTGGTGGTACCGAGGCAAACGATTGGGCGGGCATGCTATTTCGCATGTATCAAATGCATGCAGAATCGCAAGATTTCAAAATAAATACACTGTCTTATAACGAAGGTGACGCGGTAGGTATTAAATCGGCGCAGTTAGAAATTACTGGCGATTATGCCTATGGGCTTTTGAAAAGCGAGAACGGCGTGCATCGCCTTGTGCGCGTGAGCCCGTTTAATGCGCAGGGCAAGCGTATGACCTCCTTTGCGAGTGTGTTTGTGCACCCTATGGTTGATGACAGCATTGAAATTGAAATTAATCCCGCAGATCTCTCTTGGGATACCTTTCGAGCAAGTGGCGCCGGCGGTCAGCATGTGAATAAAACAGAAAGTGCTGTTCGCGTAACCCACCAGCCAACCGGCGTTGTGGTAGAATGTCAAGAGCAGCGCTCTCAGCATAAAAATAGAGATAAAGCCATGCAAATGTTGCGCTCACGACTCTATGAATTGGAGTTAGAGAAACAACGTGCCGAAAGGGACAAGCTAGAAGATGGTAAAATGGCCAACGAGTGGGGGTCGCAAATTCGTAGTTACGTGCTTGATGATCGGCGTGTAAAAGATCATCGCACCAATTTTGAAACACGCCAGCCAGAGAAGGTTCTCGATGGCGATCTCGAAGGCTTTGTAAAGGAATATTTGCTGTGGGCAAGTGGTAAAAAAGCCAAAGTTTAGCCACAAACTTTTACGCACCATATTAAGGTGCTCATTTCCGGTTTACGTAGCGTTCCATCCAAGCGGCAATGAGTGTGGCCACGTAAACGGCATCCTCTTTATCAGAAAGTAAGTGATCAGCACCATCAAGGCTTATGAAGCTTTTTGGGTGATGCGCATGCTTATATATTTCAGCAGCATTGTCTATTCCAACAATATTATCTTGAGGAGAGTGAAAAATGAGTAGGGGCGTGCGAAGCTTTTCGGTCTCTTCTCGTAAATCGTGTTCATCAAGATCTTCCAAGAACTGCTTTTTAATCGTAAATGGTCGTCCACCTATTGAAATCTCTGCCTCACCCTCAGTTTCAATTTTACTCTTATCAGTGACCAAATGGCTAACATGTTTTGCTTGAGAGGGCGCACCAATTGTAATCACAGCTTCAACTTGATCAAGCATATTTGCCGCCTTAATTACAGCAGCACCGCCAAGCGAGTGGCCTATTAGAATGGTTGGTTCGTTATAATTTTCCTTTAGATAGTTAGAGGTGTCAATTAAGTCATCAATATTGTTCGAGAAATTAGAATCGCTAAACTCACCCTCGCTTTGTCCCAAGCCTGTAAAATCAAAACTTAATACCGCAATTCCCTGACCGGTCAACTTTTTAGAGATGGTTTTCACTATTGACAAATCCTTTGAGCAGGTAAAACAGTGAGCAAACAATGCCATACGGTTGTTTGG